>Ga0163151_10001525_pt1 | contig 38534 bp, 34 predicted proteins | sample OliLakLV19MP5IB2_FD_145596 | JGI IMG/M metagenome (GOLD analysis project Ga0163151, IMG submission 145596) | Freshwater microbial mat bacterial communities from Lake Vanda, McMurdo Dry Valleys, Antarctica - Oligotrophic Lake LV.19.MP5.IB-2 | ecosystem: Environmental > Aquatic > Freshwater >... | reverse complement strand
ATAAAAAAGACGACAAAAAAAGTTTACGTAGAGCTCGACTAAATGCCGGATGGAATGACGATTATCTCGATAATTTGCTTAAATTCTGATGCGGTGGCCCTGACTTTATCGCCCGCTTTATAGTTCATGAAGGAATTGTAATTTTAAAATATACATTGCAAAGATATTTAATAACACTATCTTTGAAGTATAAAAATATTAAATGAGATTTTTAGAAATTGTTTGCCTTTTTTTGTTTTCATCTTGTACGCAAGATCCTGCAATTCCTTTGCCTGCTTCGTATAAAACAAAATATGTTTTTGTGGTTGTCATGGACGGGGCACGATATTCGGAAACATGGGGAGATGCACATCAAACCTACATTCCAACTATTAAAAACCTTGCTTCACAAGGAATTATGTGTACTAACTTTTACAACGATGGGCAAACGCTTACTGTTCCTGGTCATACTGCAATCACAACGAGTTATTATCAACTCATAAATAATGGTGGACAGGAAATTCCGGAACGCTCTTCGATTTTTCAATATTACCTCTCGCAGTATTCAAAACCATTAACCGATGCATGGGTTATTTCAAGTAAAGATAAGCTAGAAGTTTTGTCTAATTGCTTGGATCCTTCTTGGTCAGGTAAATTTAGACCAAGCGTAGATTGTGGTGTGAATGGCAATGGGACAGGATATAGAGAAGATTCAATAACTTATAATCACCTGGTAGACACCTTAACAAAATTTCATCCCCACTTAGCAATTGTAAACTTTAGAGAACCCGATATGACAGCTCATTCTAATAATTGGGTAGGTTATTTGAGTCAAATACAAAAGGTTGACAAGCTTGTTGGCGATTTTTGGAATTTTTTACAAAAGGATAGCATTTATGCTGGCGTGAGCACACTCTTAGTTACAAATGATCACGGCAGAAATTTAGATGGAGTTTACGATGGGTTTGCATCGCATGGTTGCACCTGCGAAGGTTGTAGGCATATTTTTTTGCTAGGTATTGGTCCGGATTTTAAAACAAACTATATAGAAACGGAGCATTATTCGCTCGTAGATATAGCTCCAACCATTTGTGAGTTAATGGGTATTAAAATGCCTAATGCTCAAGGGAAGGTTATGAAATCAATCTTGAAGTAATCCAAAATTCTCTATGTAAGCACCTGATTCTGGAACGGAATAGTAGCTGATATTTAATTCATTACATTCATTTTTCCAATTTTCTATTTTCCAGCTCGCGCTAGAGGAGTCGAAAATTATTTTTTCAAATTCGAAATTATTTTTTATTTCTTGTATTTTAACTTTTGCATTTTTAGAAACGATAATATAATCTACCCTTAGTTTCTTAAATGCATTTTTATAGTTAGGCATCGGTTTTTTTATTACAAAAATTCGCTTGCCGTTAAATTGAATAAAGTCGTTTTTTATAGCGGTATATGCATTGTAAAAAGCATTTATGTTTTCTGATTTACAAATTTCTTGTTTTGTAATTTTCCGTTCCCACCAATTGTGTTTTATGTGAAAAAGCATTTTACTCTTGTTATTTGTAAGCGCAGAATCGGCTAAAAAGAGAGTTTGATTTCCATAAATGAAATCATAAGCTGCTACTTTCGATACATTATAAATAACTAAGGAGTTTTGTTTTTGTGCTTGATAAGCTAATGCAGATAAGTTTGAAAGTAAAAGTATTAGCGTGGAAAGGAAGGCAAATAAATATTTTGCCTTCTTAAAATAGATGTAAAGCATGATGAATACTAGCAGAGTATAAATTAGCCAAGTTTGAAAAATGGTGGTTGTAATGCCTGCAAGAATAGCGCCCGGAATTTGATCAATAAAAAGTACAGATTTATTTAATAGCCAAACCAGCAATGTGAAAACCTTTCCGCAGGCAAGACCGATGGAGGGTATGCTGCCTAAAACAAACATGGCGATTCCATAACTAAGAATTGCTGTTGCAAGGGGTATAACAACGAGATTTGAAAATAAAAAGTAATTTGGAAACTGATGAAAGTATAGTATCCCAAGAGGAAAGGTCATGATTTGCGCAGCGATAGATACGGTAGTAATTTGCCAAATTTTATTTATAAACCAATATTTGGGCTGCCACTTTTCATACAGCCAAGGTTGAATGCTAACTATACCAAGCACTGCTAAATACGATAGCTGAAATCCAACTTCCATGATTAAATAGGGATTGTAAAGAAGCAGAACAAAACATGAAACTGCCAGTGTATTAAAAATATTTGTATGATGTTTCCATGGCTGCGCAATAACTATAAAGCTAAACATAGTTGCCGATCGCAACACGGAAGGGGATAGGCCAGTTAGTATCGCGTAACCCCATAAAAGAATAAGCAATAAAAACATCTTGATGATTTTTCCGTTTTTGAAAACATCTAAGAAGAACAATAGCTGGCAGAATATTAAATATATTATTCCTACGTGCAAGCCAGATACAGCCAACACATGAATAGCTCCGCTGCTTGCATAAGCACTTACCAGATCTTGATCTAATTTATCCTTATAGCCAAGAACAAGCGCTGAGCCTACAGCAAATTCATCTCCTGTAATATTGTTGTTTTTATAAATAGCAAGTAAGGATTTGCGTATAGCAAGTGAAGTAGCTATAATTTTATTTCCTTCATTTTGCTTTAATGATGCCCATTTTCCTGAAGGCAAATAGGCTTGCTCGTAGATGTTGTGAAAGGATAAATATTGCTTGTAATTAAATTCGGAAGGATTCTGGGGTGGATTTATTTCAGAAAAATTTGTTTTTACAATTAGGTAATCGCCATAATTAATGGTTTGAACTAGGCTGTCTTTTTGAAAGTACGAAATCGCTTTGCCCGAAGTTTTTACCCAAATTCCGTTTAGTTTAATTGCTAAAACTTGTATAGATATTTTATATGACTTTTCTTTTTCTAATATCGTTTCAGTTGTCTTAACTAAGTATAAATTTTCTTTATTTGAATAGTTGCTGAAGTGGCTGGAATTATACTTTTCTGTGTTTAGAGTTGTAAGTTGAAACCCGGAAATAAAAAGAAAGGCTGATACTAGTATTCCAAATATCCAAGAGATATAGTAATGGTAATTTAGTTTTTTGAAAATAATGTGAAGCACAATTAATGCGAATAGCATTAATAGCGCGTAGTCAAATACTTTAATCTGAGTTCCAGAATATATGGCTATGATAATCCCCGCTAAGAATGGAAGCAGAATGCGAAGAAATGGGATTTGACTCCAGAAGTTTAAATTTTCAGGGCTATTTGCGGAATGCTTACGCATTTATTTTGAGTTAATTTCTTCTTCCAAAAATGGAAGAGCCAATGCGAACTAAAGTGCTTCCCTCTTTGATTGCAATTTTATAATCGCTGCTCATGCCTGAAGAAAGAAAAAGGAATTCCGGGTAGTCTTTTTTTAGTTTATCAAAAAATAATTTTAAGGAATTAAACTCCTGTTTAATCTGACCTTCGTTGGTGGTGAATGATGCCATTCCCATTAAGCCAACAATTCGAATATTTTTTAATAGTTTATAATCCGCACCTGTTAGCAGGGCTTCGGCTTCTTCAAAGCTTAGCCCAAACTTTGTATCTTCCTTAGCTATATAAATTTGCAGTAAGCAATCAATGATTCTGTTTTCTTTAATAGCACATTTATTTATTTCTTGTAAAAGTTTAAGGCTATCTACAGAGTGAATTAAGCTTACAAAAGAAGCTATTTGCTTTACTTTATTGGATTGCAAATGCCCAATTAAGTGCCACTCAATATCTTTAGGGAGTTCCTCGTATTTTTTTACTAGCTCTTGGACTTTGTTTTCTCCAAATATTTTTTGGCCCGCCTGATAGGCTTCAAGAACAATTTTGGAAGGGTAGGTTTTTGAAACTGCGACTAATTTTACAGAAGTAGATATTTCTGATTTTATTTTATTAATATTTTCTGCTATGCTCATGGGCGTATCGCGTCCTATTTTAGGAAGGGAGTTTTGTTTCGGAAAGATTGTATACAACTAGGCCACTTCTGAGTTTTGGTTCCACCCAAGTAGATTTTGGTGGCATGATGCCATTTTTATCTGAAATCTTAATTACATCTTGCATGGTTACGGGAAACAACCCAAAGCCTACGCTTGCTTTTCCGCCATCAATTACTTTTTTTAATTCTCCAAGACCTTTTATTCCACTGACAAAAAATACTCGTTTATCAACTCTCAAGTCATGTATGTCGAGCAGTGGAGACAAAACTAATTCCGTAAGCAGCTCCGCGTCCAGCTTATCTTTATGCTCTTCGGTTAGCGTTAAGGAATACCAATGCTCTTCCAGGTACATGCTCAGATTGCCCGGCTTGGTAGGTTTGTAAGGGGTAGTCCCTTTTTCTTCAATGGAGAAGTGTGTAGATAATTTTTGTAAAAAAACATCTTTACCTAAAAAGTTTAGATCTTTTATAATCCTATTATACTCATAAATTTTAAGATTGCTTTCTGCAAAAAAAGCGGCCATAAAAAAATTATAAGATTCTTCACCAGTATGATTATCGTTTTTTTGTTTTTTAGCTTTTCCTAATAGGGCAGAGGAGGAAGTTCGATGATGCCCATCGGCAATATAGATGGCGGGCATTTTAGCGAAAGCGTCAACTATAGTTTTCATGTTTTTTTCATCGCTTAGCTTCCAGAGTTTATGCTCAATTTTATCGGTAGTAGAAAAATCATAGGTAGGCTCTTGCGTAATTACGTTTGAAATAACATTGCTAATAACTGCATTATCCTTGTAGCATAAGCAAACGGGCTCAGCATTAAAGTCGCATACCTCTAGGTAGTTTTTAAGTTTCTCTTCTCTGTCTGCAATGGTATGTTCATGCCTTTTAATAACATCCGAAAAATAATCCCATATAGATGCGCAGGCAATGATGCCCGTAAACGTGTGTGACTCTTTTACTTGTTGATATACATAAATACTGTCTTCATCATCCTGCGTTAAGATTCCTTTATCTATAAACTCTAAATATTTATTTTTTATCTTTTTTAAAAGCTCGGGAGAGTTGGACCTGCTTTTGGATGAACTCCCATGCTCGGGTTTAATAACATGCAGGAACGTATACGGATTTTCTGATAGTTTGCTGTTTAGCTGCGCGGCATTGTATCCATCAACAGATCTGGATGCAACCAAGTGAACTTTGTCTTTTGAAGGGCGTATGCCTTTGAAGGGTTTTATTACAGCCATAACACTACAAATTAGGAATTATGCGAATTTACGAATGAATGCGAATTAGGAGTAGGGGATTTTTGGGATTGGGGATGAAGAGGAGTTAGGTCAATCTGTGTATGATTTATTGGGGCTAGAAGATGAGCCTTTCGGGTGTTTAAAAATATTCTATTTCTCTTCTAGTAATGCTAATTGGCACATCATTTTTATTTACGGCTGATGACCGATCCATTCTATAGAGAATTCTTTTGATCCAGTTCCCATTTTTGTCAAAAGTATATACATATTGTTTGTAGATGGCTGAATTTCACCAAAAGTGTTAACTATTTCCTTACTTACATCGTATTCTGTCACCTTCATTGCCTTGACATTGTCTTTTAAGTTCATGTCTGTTGCTGACCAATCATTTATTTTTTTCATTTGTTTACACGTTAATTGTGTAAACTTATTTCAGGACGAGACATTTCGTAATTGTCGAAGTGAAAAATTGTTTCAAGTTGATGTAGTTTTAAAATACCTGCGTGTTTTGGATTATTTACTCTCTTTTTTTTTAGTTTTCGAGAAGAGCAATTGTAAATCTAATCCACCTTCAGTGAATGTCCCATCTTATCGCGCTTGGTTTGCAGATATTTTTTGTTGTGGCTATTGGATTGTACTTCAATAGGAATTGTTTCTACTATTTCTAAGCCATAGCCCAAAAGCCCTGCACGCTTTTTTGGGTTGTTGGAGAGTAGGCGTATTTTGCTAACTCCAAGGTCGCGTAGTATTTGTGCACCCACACCGTAATCGCGGGAGTCCATTGGAAGTCCAAGTGCTTCGTTGGCTTCAACGGTATCTTTTCCTTCCTCTTGTAGCTTGTATGCTTTAAGTTTATTTAGGAGTCCAATTCCTCGGCCTTCTTGGTTCATATAAACAATAACGCCTTTGCCTTCGCGCTCAATCATTTCCATGGCGCTGTGTAGCTGAGGGCCACAATCGCAACGTAATGAGCCAAAGATATCGCCAGTCAGGCAACAAGAGTGTACGCGCACCATAATGGATTCATCCTGTTTCCAGGTGCCTTTTACAATAGCTAGGTGATCTTGGTTGGTGGTAGTTTGGGTGTAAGCAACCATATCAAAAGTTCCAAAGGGAGTGGGCAGTTGCACTTGCACTTCTCGCTTTACAATGGTTTCTTTTTCGATTCGATATGCTATTAAATCCTTGATGCTAATAATTTTAAGATTAAACTTTTTTGCAATGGTTAAAAGCTCGGGTAAACGAGCCATAGAACCATCGTCATTCATGATTTCTACAATAACTCCAACTGGTTCAAATCCAGCAAGTTCAGATAAGTCAACTGAAGCTTCGGTATGACCTGCTCTTTTAAGCACTCCACCGTCTTGTGCGCGTATTGGGAATATATGTCCGGGCCTTGCAAAGTCGGTAGATTTTATGCTTGAATCTATCAATGCTTTTATAGTCTTGGAACGATCACTTGCTGATATGCCGGTGGTGCATCCATGACCTCTTAAATCAATGGAAACGGTAAAGGCAGTTTCGTGATGTGAAGTGTTCTGCTGGACCATGGGAGTGAGGTCTAAATCCTTGCAACGGCTCTCTGTAAGTGCTGCGCAAATGAGTCCCCGGCCATGTGTAGCCATAAAATTTATTACCTCCGGTGTAGCGTTTCTCGCTGCTGTAAGGAAGTCGCCCTCGTTCTCTCGGTCTTCGTCATCCACCACAATAATAACCTTGCCTGCGCGGATGTCTTCGATGGCTTCTTCAATAGTATGGAGGGCTGTTTTCATAGTGTGTAAAGGTAGGAAATAGTTGATAGTTAATAGAGGATAGTTAATAGTTATTAGGGAATAGGCAATAAGGCAAATGGAGTAAGGCATAAGGCAATAAGGCAAAGGGAAGAGGGTATAAGGTAGATGGCAAAAGGCAGAGGGCAAGGAGGGAAGTGCAATAGGGGCAGTAAGCAGTAGACAATAAACAATAGTTAATAGGCATAAGGGAAGAAGGCAGTGGCTTGAGGGATAAGGCAGAAGGCAAAGGGGAATAAAGTAAAGAGAATAGTTAATAGGGATTAGTCATAAGGTAAAAGTGATAAGGCAAAGGGAGCAAGGCAAAAGGACAACTCCTAACTCCCAATTCCTAAACTCTTAACTCTTAACTCTTATTTCCTCGCAGTTGGCTGCCAGATGCTGGACTTTACGCCACCTAGAAATTTAAAGAAACCAATGAATAAGGCTAGGTTGGTTGTGAAGAAATGTGAAATTAAGCGTGTGGGAGGGAAATGAATTTTTAATGCAGAAAGTAGAAGATCAAAAATGAAAAGTACAATCAACAAGTTTTGTAAAATGAAAAATGCTTGAAAGGCATGCAAGTGCATGTGATGTGATTCGCCAATAAGAAGTCCCTGTATTGCATCGCCCACCAATATCCACCAGGAAATGATGGAGTTGCTTAGGTATAAGCTAATCATCAGGAAAGGACCTTTCCATCGTAATACTTTGTGGGATAAAAAACAAAACGATAAGCTATCGAATCTGAAAAGCAAATGAGAAAAGGCTTTTAAGTTTTGAAAGCTGCCGGTAGCAATTCTAACTTTTCTTTTAAATTCTATTTTCCAATCTGAAGGAACTTCCTCGAAAACCAATGCCTTTATCTCGCTAATGGCTTTGCTACCTTTTTTCAATACTTTCATGTTTATATAAAAATCATCTACCAAAAAGTTTTCAGGCACGTTTTCGTATAGACTTTTTCGCACTGCATAGCAGCCTCCAAAAGGCCCCATCATTTTGCCAAACACTTTTCCTTCGTTATATTTTATTCCTACTTCGCCTCGTATATAGGTGTTTTCGGCTTTAGAAACTCCCATACTTTTTTGCTTTATGTGTTGCATGTGGGAATCCACCAAGCCAATTTCCGGATTACTAAAATGCTTGAGTAGCTCTGTTAAAGTGTTTTTATCAAAAAGCACATTGGCGTCTGTCAGTATTAAAACATCGTGCTTGGCTAACGATTTTAGGTGATTGATAATTTTTACTTTGCCGCTTCTGCCTTCAAAATTAATAAGCTGTACCTGAGGAAATGTTTTTATAATTTTATTTGTTTGATCTGTACTAGCGTCAGAGCCAACTAGCACTTCAATTTTATCGGCAGGGTAATCAGAGTTGAAAATGCTTTCTAGCTTTTCTTTTATTACTTTTTCTTCGTTGTAGGCGGCTATAAGAATGGATACAGCAGGCTGACTCTCTCCAGCAATAACAGAGGGAGTCGCTGTGAAGATTGCGGCAATTTTTAAAAACAGGGGGTAAAAAATATAGGTATGCGCTAAAGAGAGGAGAGAGAGCCAGAATATGATTTGAAGCGCGAGCATTTTTTATTTTAACTAAATTGAATTAACTATCAAGTTCGGAGCTTCTGTTAGATTCGAAAAATGCAATTAATTTTTTTACTATTTCCTGGCTGCTAAATCGTTGTTTTGCAAACTGCAGCGCATTATCTCCTATAATTAAATATGAGATTTTATCTGTTAAGCATTTGATAATTTTTTCTGCAAAAGCTTCTGGCGTATCTGCAATCAAAATATTTTGTCCGTCTTTACAGGGTATTCCTTCGGCTCCTAAGGTAGTGGTGACGATGGTTTTTCCAAGTGCCATGCCTTCAATTATTTTTACGCGTATTCCGCTACCAGAAAGTAGAGGCACGATCATTATTCCTTTGGAGTTCATAAAATTGTAGGCATTGTCAACTTCGCCAACTACGATACAATTTTTAGAAAGCGTTAGTTTAGCTTTATTGGCATTGCGTCCTGCAATGTAGAAACATAAATTAGGAAATTTAGCTGTGATAATTGGCCACACATTTTTTAAAAACCATTCTAGTCCTTCTACGTTTGGCATCCAGTCCAATGCACCAATAAAAAACAGGGAAGGAAATTCGGCTTTGCTCTTGTCAGGAACCAGCACCGTTTCATCGTAAGGGGCAGGGCAAACGTGAATGGGTAGCTCACAGCCAAATGATTTTAGCATTTGTTCATCTCTTTCAGTAACAGAAGTAACAAGATCGTATTTGTTTAGTCTAGCTATTTCGTAATTGCGAAGTTGTCTGGCTAAAACATTCAAGTACCATCTTTTCAAAAATGACTTTTCATTTTTTGCACTTCGCTCCCAAATTTCATGTTCGATGTTATGAGAGCGCATCACAACGGTAGCATCTGAAAATGCACGAATGGTTTCGATGTATGGAGATAGGAATAGACCCTCTAATTGAATAACGTCAAATTTGTTTTTGTGAAGAATATCAATCAAGGCATCATTGTAGGCTTCGGAAATAAAACGTTCAATGTTGTATGATTTGTTTTGCAACAAGCAGGATAGTGCAGCAAATGGTTTAATGCGGTTGTCTACATCAATGGAAATAAATTGTGCAAGCTTCTTAATTTCTTCCGGCAGGTTATTAATGTCATACGGATGTTTGGACGTGTTCATGGCCAGCATGGTTACTTCACATCCATTTAAGGAAAAAGCTTTGGTGTAGTTAAAGATTCCAATTGCTCCGCCATCTTTAGGGGGGTAAACAAATTTATTGCATAGCTGCAGGATCTTCATTTTTTTCGGATGAAAATCTTTTTAAAGAAATTTAAATATGCTTCTGAGTCAAAAATGGCTGAGTCGGAAGTTGCTTTGGAGGTTAAGAATATTCCTATAGGAATTGTTACGAAGGTTGCAAGCCACATGCCTATGTAAGGAGGAAGGCCGCCATCTTGAGATAGCTTTTTGCCAATGATACTTATTACAAAAAACAAAATAAATATCACTACAGATACTACTACGGGCATTCCCAATCCACCTTTTCGAATGATAGCGCCAAGTGGAGCGCCAACAAAAAATAATATTAAACAAGATAGCGATAGCGAAAACTTTTCATGCCATTCAACGTTCATAGCAATGATAGGGCGCTCATAGCTTTCCATTTCGCTGATGTTACTTTCAATATAATATTTTTTACTTCTAGCAATATTTAACGCCATATCTAAAGTCTTAAATTGTTCGCTAGATAATTGTGCTTTAGCTGATTCGGGGTTGGTGTTAGCTAGTTGGGGCATTCCAAATTTTGTTATCTGAATGGAATCTGATTTTTTTTCCACTTGCCTATTTTTTTGAACATTGGATTCTGAAAGCATGGTAGAAAAATTTTTTTCAAATTCTAATTTTCTAAGGTCTTTAGTTATCTCTATGGAATCTATAAGTTGTTTTATTTGGCTTATGGTTAGCATTGAGTAGTTAGACTTAAATAAATCTTCATCTGTTCTTGCCATCTTAAATCCGGATAAATCAAAAAGCACCGACTGCTCTTTAAATTTACTTCTAACCAACGAAAATTTATCTCCTTTTTTAGGATCGGCCATTTCCTCGTAATTAATTCCATTATATAGAATAACTGATAAATATTGCTTGTCAGCCGTGAGCTGTAGTTTGCCGGATTCTGCAATGCTTACTTTGTTATTTCCAAGCCCCTGGGTGTGGTCATAAATCATTACGCCACTGCAATTTACTCCATCTTTATCTTTTTTTTCTAATCGCAGTGTATAGCCATCAATCCCGTTATAGAAAACTCCTTCTTTGATATTGAGTGCAGGCTTTTTTTGTTGTATGTCATAGATAAGATTTTTCATTTTAAGGTTTGCGAATGGCAGCACATTATTTGAGAATAAAAATGCACCTATGCTAGTAAGCATTGCAACAACAATTAATGGAAGCATTATTTTTTGCAAAGACATTCCAGCTGATTTTAATGCTACTAATTCAAATTGTTCGCCCATGTTTCCAAAGGTCATAAGCGAGGAAAGTAAGATTGCGAGCGGCAAGGCCAAAGGGAAAGTAGTTAGCGCAGCGTAGAAAAACAACTCGGTCAAGGTGCTGGTGTCTAGTCCTTTTCCTATTAAGTCATCAACGTATTTCCATAAAAACTGCATGAAAAGGACAAATACTGCAATAAAGAAAGTCATTAGGAATGGTCCTATATAGGACATGACTATGTATTTGTTTAATGTACGCACCATGTAAAGGTATAAAGGAATAGGGTATTAAGGGTATATTTTAAATTGAAAATTAATTTTGAAACGAAATAATAGCCTGCTTATTTTTTAAAAGTTTATACCTTTATGGCTTATTGTAAAAACATGCTTAAAGGAAAAAAAATAGTTGTTGTTTTACCTGCCTATAATGCCGCTCTTACGTTGAAAAAAACGTATGATGAAATACCTTTTGATATAGTAGATGATGTTGTTTTGGTAGATGACTGCAGTAAAGATAATACAGTAGAAATTGCTAAGCAAATAGGCATCAAGCATGTTATTCAACACGAAAAAAACAAGGGGTATGGAGGAAATCAAAAATCATGTTATGACAAAGCCTTAGAATTAAATGCTGATATCGTAATCATGTTACATCCAGATTACCAGTATACGCCTATGCTCATTCCTTCCATGGCAAATATCATTGGTAATGATTTGTACGAAGTAGTATTGGGTTCGCGTATTTTAGGTAAAGGAGCTTTAAAAGGAGGCATGCCTTTGTATAAATATATTTTTAATCGATTCTTGACGTTTGCAGAAAATGTATTGTTAAATCAAAAACTTTCGGAATACCATACCGGATATAGGGCATTCTCTAAAAAAATATTAGAAAAGATAAACTACCATGCAAATTCAAATGATTTTGTATTTGATAATCAAATGCTTTCGCAAATAGTATTTGCGGGATTTGAAATAGCTGAAGTAACTTGTCCAACAAAATATTTTAAAGAAGCCTCCTCCATAAATTTTAGCAGGAGCACTAAGTATGGACTTGGAGTTCTAGGTGTATCCTTCTTGCATTTCTTTTGCAAACTTGGAATTATGAAGTCAGAAATTTATAAAATGCGTAACTGATTTATTCCGTTACTGGAATATCTGCTGTAAGCGTTTCGGTTTTACTTTTTATTTCTACAGGAATACCTCCAATTACAGTTTGTGCAATGGCGCTATCAAATCCTACGCAGAATAAGTAATAATCTCCTCTTTTCAAATCCGGAAACATAAAGTTGGCACTAGCATCTGCTGTTACATTTGCATCATAGTAAGTAACATTTGTCCCTGGCGATTCTTTTGCACCGTATTTAATATAGACCACCGCACCTGGGATTGGTGTGCTGTGATGCTTCACGGCTCCTTGTATAGCGGCCTTTCCGCCACGGCCTTCTTTGCTGCAAGAAATTATTAGTGTTGAGAAGAATATGAGTATTAGTATTTTTTTCATAATTCTTATTTTAAAATTATTAATTTATTCATTTTGGTAGTTTCAGTAGATCGTAGTTCAATTAAATATATTCCCGAAGGTAAATTGTTTTCTAAGTCGGTTTTTGATTTAATTAATGATTGGTTAAAGATACGTTTTCCCTGCATATTATAAATTGACAAAGAATAGTTTTCTTGCTGTTTGAAGTTAGTAATTGCGATGGTGGTAATTGTAGAGGAAGGGTTTGGATAAATAATAAAATCAGCGGTGTTGTGAGTGTATTCATTTACGGGAACGGTGTTGCTATCGCCTAAATAAATGGCCACACCACCAGCATAATTTCCAATTACTAAATCCATCGAGCCATCGGCAGTTATGTCAGCCCCATGAATCATCATACGTTGTCCTTCCCAAATATTTTGAAACATGGAATCTACTAAAGTAAAATTCCCACTAAGAGTTGCGTCAATGCCTTTGTATTTCCAAATCCAACCTGTCTCTTTATAATTTCTGTTTGCTTCACTACCTACAAGTAAGTTATATTTTCCTAAACTATCGTACATAAACGGAGTGCTGTAACCAGAACAGCAGGGTTTCATAACATCTACGCCACCAAAATTACTTGTAGTTTGAGAAAAGGAAGGAAGAGTAGTAGTGCCAATATTTTCATAATAGTTTAAATTTCCTGCCCGCTCTCCAATTATTAAATCTAAATCACCGTCTCTGTCAACATCAATGAGCTGTGGTGTAGCGTAACTTCCTATATCAATAGGAGTACCACCATCATCTAAGTAATTTTGATTGGTTAATGTAAATACACATGGATTGCCAGCTCCGGCTGTGTTTGTAAAGTAAGAGATGTACCCATCGTAATCTCCAACCATCATGTCTTGGTCTCCATCTCCATCCAAATCGCCAAATGTTAAATGTTTGCTCGGAAGATTTAATAATTGAACTGAGAGGTTTGCAAAATTAGTATCTATTAAATTGAACCTTGGATTAGTGGCAGTACCAATATTTTTAAATGCATACACTCCGTAGTCATTAGTTGTAGTGCATGAATCTTTAAACATAATATAATTTGAAACTAAAAGGTCAATGAGTCCATCGCTATCAAAATCAAAGAAAACCGGATCGGCACCTTGTCCAACATCAATCATTTCATCTTGGAGTAGGTTTCTTTTTACTCTTGTAAAAATTGGCGCGTTATCGGCCCCTATATTTTTATAAAACCAAATACTTTTTACATCTACCGAAACGTTTGGTGCATTTGGTGCTACTATCAAATCTCGTTTATTATCATTGTCGACATCTAGAAAATAACCACAAGGAAAAAGACTCATATTAACAGGGATATTCCCAGAAGGAAATGTAATGTCTTTGGACGTAACAGTGGCTGCAGTAGTAGTTCCTCCATTGGTTAGGAGCGACATGCTGCAACAAGAAATATCTCCAATCAATATGTCTTTGTCGCCATCTGCATCGATATCTAAACAGACAGAACAAGATCCGGTATGTAAATTTTCTTTAAGATGGTTAATGATATTTAAAGTGTCGTAATTAATAGTTCTACAAGCACTTAAACTAATGTCACAATTATTTGGGTCTTCCTGAAAATCTCCCCAACAGCCGTTCACATCTAAAATAAAAATTAAGCTATCGCAATTGTACCCTAGCTCTTTTGATTTATTGATATGATATTCAACGATGGAGCCAGAAAAATCAAAAGTTAGTATGTCTAAGTCTCCATCTCCATCTATGTCATCAATGGTAGGGATATCTACGCGTGTGATATAAAGATTCGAAAGAGGATCCGTTGTTATGGTTGGTGTATAATCAGATTTTATGTAGTTAGATTCAAGTGTGAATTGCAAGTTGCCGGGAGTAGATGTATTTCTCCAAACCTTCACTCCTCCAACGCTAATTGCGTAAGTAAAAATATCGGGCTTGCCATCGCAGTTGTAATCTCTAAGCAAAACCCAATCTTCTAGGTGCGGAAAATGAGAGGCATATTTAAATGTAGAATCTATATAGTCTACGGTGTTGGGAGTTCCTTTATTGATATACGTAGTTACTCGATGTCCGGCTCTGTCAAAAACAAATAAATCTTTTATGCCATCACCATTCATATCAATATCTGAAAGCTGGATATAATTATGTCCACCGGCCCAAGGGTTTTTAAGCCAATTACCATTTACCTGTACTTTAATGGAATCAACTCTAGTATAATTTTGAGAAAGTAGGTTATGAGTAATAAAAAACAAAAAAGACAAAAGCATAATCAGCTTTTGTCTTTTTCTTGTCTTTAAAAATAATCTATTCAAGAAACTCGACTTTCTATTTAATTGATAGTCCATGTTTCTCTGCCGCGCAAAAGAGCGTCAAGATCGCCTTCGCCTCTAGTTTTTATTGCATCGGCTACTTGAGCTTCCATGGCTACTTCATAAGTAGTTTTATCTTGAACTAAGAATACGCCAAATGGTCTTGGCATATGTTCTGCTTTTTTAGGATCGTCAAAGAAGCGAGTTAAAAGTGTAGCTTTCATAATATCTCTCTCATCGTGTATCCATAAATCATTTGCTGAAACATCTGCAACATTAACTACAACAGGTTTGAATCCGTCTAGTTTAATTCCTTTGTCATTGTTAGCTCCAAAAATAAGTGGCTTGCCATGTTCAAGCATTAGCGTCTCCTCTTTTTTAGAGGCTTTTTCTGTAAATACTTCAAAAGCGCCATCGTTAAATATGTTGCAATTTTGGTAAATCTCTAAAAAAGATGTTCCAGTATGTTCGTGAGATCTTTTTAGCATAGTACGCAAGTGAATAGGGTCTCTGTCCATGCTACGCGCAATAAAAGTTCCTCCTGCACCCAATACAAGCGCTAGTGGATTAAAGGGATGATCTACAGAACCAAAGGGGGTAGACTTAGATACTTTTCCAAGTGGTGAAGCAGGAGAGTATTGTCCTTTTGTAAGTCCGTAAATTTCGTTGTTAAATAAAAGAACATTTACATTGATGTTTCTTCTAAGCAAATGAATCGTATGGTTTCCACCTATGGAAAGTCCGTCTCCATCGCCAGTTACTACCCATACACTAAGATCTGGTCTAGTAGCCTTTAAGCCTGAAGCAATTGCTGTTGCACGTCCGTGAATGCTATGCAGCCCGTAGGTCTCCATGTAGTAGGGGAAGCGAGACGAGCAGCCAATACCTGCTACAAAAGCAATATTTTCTCTAGGAATACCTAGGTCTGGCATCACTGTTTGTACTTGTTTTAGGATGGAATAATCTCCACATCCTGGGCACCAGCGTATTTCTTGGTCGCTGACAAAATCTTTACTAGTTAGTTTTTCTCCGGGAGCTGCTGCTGTTGTTGTGCTCATAAATTTTTTTCTATTATAAATTATTTTGCAATCTCTTTAATTTTTTCTTTTAGTTCGCTTGATGAAAAAGGCATGCCTTTAATTTTGTTAAAGTTAATTGTGTTTATTAAAAATTTATCACGAATTACTTTAGAAAACTGACCGTTATTCATCTCAGGCATTAATACTTTATCGAAGTTTTTAAGGATGCTTCCAAGATTTTTAGGAAGTGGATTCATGTATTTTACTTGAGCGTGAGAAACATCAATGCCTTCTTCGATACATTCTTTTACGGCAGTTTTAATTGAGCCGTAGGTTGACCCCCATCCAAGAACAAGAAGTTTTCCTTTTTCTTTGCCATTATCTAACTTTTGTTCTGGTATATAGTTAGCTGCTCTATCAACTTTATCCTGACGTAGCTTTACCATGAACTCATGATTATCTGGATCGTAAGAAATATTTCCTGTGTTATTTTCTTTTTCAATTCCACCAATTCTATGCTCTAAACCTTTTGTTCCTGGAATTGCCCAAGGACGAGAAAGTTTTTCATCTCTTAGATAAGGCAAGAACTTTTCTACTTTGCCCGCCTCCGTTTCTGTAACAGAATTTTTCTTGGTTGTAAAATTTACTTTTATCTCTGGAATATCTGCTGCTTTTGGAAACTGCCAAGGTTCAGCACCATTTGCAATATAGCCATCTGTTAGTAACATAACAGGTATCATATGTTCCAATGAAAGTCTGCAAGCTTCGTAAGCCATTTGGAAACAATCTGAGGGGGATGCTGCAGCCACTACAATCAAAGGGCACTCTCCATTTCTACCATAAAGTGCTTGTAATAAATCAGCTTGTTCTGTTTTTGTTGGCAAGCCTGTAGAGGGTCCACCGCGCTGTACGTTAATTATAACTAGCGGTATTTCAAGCATTACTGCTAATCCAATACCTTCTGCTTTCAATGCAATGCCGGGTCCAGAAGATCCTGTAATTCCTAAGCTACCTCCAAAAGATGCGCCAATAGCACTACATACTGCAGCGATTTCATCTTCGGCCTGAAAAGTTTTTACTCCAAAGTTTTTATGCTTTGCTAATTCATGTAAAATATCTGATGCAGGAGTGATAGGATACGTACCATAAAAAAGTGTAAGCCCTGCTTTTTTTGCAGCAGTAATTAATCCCATTGCTGTTGCTTGATTACCCATTATACTGCGGTAAATTCCTTTAGGCATTGGAGCAGCTTTTACTTCATAACGTGTAGTAAAAGTTTCCGTAGTTTCTCCGTAGTTATATCCAGCTTTTAGAACTTTAGTATTTGTTTCAATAAGTTCAGGTTTCTTTTTGAATTGTATTTTTAAAAACTCAATAGTAGGTTCCATGCTTCTGTTGTACATCCAAAGTAGGAAACCTAAAACAAACATATTTTTTGAACGATCAATTTCTTTAACTCCTAAGCCAGAACCATCCAAACAAGCGCGAGTAAGTTTAGTAAGATCAACTTGATAAAGCGTGTATTTATCTAACGAGCCATCAGTAAGTGGGTTAGCGTCTTTTGGATATTTAGCTAAACCTAAGTTTTTTGGTCCGAAGCCCTCCAGGTTTGCTATAATGGTGCCGCCTATCTTAAGATTTTTAATGTTTGCTTTTAATGCGGCAGCATTCATTACAACTAAAACATCTGATTCATCTCCTGCAGTATAAACATTTACACTTCCAAAATGTAATTGAAATCCAGATACACCTGCAAGTGTGCCTTGAGGAGCACGTATTTCGGCAGGGAAATTTGGAAAGGTACTGATGTCATTACCTAACAGAGCGCTAGTATTTGTAAATTGTGTTCCAGCAAGTTGAATTCCATCGCCAGAATCACCAGCAAAAAGAATTACAACATTTTTTAGCTCTTTGTTTTCAACTTGTTTTTTGATTTCTTCTGTGGCAGTCGTCATATAGATTTTTTAATTTTCCTAGTGAAGGCGAATTTAATAATATCTATACAAAAACATTGAAGTTTTGAGTATAAATTATTGACAAAAATAGGGGGTAGTAAGGTTAGTAAACGCTATCTCCTCGGAGTTTACGGAATCTTTTCCTAGCTTCTATGGTATATAGGCTACCTGAGAATTTAGTGAGCAACTCTTCATACATGTTTTTAGCCTTTTCAAGGTCTTTAAATTGAAATTCGTTCAATTCGGCTAGTTTAAAAAGTGCGTCATCTCCTAGTATATCCCAAGAATAATCCTTGATGATTTTGGCTAAACTTTCGGATGCTTCTAGAAATTGACCTTTTTTAGCATAAATTTTATACTTTTTATATAATATATCGTCCGCTAAAGATGATTGAGGGAACGCAACAAGGGTTGAATCAAGTAGTGCAAATGCTTTATCGTTTTGATTTCTATACGAATAAAGGTCAGCCTTTGAAAACATACTCAAAGCCAGCGAATCACCATCTTCTTTTAAGTTGTCGCTTATTGTGAGGGAGAGTTCCATAGCATCGTTAGCGATAAGTTTTTGAGTAGCAGCTTTTAAAATATCAAGCTGAGCTTGCGCCCATTTGAATTCGCCATTATAATACGAAAGTTTGGCATTTCTAAATTTCGCCTCTTGCCCCAATGGTTCGTGCTTGAAATCTAGTTCTACCTGCGAATAGAGTAGTGAGGCGTCCCAAATTTCACCTGTCATAAGCAAAATATTACCTAATTCAAGTTTAGCTTCTGCTTGAATTTGAATGTTGATGCTAGGTAAATTTATTACTTCATTTAAGAGTTTTTCAGCTTCTGAGGGGCTGTGCAAATAAAACGCCTTTAAATGCGCTAAGTTATTCATCAGCAAAGCTGTTGATGCATTTTTGCCGAGCTCGTTAAGGGAGAGGTTGAAATTATTTTCTAATTCCAATAATTCTTCTTTTGAATAGGAATATTGCTCCGTAATTTTTTTATAAAGTGCATTAAGCAATTCCATTCGTGCGCTGATGTAAAAATAATTTTCTTTTCCTTTTTCAATGACGTATTTAAAACATTTTGTGGCATTTTCATAATCCTCGTTTGTAACGCATAGTTTTCCCAGCGCCATTATTCTATTACCATCTTCGCGAAAACGTTTGTCGAGCGCTTTGGATTGAACAAATGCGGCATTGAAATTTTTCTCTTGAATGAAAAACCAAATAAGCATTTCGGAAAAAACAATTTTATCTGGCTGCGACTGTATTTTTTTAAGTAATTCAGTTTTTATGATTTCATTTTTAGCTTTATCTTTTTCCTCGCCAAAAGATATTTGCAATCCGTTTTGAACAGTTTGAATTTGTTCTGGGTAAGTTAAAAGTAAATTCATGTATTCGTTTACCATGCCGGGTAGGTCTCCTCGTTTGGAGTAAACATCCGCTATCTCAACATGAAAAGGATAAAATCCATTTAACAACTTTCTGCCTCGAGCATAGGTTGCTATAGCAAGATCCCACTCCTTTAATTGTGTAAATGAATTTGCAAGTGAAATTATTTGCCTTTGGTCCGGTTGTAATTGTTTAACAGCTTTTTCATATTCTGATTTGCTCTTGGATTCGTTGCCTGCATCAGCGTATAAGGTGCCTAAATCTACAACGTAGTTAAGGTTTTGAGGGTATTTTTTAATGACCTTTTTAATTATTTTTTCTGCTTTATTAAACTCTTTAAGTTTAGTTAGGCATAGTAGATAGGGGTCGTAATAGGTAATGCCGTCTTTGGTGTCAAAAAACTTTTCGTAATAAACTATAGCTTTATCGTATTCTTTGTTTTGCAAATATTGAAAGGCTAATTTTTCATCACTTGTAGATTGAGAAAAACAAGCTAATGATAATAGGCAGCTACTAACTAAAAGAAAAAATATTTTGTTTAATCTATTCATTGAATTTATTGAGTATCTGCAATTGTAGGCGCAGATTTTTGAATTGAATCGAGTTGGTTGGCAGATGTGTTCGCGATTTTAATAGCGCTTTCTATGGTGCTTAGTATTCGTTGGGATTCATTTATTTCATTAACGACAAATTGCTGTGAATTATTTTTTGTAATTAGGTCAAACGATAAATCTTGTTTTAAATTTGAGAGTTGTTTTATCGATTCATGCAGTGCTAGCTCCAACGAATGTTTATTGTTAAGTAAATTTTGAATATTTTTTGAAAGCTCTACTTGTTTGGAGAGTAATAATGCATTGTCTTTTTTTATAGTGTCTCCGGAAAGTATATTTGCTAAGTCAAAACATTTGCTCTGTAGGCTCGCAGAATCAATTTGTATTAGTGTGTTCTTGCAAGAATCTAGTATTGAAATCGTACTGTCAATGGCTTTTATCTCACGCTGGTAGTCTGTTTTTAATTTGCAAGATTCTAAACCCATGCTTACGAAGAATATTGCAAGTATTAATCGTAATGCGATGGTTGATAGGGTATGATACACGCGTAGGGTTTTTTAATTAGAAGCCAATTTATTAAGTTGGGTAATGGCTTCTTCAACAGAGTTTGAAACAGTAAACACCGTGTTTAGCTTGGTAATCACTAAAAGCTCATTTATTCTTTTTCCAACGTTAGCAATTGCTGTTTCGCCACCAGCTTTTCGTGATTTGGTTAGTATTTGAATAAGAATAGTAAGCCCACTGCTATTCAAATATTTTAACGCTCCTAAATCTATAACAAAGCGTATGTGGTTGTTTAAAATAATGTCATTTACATCTTGCATCAATTGATCCGCCTGACTTTTTTCAATTAGATCGCCCTTCAAAGTCACAATGTGAATCTGACCTTCCTTTTTGATGTTGTATTCAAAGATCATGGGTGTGGTGGTTTATTAGGTTAATTTTTTTTATGCTGACATTTACCTGTTTCTGCTAGTGTTTTACAATTTCCATAAAGATTTAAAGAATGAGAGGAAATATTGAAGTTTAATATATCACCCATTTTATTTCTTATTTGCTGAATGCGAGGATCGCAAAACTCCATGACGGTGCCACAATCTTCGCAAATTAAGTGATCGTGTTGTTTGTACTCATAAGATTTTTCAAAAAGCGAAATATTTTTTCCAAAATGATGCTTCACAACTAAATTACATTCAAGCAGTAATTCAATGGTGTTGTAAACGGTAGCTCTGCTGACTTGTAATTTTTTGCTTTTTAATTTAGAGTAGAGGGAGTCAATATCAAAATGACCGGTATCGCTATATATTTCATTTAAAATTGCAAAACGCTCGGATGTTTTGCGATGTCCTTTGACTTCTAAGTAAGAAGTAAAAATATTTTTTACGGATTCAGAAACGTTCGCCATTCTTTAGTGTTGAAGTTGCTAATATACGAATCAAATTATGTTTATGAAAATAGGTTTATCTAGTAAGTTAATTTGTATCAAATCGGAAAACTTGCTGGACGCCATTTACTTTTTTGATTTTTGTAATAAGAGCAGTTAAGTGTTTAGTGTCATTTACAAAAAGCATAATTTTTCCTTCAAACACGCCATCGTTCGTGTCAAAACTCAGTGAGCGCATATTGATGTTATGTTCGCTCGAAATTACTTTTGTAAGGTTGTTTACAAGTCCAACTCTGTCTGTTCCGGTAACTTTAATCCCGGCAAGGAAGGATATTAATTCCTGGCTATTCCATTTCGCTTTTACAACTCTATAAGCATAATTAGCAAGCAGTTTGGTAGCATTTGGACAATTTACTCTATGAATTTTTATTCCTTCATTTATGGTAATAAATCCAAATACATCATCTCCGGGAATTGGGTGGCAGCAAGGGGAAAGTTTGTAATCAATCTTTTCTAAGTTATCTCCTATTACTAAAAGGTCAGACTTCCCTCGTACGTTACTTACTAGTTTCTCAATCGTTACGTTTTCTTTAGCCTCCTTACTTGGTTTATTCTTTTCTTTTCTGAAGTCTTTAATTTCAGTAGGCTTAATATTTCCTATGGCTATTCGGTACTGAAGCTCTTGTGCGTTAGGCAATTTAAATACACTTACCACCTTATTGATGTTTTCAGTTTCATAAGGGATCTTTAAAATCTTAAAACGCTTTTCTAAAATGATAGATCCTTTTTCGGCAATCATTCTTCGATCTTCTTTGAGGGCAGCTTTAATTTTAGATTTTGCTTTTGCGGTAACAACATAGTTTAACCATTCCTGCTTTGGTACTTGCTTGCTTGAGGTTAATATTTCCACTTGATCGCCACTTTTTATTTCGTGACTAAGTGGTACTAGTTTGTGATTTATTTTTGCGCCAATACATTGCTCGCCAATTTTGGTATGAATGTCAAATGCAAAATCAAGGGCTGTCGATCGAACAGGTATGGTTTTCATTTCTCCTTTCGGTGTGAAAACAAATATTTCATCTGAAAATAAATTTAGCTTGAAGTCGTCTAAAAAGTCTAGGGCATTTTCATCAGCACTATCCAGCATGTGGCGAATTTGTTTTAGCCATTCGTCAAACTGAGTTTCTTTTTCAGCAGCCTCTTCGTTTCCAACTTTATATTTCCAATGTGCTGCAAAGCCACGCTCTGCAATTTCATCCATTCGCTCAGATCGAATTTGTACTTCCACCCATTTTCCTTCTGGACCCATCACCGTTGTGTGCAGTGCTTCGTATCCATTTGCTTTGGGTGTAGAAATCCAATCGCGAAGTCGCTCTGGATTAGGGTAGTAAAAATCTGTTACAAGAGAATAGACTTTCCAGCAATCGGCTTTTTCGGATTCTGGTTTGGTTTTAATAATTACTCGAATGGCTAAGACGTCATAAATCTCCTCGTAAGGAAGATTTTTTGACTTCATCTTATTATAAATTGAAAAGATTGACTTTGGCCTGCCACTCGAAATAAATTTTACTCCATTATTTGTAAGAGACTCTTTAATAGGCTCTGTAAAAAGACTAATGTATTTTTTGCGCTCAGGTTCCGATTCTTTAAGTTTTTGTTGAAGGGTATCATAAACATTTGGCTCTGTGTATTTTAAGCCAAGGTCTTCCAATTCTGATTTTATGGCATTTAATCCTAAGCGGTGTGCTAAAGGGGCATATAAGTATAAGGTTTCAGAAGCAATTTTTCGCTGTTGATGTTCGCTCATAGAGCCAAGTGTGCGCATGTTGTGCAACCTATCGGCAAGTTTGATGATGATTACGCGTACATCGTCAGAAAGTGTAAGCAACATCTTCCTGAAATTTTCTGCCTGAATAGAGAAGTTGGTAGGGTCAATAATTTCCACACCTTTTATTTTTGTTAATCCATCAATGATGAGGGATACGCGTTCGCCAAACATGCCTTTTAAATCTTCCAAGGTCATGTCTGTATCTTCCACTACGTCATGTAGCAATGCGCAAATCACAGAGGTAGAGCCCAGTCCAATTTCTTCAGCGCAAATTTGTGCCACAGAAATAGGATGATAGATGTAAGGCTCTCCGGATTTTCGTCTAGCGTGTTTGTGTGCTTCCATCGCCACATCAAATGCTTTTCGAATCATCAGTTTTTCGTCTTTCTCAAGTTTCCTTCTGCATGATTTCAAGAGCGTACGATATCTTCTAAGAAGCTCTTTATTTTCTTCTTCGGTACTAACCATTACTGCGGGAGCTGCTTTTGCCATAAAAAGGGGTTTCTCTCTACAATAATACGAAATTTTAAGGCTGTTTTTTGCTTATTAATAAACTTAGAATAGGCAGGTAACGAGAATTTATCCTGTTCCCACAACAGATAAAGTATATATTGATGCTCAGTGCGAAATAGTAAATATTATACTCAGTGATTTATCCGCTAAGGAAGTCTATTCTGAAGTGACAATAAACAATGGAGAGGCTACATTAAGTCTTTCATCTCAGCCAAGTGGTGTTTATTTTCTGCAAGTAAAAACCAAAAATGGAATGGCGGTGAGGAAGATTGTTAAGAAATAGTTAGGACTAATAGTGATACTTGCAGGAGATAACAATAATTTCTGTGTTAGTTACTTTGTAAACCAGACGGTGTTCTTTATTAATACGCCTACTCCAATGTCCAGCCAGTTCGTATTTTAAGGGTTCTGGTTTGCCGATTCCATAAATGGAGTTTCCTGAATACTATTAATGAGTTGATCAGTCCTAGAATAGATTTTTTTGTCGCGTTTCTTCCATTCTTTTAGCTGAGAAATGGCTATTAGAGTAAACGCTACAGACTTCATTTCTTTTTCCCCTTTCCTATATTTACTGAAACTAGCTCACCTCTTTCGGCCTGTCGAATAGACGTATTTAGCATTTTTCGATTTGTTTCGCTGCGTAAGAGATATTCTGCTTCATCCTGTTCTTCCTCCACAATAATGGAAATCTTTTTTTTCTTGAACAAGGTGCGAATGCTTTTCAAAAAACTTTCGTCTAGTTCGTTGGCTCTAATATGGATTTCTGTGTACATGTTTTTTGAAGATTACATTACAAAATAATCAGAGGTGAAACCTTAGGTACGTTATTTTCTTTCCTTTTGCAGTAAATAGCTTCTCGTAATGTGTTTTTATGGATTTTACTTCTTCTCTTTTGGGGTCAGAATCTCCATATAAATTGCTAGTGGAATCTAGTAGAGTAATTTTATTGTCAGCAATAACTTCCAAGGTAAATTCGTAAAACTCAGCGCTATCTGTTTTCAAGTGCAATATTCCGTTAGGCTTTAAAATGTTCTTGTACCTGTTTAAGAAAAGGGGGTGGGTTAGGCGCTTTCGTTCTTTGTTAGGCTGAGGATCGGGAAAGGTGATCCAGATTTCATCTACTTCGTCTTTTTCAAAACAGCCTTCAATAAATTCTATGGAAGTTCGCAAAAAAGAAACGTTACTTAATTTTTGCTCTTGTGCGTTTTTGGAACCGCGCCAAAGTCGCGCCCCTTTTATATCTACGCCAATAAAATTTTTTGTTGGATATTTTGTAGCTAACCCATTGGAGTATTCGCCTTTTCCGCAGCCAAGCTCCAAAACAATAGGATTGCTGTTTTTGAAATATTCAGAATTCCATTTTCCTTTTAAATTAAAACTTTCATTTCGATCTGTAAAAAGGAACTCATGAACATTGGAAAATGTTTTTAGTTCAGCAAAGCGTTGTAATTTATTTTTTGGCATTGTACTAATAGTGAATGGGTGCGAATCTACGAATGAAATACATTCGTTATTTGTATATTCGCTTTCTAATCTTTAATCCAAAACCAATGCTGGACATTGAAAAAATGTCGGATGAACAACTGCTTGATTGCCTGGGTTCGTTCAATTCTGGCCAGTTGCACATAGTTTGCGAAGAAGATGCAGAACGGGAGGGGGCTACAATCGTCATGCGCTTGGAGGAAATTGTTTTTGAACGCTTGGAAAGCGCGTTAGGTAGTGATATACGAGATGGAGAGGAAAAAGCAGATGCGTTTCTCGCAAGTGCGGTAGAAGTAATGGATATCGGGTCCCTTTTTTCCTTTATCGGCACACTCGAAGAGGTGTGATTTAAGCCATGAGAATTTTAATAGCACCGCTAGACTGGGGTTTGGGACATGCCACTCGCTGCATTCCTATCATTAGCTATTTGTTAGCGCAACACGTTGAGGTGGTTTTAGGTTCAGAGGGGAGATGTGCTGATTTATTAAGAAAGGAGTTTCCTCATCTGGAGTTTATACGCATTCCCGGTTATGGTGTTTCTTACCCCAAGGGAAGTGGAATGGCTTTCAAAATTGCTTACCAGATCCCTAAAATAGTACGAGCAATAAAACGTGAACATACATTGCTTAAAGAACTCATTCGAGACAAAAATATTTCTGCCGTAATTTCCGATAATCGATATGGACTTTGGAGTAAAGAGATTCCCTGTGTATTTATTACGCATCAATTGATCGTAAAATCTCCATTACTTGAAAAATTTGTTCGTAGGTTAAATTATAAATACATAGTCAGATTTTCTGAATGTTGGATTCCAGATTATGCGGGAGAAAATAATTTGTCAGGAGATTTGTCTCATAAATTTTTATTGCCTAACAATGCTCAGTTTATTGGTCCGCTTTCAAGATTTGTAGAAGAAAAAATACCATCTAATAAAGTGGTGAGTGGGGAAGGAGTAAAAAATATTCTTGTTCTTTTATCAGGCCCCGAACCGCAGCGCAGCTTATTAGAGTCAAAAATGCTCGATTCAATAGGCAAGCTTAAAGAAGATAATATGCACTTAAAGTTTACGGTAGTGCAAGGGATGACTGAGTTTGATAATACAAGAAAAATATCAGATCGGTTAGAGATTATTTCGCATTTAACAACCAGAGATTTACAATCAAAAATTAATTCGTCTGATTTAGTACTATGTAGGTCGGGTTATTCTACCATTATGGATTTGGCCGCCTTAAGTAAAAAAGCAATTTTTATTCCCACACCAGGACAGACAGAACAAGAATATTTGGCAATTTATTTAAGGGATAAGAAGATTGCTTATTCTGTTTCTCAAAACAATTTTATTTTGGAGGAAGCTATTCTTAAATCAAAAAATTATTCAGGTTTTAATAGCGAATTTAATGGAACCGGCTTTCAAAAAACGATGGATTCTTTCCTTGCTAAAATATTGAAAGAATAGTTTTAGCCTTTTCTTAGAGTAAAGGAAAACACAGAGCCTGCATCGGGCGTACTCATTACCTGTATGGTTTGTCCGTGCGCTTCTAAAATATGTTTTACTATAGATAAGCCTAGTCCGGTACCGCCTTGTTCGCGTGAGCGAGATTTATCTACCCTATAGAAGCGTTCGAATACTCTAGATAAATGTTCTTTTGGAATTCCGATTCCAGAATCTGCTACTTCAACTATAATTTTTTCTCCGGTATCTGAAATTTTTATGGATGAGGTGCCGTTTTCTTTTCCATAACGAACCGAATTAACAACGAGGTTTACCAGCACTTGTCGGATTCTAAATTTATCAGCAAAAACCCAAACAGGATCTTTTGGGTCATTTTTAAATTCGAGCATGATTTTTTTTTCTTTAGCTTTTAGCTCCTGAGCGTCAATGACATCCCTTACTAATTGTGCCATGTCAAAGCTATCTTCTTCAATTTCCAGTTCCCCCTTTTCTAGCTGTGTAATGCTTTGTAAATCTTCAACGATGGCAATCATTCTATCCACGCTTTTCATTCCTCGTTCCAAGTAAGAGCGGTTTATGGTTTTGTCTTCTAGTCCTCCATCCAAAAGTGTAGCAATGTAGCCTTGTATATTGAAAATTGGAGTTTTCAGTTCATGTGAAACGTTGCCTAAAAAATCTTTTCTGTAATTCTCTAATTTCTCTAGCTGTTCATTCTCTTCTTTTCTTTCCTTGCTCCATTCCGTAACTTGATAGTCAAGATGGTCTAATTCATTTTTAGTATTTATTTCCAATTTTGAGTTTCCTCGTTGTTCTTTTATCTTTTCGGATATTTTAAGAATCCTTTTTGATACCCACTTTTTGTATAGAAAGAGGGCGGCAAGTGTTACTACAAAGCAGATAAAAATATATTCTGTAGGGTTTAGCATATAGAAATAGTTAAAAATCAAATTTATATCCAACCCCTTTGATGGTCCTAAAATAATCATCACCTAATTTCTCCCTTAATTTTCGAATATGTACGTCAATGGTTCTGTCGCCCACTACTACATCACCGCCCCAAACAGAATTTAGTATTTCATTTCTGTTAAATACTTTCCCTGGTTTAGACATCAGTAGGTATAGTAGTTCAAATTCTTTTTTCGGAAAAACAATTTCTGTCCCATTTTGTTGGACTGCATATTTTTCTTTATCAATTTTTATTCCTGCAACTTCAATTATTTTTTCGGATTTATTTTTATCTATTCTTCTAAGCAGTGCTTTAACTCTACTTACAAACACGTTTGGTTTAATGGGCTTCGTAATATAATCGTCAGCACCGGAATCAAATCCTGCAATTTGTGAGTAATCCTCGTTTCTAGCTGTTAAAAAAGCGATGATGCAGTTTTTTAACCCTGAAATATTTCTTATTTCTTTACATACTTCCATGCCATTCATTTCAGGCATCATTACGTCAAGAATTATTAAATGAGGAGTTTTTTCTTTTGCAATTTTTAATGCCTCTGCTCCGTCAGGTGCTGTAAAAATAGTGTATCCCTCTTTTTTTAGATTGTAGCTTAGAAATTCTAAAATATCCGGCTCGTCATCTACTAATAGTATTTTATGTGAATTGTTATTCATGCTTGCTTTAAAGAAGTAAAGATAGTGTTTGGATTAAAACTTGAGTACCAAAGAAAGATTTATTACCCTCCCTTCGATAGGACCCCAAAGGGTGCTAAAAGTTGGCGAGTTTATAGGGCCAGAAACATAATTTCTTTGTCTTTCATCAAATAGGTTTTCTCCATTCAGTACAAGCGATGCATTTTTAAACTTTCTCTCAATCATGGCAGCCATAAAGAAAAAGTCTGGAGTTTTAGTGCCATCATCCCTATATTGATAACCCGTGTATGAGCCTTCAATGCCAAAGCGCCACTTGCCTTCTATTTCGTACGAGATAAGTGTGGCTGCCCTGTTGCGAGGAGTGTATGTAATGTAGGGTTGAATGTCATTGTATGCTTGGCGTGCCATGGTGTAGGTGTATCCAAAATAAATTTCTATATCTTGGATTGATAATCTTAAATAGGTATCCCAACCTATACTGCTGGTAGGCTTATTTTCGTTTACAAATCTTGTATAACCGGCAGAATCAGTTTTTGCAATTACGGGATTGAAAACTTGGGTAAGAAAAAATGCGTGGTTTAAATATAGAAAAGTCTCTTCTCCAATTCTTTTTTTGTAATTTATTTCAAGATTTGAACCTATGGATTTTTCTGCATTGATGGAGTCGGCTATTGGAACAATCTTTCGAAGATCAAACTCGTAATTTTGTTCTGCCAACGGGTTGGGAACAACATATCCAAATCCAATGCCGGCACGGGTATACCAATTGTCATTTAATTTGTACAGCGTAGCGATTTTTGGTAGTATGAAAGCCCCATATTTGGAATGGTAATCTGTTCGCAATCCCGTTTCAATAAATAGTTTTTTATTTGGCTTGAACGTGTTTTGGACAAATGTTCCAAAGGTTTGATAGGCAAAATTGTTAATTAGTGCTGAGTCTGCGGCATTTTTTTCAAAATCAGTAGTCCATATATTTATTCCGGCAACCAAATCGTTTTTGGCTCTTGGAATCAGGTAGGATATCTCTCCGTATCCATTTACCTGTGTTGCATCAAACCTGTATTTGTTTGTAAGTAAACCTCTGTCGAAAAAGCTAGCACTTCCTTTTGCGGTAATTACATTTTTGGATGCATTTGTGTGTGTAAAAGCAAAATCACCAGTATTGCGATTGATTTTATTTTCTTCAAAGTAGGCATGGACGGAGTCGGAATTATTTTTAAGTACTTGCATGTCGCCCCCTCTTCGCGTTTCGTAGGTTGAGGAAAAGCCAAGGGCGAGTTTTGTTTTTGGACTGATGTAAAAAAATAATCTAGGATGAATAACTAAGTTTTGAATTTTGGGAGCATCCGAAAATCCATCTTTGTTTACGTCAAATGCATTTTGGTAAGTAACTCCTGAAAAAATGGTGGCTCCGCGGTTATTTTTTTTAACGGAAATAAATCCATTGAAGTTTCGCTCAGTAAGTGATGACTGATTTACGGTGACTAAGCCTTCGGGTTTTTCGGAAGGCTCTTTAGACACTAAATTGATGATGCCGCCAATAGCTCCACCACCATAAAGTGTAGAAGCGGATCCTTTTATTATTTCTATTTGCTTTAAGTCGAGCGGAGGAACTTGCATAATGCCAAACCCTCCGGAAAATCCATCGTAAAGCGGAAGCCCATCTCGTAAAATCTGCGTGTATTTTCCGCCCAAGCCTTGAATGCGAACATTTGCATTTCCACTCGTAGCAGAGCTTTGTTGAATTTGAATTCCCGAAATATCACCTAGTAAGCTGGTAATGTTGCCTGGCTTAATTCCATTTTCCTCTGCAGTTTCCTCCGACCCTAACACTTCAACTCGCATGGGAGAATCCTCCATGCGTGCATTGGTTCGAGTGGCTGTGACAATTACCTCGTTGATAAGGTTTTCTTTGGAGCTTAATTGTACAAGCAAAAATGTATCAAGAGGGATTTCAAATGGAATTACTTTTTCGTTATAGCCAATATAATTTATTCGAATAAAATATTTCCCTTCTAAAATTTTATGAAATCTTGCCTTGCCATTTTTATCAGTTGTTATTCCTTGTGCAAGGTTAGGGATGCTAACCGCAACTCCCGGAAGTGTTTCGTTGGTGAGGCTGTCTTTTACAATTAGTGATAGATGTCCTTGTGATTTTCCTTGAATTGAAAAAAAAGTGATTAATACAATTAAGGAAACTAGTTTACTCATAATTAATAACTACAATAGTTTTAGAAAAAAAGATTCAAGTAAACTTATTTAGTTAGATAAATATATCAATAATTGCACCAAGTTTATTTTATCTTCAGTCAATAAATAAGGTGATAAAGTATTTAGATACTTATTGAGCAAGGAGTTTACATTCGATAGGCAACTTTTGCTTTCTTCACTTCGTGGAGTTCTTTGGTAATCTGATTCAGGCCTTCTATATTATCATGCAAATTATGTTTCAGCCAAACTTCGCAATCTTTAAAAGAATCAAACACGTGCATGATGGGAACAAGATCTGGAATAATGTCAATCTTCTTTAACATATCCAATGGTTGTGGTTGAACTCCTGTAAATAAAACTATCACCTTATTGTTTTGTAAATCTGTAATTGCTTCTTCCATAGCGTAAACTCCCGACTGATCGATATGAGGTACTTTGTCCATTCTGATAATCAATACTCGAATTTCGTTATTCAACTCTTTGATGAGTTCTTGAAACCTGGATGTGAAGCCAAAGAACATGGCTCCGTATAAGTGCTTGATATAAATTTTATTTTTATAAGCAAAGTTAGCATCGCCTTCATCCTCCCAAGGTTGTTCGCCATCAAACCCAGCAAGTGCTTTAACCGAAGTTCCGGATTCCGCAAGGTCGCTAGACTTTTTCATAAACAGTACGCAGGCAAGTATTAACCCTATGCCAACAGCATGAAGCAAGTTGCCAAAGACTGTTATCAATAAAACAATAATGAGTATTACAGCATCGGCTCTTGGCACTCTAATAAGGTGGCGCAACCCCTTGTAATCAATAATTCCAATTCCAACTGTTATCAAAATGCCGGCTAATACACTCAATGGAATAAGCGAAGCATATTTGCCTAATCCTAACAAAATTGTAACGAGTAGCAATCCATGAATAAATCCAGACAAGCGTGTCTTTCCGCCTGAATTCACGTTTACTACAGTACGCATTGTTGCGCCAGCACCGGGTAATCCGCCAATAAATGCAGCTGCAATATTTCCAATTCCTTGACCAATAAGTTCCTGATTGCTGTTGTGTTTTGTTTTGGTGATGTTATCTGCAATAACGGACGTAAGCAGCGAGTCAATTGCGCCTAAGGCAGCTAGCATGATGCCGAACTCAGCCATTGTCCAATACATATTTGGATCAACATTAAGGATGCTTGAAATTTTTAATTCAGGAATGCCAGATGGGATTTCTCCTATGATAGGCACATCTAATTTTAAGAAAAAAGCTACTAACGTTGAGCAAATTAGGGCAACAAGTGCGCTAGGTACCGCTTTAGTAATTTTAGGAAACAGATAAATAATTGCAATGGTAAGAGCCCCTAAACCAATGGCGGATAAGCTAATGTTTGAAAGTGGAGTTGCAACGTTTAATAAAATATCTACTGTGTTGCTTGCAGATTTATGCCCCATGAAAAGGATAAAGCTGAAACAGAATAATAATTGCTCCAATTCCCGTCATAAAGCCCGATAGAACTGGGTAGGGGATGTACTTGATATACTTTCCAATTTTTACAAGCCCAAATAATATTTGAAAACCTCCAGCCAAAAGAAAGGAGCCAATGATGATACCCATTCCTGCTTCCAGACTGCCGCTTATTTCGATCGCGCTAGCTATTACCATTGCAGAAACTACTGTCATAGGGCCGGTAGGCCACTAACTTGTGTGGCTGTTCCTCCAAATATTGCAGCAAACATGCCAAGTATCATTGCTCCGTAAATACCAGCTATGGCACCCATACCAGACTGCACGCCAAATGCTAATGCAAGTGGTAGAGCTACTACGCCTGCTGTTATTCCTCCAAAAAGGTCTCCTTTAATATGTTTTAAGACAAATAAGTTTTTCATAGTTTGTAAGATATTAAATATTGTTGAATAGGGATTGGATTTTACGATATGTAGCTGAATCAATAATTTAACATTGAGTTAACATTGAAAATGTAAAATGGTATTTACTTTGGGGAAAACAATTGACAACAGATTAATAATTATAAATAAAAACTATGGCAAATTTTCTTCAGTTCTTTGTACCTCAAGAGAAAAAATTCTTCCCTCTTTTTGAAAGAGCATCCGGAAACCTTTTGGATATATCAAAAGTTTTAGTTGAGATGATAAATACCTCTGATGTCGTAAAAAGAAAAGACCTAATAAAGCAAATAGAAAAATTAGAACATGTTGGAGACAACGTTACGCATGAAATCTTTAATGAACTAAGCGCTAACTTTATTACTCCATTTGATAGGGAAGATATTCACGAACTAGTATCTTCTTTGGATGATGTGGTGGATTTTATTCATGGTTCGGCAAAGCGTATAGAATTATACAAGGTTATTGAGCTAACCCCTTCTATGGGAAAACTTGCTGAGTTAATATTACAAGGAGCTACGGAGTTGCATAAAGCAGTTTGCGGACTTCAGGATTTGAAAAATCCTGCTAGGATAAAAGAGGCTTGTGTAAAAATTAACAGTATTGAGAATCATGCGGATGATGTATTTGATATGACCATTGCGCAGCTTTTTGACGAAGAAAAAGATGCAATCAAGATTATTAAAATGAAAGAGATTCTTTCTGCTCTTGAAACAGCAACAGATAAATGCGAAGATGCAGCAAACGCTATTCAAAGTATACTTATCAAATATTCTTAATAGAAAATAAATTATGACTCTGCTTATAATCGTTATTGCTTTAGCACTCATCTTTGATTATATCAATGGGTTTCATGACGCGGCAAACTCTATTGCAACGGTGGTTTCCACCAAAGTCCTTACGCCTTTTAAGGCGGTATTGTGGGCAGCATTTTTTAATGGGATTGTATTATTTCTTTGTCAGCATAATTTGTTTGGTTTCGAGTTTGCCGTTGCTGATACGGTTGCGAAAATTGTAAAAACAGATGCAATTACCATGTCTGTTATTTTAGCAGGATTACTATCAGCTATTTTTTGGAATTTGATAACATGGTGGTTTGGCATCCCTAGTAGTTCTTCTCACGCACTCTTAGGTGCTTTTGCAGGTGCTGCAGTAGCAAAGGCTGGGTTTGGAGTGTTGGCAAACGTTGGTAAAATATATTTAACACTAGGTTTTATAGTCTTAGCACCATTAATTGGACTTGTTGCTGCGTATATATTAACGGTTATCATTTTAAATATTTGTAAGCGAACAAGTCCTAGTAAAGCAGAGGTCTGGTTTAAGAGGTTGCAATTAGTCTCATCAGCAGCATTTAGTCTAGGGCACGGAGCCAACGATGCGCAAAAAGTAATGGGAATTATTGCTGCAGCTATGTTAGTATTTGCCAATACTGCTACACCGGATGAATACGAAAAACATACTTGGACGCATATAAAAACAACTTATAAAATTGATACAGCTTATTATGCTTTAGATTCTGCTTCACTTGCTTTAGATATAGTGGATGGTGCTGCTGTGTATTTAGCCGAGAAAAAAAGCCTTGGCAAAAAAGGTAAATCGGGAGGAAAGAATTATTTAGGATTTAAATCATCTGAGTTAAACTCCATAGTTGAAAAAGAAGGGAAAGAATATTATCAAATTTCACAAGCAGCGTTAGTGCCAGTGAGTGAGCTCAAGCCTAAAAAAGATATTGCTGATATACCTGAATGGGTACAGTATGCCTGTTTTTTGGCTATAGCCCTAGGAACATTAAGCGGTGGTTGGAGAATTATTAAAACCATGGGTACTAAGATTACTAAAGTTACACCTATCGAAGGAGTGGCTGCAGAAACAGCTGGTGCCTTAACTTTATATATCACACAATATTTTGGTATCCCTGCAAGTACCACGCACGTTATTACAGGCTCCATTGTTGGAGTAGGAATTGTGAAGAGAGCCTCTGCTGTAAGATGGGGTGTTACGCGAAACCTTCTTTGGGCTTGGATATTGACTATTCCTGTTGCCGGAACATTAGCGGGACTTATATATTATTTTTTAGAAATATTTTTATAAATAATTATAAATCAGTTGCTTATAGAATTTATTTAATTTATATAATTAAGTAATATTGCGACACAAATATTTCGACTTTTTTCGTGCCTTCCTGTCATATTTCATGTCACATTTTGGAGTCAATTATACTCGTATAATTCATAGTATAAGACATAATAGCATATATCTAGCTATGGCATAATGATTGACTTAGAGCAATCATAACAAACGAATAAAAATTAACTAACAATTTATATTATGGGAAAGATTATTGGAATTGACCTCGGAACAACAAACAGCTGCGTAGCCGTTATGGAAGGCAGCGATCCTGTTGTAATTCCGAACAGCGAAGGGAAAAGAACAACCCCTTCCATTGTGGCATTTGTAAAAGGCGGAGAGCGTAAAGTAGGAGACCCTGCAAAACGTCAAGCTGTTACAAATCCTAAACATACCATCGGATCTATCAAAAGATTTATGGGGCATACTTTTGACGAAGTAGGAAATGAAATGAAATACGTTCCTTACGAAGTAGTTAAAGGCGAAGGTGGCGTACCACGTGTGGTTATTGACGATCGTAAATATTCTCCACAAGAAATATCGGCTCTTATACTTCAAAAGATGAAGAAGACTGCCGAAGATTATTTAGGCTATGAAGTTACCGAAGCGGTTATTACTGTTCCTGCATACTTTAACGATTCACAAAGACAAGCAACCAAAGAAGCAGGCGAGATTGCAGGCTTAACGGTTAAGCGTATTATAAACGAGCCTACTGCAGCAGCACTTGCTTACGGATTGGATAAAAAATCGGTTGATAGCAAAGTAGCGGTGTTTGACCTTGGCGGTGGAACATTCGATATCTCCATCCTTGAATTAGGCGATGGCGTGTTTGAAGTAAAATCTACCAACGGAGATACGCACTTAGGCGGTGATGACTTTGACCAAAAAATTATTGACTTCCTTGCCGATGAATTTAAAAATGACGAAGGAATAGATTTACGTAAAGATCCTATGGCGCTTCAGCGTTTAAAGGAAGCTGCGGAAAAAGCAAAGATCGAACTTTCCTCTTCTACAGAAACAGAAATTAACTTGCCTTACATCATGCCCGTAGATGGTGTGCCCAAGCACTTGGTAAAAAAACTTACTCAAGCTAAGTTTGAACAAATGTGTGATGATCTTTTACAGCGTGCCTTAGAGCCTTGTAAAAAAGCATTGAAAGATGCAGGTCTTTCTACTGGCGAAATAAACGAAGTGATCTTAGTTGGCGGTATGACCCGTATGCCTAAGGTTCAAAAGATTGTTAAGGATTTCTTCGGCAAGGAGCCGCACAAAGGTGTGAACCCAGACGAAGTGGTAGCGGTGGGCGCAGCGATTCAAGGCGGAGTATTAACCGGAGAAGTAAAAGATGTACTACTGTTAGATGTTACTCCTCTCTCCCTAGGTATTGAAACAATGGGCGGTGTAATGACTAAGCTTATTGAATCAAACACTACTATTCCAAGTAAAAAATCTGAAACATTCTCCACAGCAGCTGATAGCCAGCCATCGGTAGAGATTCATATTTTACAAGGAGAGCGCCCTATGGCAAAAGATAATCGTCCACTAGGAAGATTTATTTTAGATGGAATTCCTCCAGCACCTCGCGGAGTGCCGCAGATCGAAGTAATATTTGACATTGATGCAAACGGAATGTTGCACGTAACAGCAAAAGATAAAGCAACCGGAAAATCTCAGAACATCCGCATTGAAGCAAAGAGCGGACTAAGCGATGAGGAAATTAAAAAAATGAAGCAGGAAGCAGAAGTCAATGCTGATTCAGATAAAAAAGCAAAGGAAGGAGCCGATAAAATAAATGCTGCCGATGCAATGATTTTCCAAACCGAAAAGCAACTTAAAGAATTTGGCGACAAAGTTCCTGCTGATAAAAAAGAAGGAATACAAAAAGCGCTAGATGAATTGAAAGCAGCACACGCAGCACATGATATTGCTAAGATAGATACTACACTTGCAGCACTAAACACCGTGTGGCATGCAGCATCCGAAGAAATCTACAAAGCACAGCAAGCTAGCGGAGCAACAGGAGGCAGCAGCGAGCAGCCAGGTGCTTCTGCAAATCCTAGCGACTCCAAAGACGGAGCTGTAACGGATGTGGACTTTGAGGAAGTGAAGGACGAGAAAAAATAAGTTTTGAAAAATTTGGGTGCCTGAGCTTGTCGAAGGCACCCGAATTACGAAGAGTCTGTGTAATGCAAAATAATATCTAACACAACAAAACCCTGCTTTCAAAAATGAAAGTGGGGTTTTTATTTGCTACATTTGGCATAGTAATGGCATATCGTAACAACATATTTGAACTAAGCAACCATTTAGGGAATGTACTCACAGTCGTCTCTGATCGCAAACTAGGAGTGGATAATGTAAACAACACCACAGGCGTAGCCCCACCTGATGGTTTAGTTGATTTTTATTTAGCGGATGTGGTGAGTGCAAAAGATTATTATGCATTCGGTTGGGAAATGCCCGGACGCTCATTTAATCCTACTGCTTATCGCCACGGATTTGGGGGATATGAGAAAGACGATGAAGTAAGCGGAAATGGCAACTCATATGACTTCGGTGGATTCGGATATGATCCACGATTGAACAGAAGAAAAAGTAAAGACCCAATGGGTGATGTTGCCTATCCGGGGATTTCTCCTTATGCAAGCATGAATAATAATCCAATTGCAAATGGTGATGTACAAGGACAACTTGTCGTGTACTATGGTGGTCTGTGGCCAGGCCATGATGGTGATTGCTACTTAGAACTTCAAACCTATTGGGATGCTCAGCTTCAGGCAAATGTCGCAAGGACTTTAAATGATTATCAGGCGGTTTTCTTTAATGGATCGGACAACCTGCTTACCTCTACTGCTGCTGCAAGAGGACAACAGGGAAATCAAACGGCTTTTCAATTCGCATATTATTTGCGTGACCTTTTAGATGCGCAAAGAATAGCAACGGGAAAATCTAATGAAGTATTGAATTTTGTATCACACAGCATGGGAGGAGCTCCTTCCGCAGCAATGATAGAGAGGCTTTCAAAATTAGTATATCCGAGTGATTATGAAAATGAGAGTTTAAGGGGTAAAAATATTTTTCAGCCGGGAGATTTTGGAAATGCATACTTCTTAGACCCATATCAGGGGGCTGATATAACCGCTCCATCGGCTACAAATAATTTTCAAAGATCACATTATAACTCCCTTACTGCGGTAAAAACTGCCGTTCCTATGAAAGGGATTCAAAATTACAAGGCTACACTATCTCTTACGATAGGATCAATTTTGAATCCTATTTATGGAGCTCATGATGTTGGAACATTTGCAAATTCTGATATTTTTACTCCAGGAGATGTTGCTCCTAAAAATGTTGGTGGCAAACAGGGAAGCACTGGGCATAATGCAGGGCATAATGATTCTACAAGGGAGTATAGAGGAGGAGAGGCTAAACAAGATAATACAGCAACGCCACGTTTTATACCTCGCTAAGAACAAAGTGATGAAATTAATAGTATATTTTATTGCCTTCTTTTGCTCAATGTTTTTGCTTGGCGTAGCTTCTTGCCAATCACAATCAGATAAAGAAATAGCTTATCTCAGTATTGATTCTGTTTACAAATCTGCGAAAGAAATAAAGATATATAAAAAGCTAAAAAGGGAGTTTCTAAAGGTTTGGTTTGACAGTACGAATTGCTACATGAAACAGTATTTTAAAAAGCCAATGTATTCCTGGGAGAGCGTAGATGATGTCAGAAAAATACTTAGAGTTCAGGTTGATAATATTATTCATACGCAGAATTATGATTCAGTAATTGTATTTGTTACTTATTACGCAGCCAGAATTAAAAACAATAAACAGGATAGTGAAATTTCATGCTCAGATGCTATGAAGGCAATAATTTATCCCGATGGCAAATGGTATTTTAATTGCAAGCAAAATAATTTAGGAGCCGACATGCCCGGAGATGATTTTGAAACTACCACAATGATTTTGAAAACAATGATCATATCTTCAGGGTATTTGGTGAATGGAAAGCCTGACCCACAATACATTCATAATTTCTTTATTAAGCCAGTTACTTTTCCAAAAAGTACAGAGCGGGAAGTTCCGGCAATGGGTCCCGTGAAATAATTTATGAAATGAAAATGTAAAAGCCTCAGTACGCGCTAAGCTGTATTTTGTATTGTACCCGCGCAGTTGCACTGCGTGGGGATGTAGCCTGTAAGCTCTCTTACCCCTCATCCTTCTACCTTCTCCATCACCCCTTTAAGCGCATCGTGTAATTTTTTCTTGCCTACGAACGCATCCAGTACAGAATAGAACGCATCCTTTTCCTTTTTATCCAACTGCTCAATAAGAGAAAGCTTTTCCCCCAGTGAC
>Ga0163151_10001522_pt1 | contig 38579 bp, 31 predicted proteins | sample OliLakLV19MP5IB2_FD_145596 | JGI IMG/M metagenome (GOLD analysis project Ga0163151, IMG submission 145596) | Freshwater microbial mat bacterial communities from Lake Vanda, McMurdo Dry Valleys, Antarctica - Oligotrophic Lake LV.19.MP5.IB-2 | ecosystem: Environmental > Aquatic > Freshwater >... | reverse complement strand
TCGCGTGACCGCTAGTGCTTTGAACTCGGCGGTGTAGGCCTGCTTCGGTATCTTCATTTCGTCTTCCCTTTCATGGTGACGGCGATTGTACATCACCCTTGGAAGACGAAATTTCGGGGGAAGCTCAGACTACACCGTAGAGCGTGACAATTTCAGTATAGGGCATTGCCGGGTGACGGGTAATCGGTGGTCTTGGGTGACCATCTTCTTGCGCGCAGCATTCCGCCTTGATGAGCGCCCCGTATCGACAATCATGCTTCAGTGTGGCTGACCGATCTTGGCGTGCAGCACGTGGATATCCGGTTGGGCAGGTGACGTGCTGTCCGACCCTCCCGTCACATACCTCTGCCGCACGATCCAGGATCTGTTGCGTTCATTCTACAATCTGATCGGCAGGCACAGCGAACGCCAGTGCCGATTCTGCCGGCGTCGTATCGATCTGTCATGCTGTCAATGCGACGTTGTCCTTGAATCCCGCAGCGCGATTCCTTCTCATGCGCTCGTTCCTCTATTAGCCGTGCTCGGCACGGCTTGGGTTGAGCAAGACGATCGCGTATCGACCTGTCAGAACTTCCGGGGCCACTTCTGGCAGGCCGGGCCAGTCAGTGCAAGGTGTTGGGCAGGACGTATCGATCTATCACTGTGGATAGAGCGGAGGAGGTGCGATAGGGTTCTGATCGCGTGGATAGGCGGAGACCCGCATGCGTGAGGGAAGTAGGTAACGGGGCACGCAGATATGTTTTGAGTGAGATCGCGACAACACGTGAACGCGTGACTTCGTGAGCCGGCATGACCGGCTGTCTTGGCGCCAGATTACTTAATGGCCACTGACTTGACGTCCTTGAACGTGGTCTGGCCAAGTAGGGCCTTCTGGACTCCATCCTGCATGAGGGTGGTCATACCCTCTTCAATGGCAGCCTGTAGCATCTCTTCAGTTCTCGTCTTCGTCTGAATCATGCGTTTGAGTCTGTCCGATCCCAGAAGCAACTCATGGAGGGCGACGCGCCCCTTAAAGCCGGTGCGATTGCAGGTTTCACATCCCTTCCCGCGAGCCAGGCGGAAGGTGTTGTCTTGTGGGATGCCGAGCTTGTCCCAATGTTCTGGCCCATAGCCCTGGCGGATTTCTTCGTATTCAACCGCGGTTCCGACGTACTGCTCCTTACAGTCCTTACAAATCCGGCGAGTGAGACGCTGGGCGAGGACTCCCAACATCGCATCGGCAAAACTAAACGAGTCGCAGCCCATATCCAGAAGTCGGGTGACGGTTTCTACTGCGCTGTTGGTGTGGAGCGTGCTCATGACGAGGTGCCCGGTCAACGAGGCTTCAATGCCGATCTCAGCCGTTTCTTTATCGCGCATTTCTCCGACCATGATCACGTCGGGGTCGGCTCGGAGGAAGGCGCGCATGGCTTTGGCGAACGTGAAATCGATCTTCGGTTGGACCTGCACTTGCCGAAGCCCGTACTGGGTAATTTCAACTGGGTCTTCCGCCGTCCAGATCTTAATGTCGGGCGTATTGATGAAGCCGAGGATGGAGTGTAGGGTCGTGGTTTTCCCTGATCCGGTCGGTCCGACACAGAGGATAATGCCGTAGGGCTTTGCCGCGATCTCTTTGATGTTCGCGAGATTCCGGTCCGAGAACCCCATCTTGTCGAGGGGCAAAGGCTCGCTGGCTGCAAGCAGACGCATGACCACGTCTTCGTTATATCCAGCGGTAGGAATCGTTGCGACGCGCAACTCGATTTCCTTCGTCTCTGACAGTTTAAATTTGATCTTGCCGTCCTGAGGTTTTCGCCGTTCTGCGATATCGAGGTTGGCCATAATCTTCAGGCGCGACACAATGGCGCGTCGATAGCTTTGCGGAATCTTCATGTATTCAAAACAGTCGCCGTCGACTCGGAACCGGACAAGGGTCTCGCGCTTTTCGCCGTAGGGTTCGACGTGAATATCGGAGGCGCCTTGCCGATAGGCATCGGCGATGATCTGATTGGCGAGCCGCACGATGGCATTGTCGTTTTCATCGAGCCCGCCTACGGACTCTTCCGCCGCGGCCTCTTGGGCTTCGTTGACGAGCTCGCCGAGAATGTCGGAGACATTTTCATCTAGCTTTCTGGTGGCGCTGGTATCTCCCTGCTCCGTGGAGGACCCGAGGAACTGGGCGATATCACGGCGGAGGCTGATTGCAAAGCGAATGTTCAAGCCAGGGAACGTCCGCTTAATATCTGCCACGCGGTCGAGGTCGCCGGGGTCGTCCGTCAAGATTTCAATGGCGGTTCGGTCTCGCTTGAGCGGCATCCAGTGGTTTTTCTTGAGGTAGTCGACGTTGAGGTTTTTCAGGAGCTCGAAATCGACAATTGTCCGGTCGCTGTACTCGATGTAGGGGCATTTGTGAAACTGAGCGAGCGATTTGCCGATCTCGAGTTTCGGCACCTTGTACTTCTCAATCAGGATGCTCTCGAAGTCCGACAGGCCCTTCCTGGACTCGGCAAGCGCGTTATCTAAGTCGTTCTGGGCAATATGATTGTTCGTGACGAGGCGATCGAACTTGGTGGGGTTTTTCTTCGAGCCCTTGCGGAGATTGAGGAATGCGATGCCGAGTGCCTTGGCGATCTCCGCGACGGACTCTTCGTCCTTCCTCGTGAAACGCCCGCCGCTTTTCTTGTTGAGGAGTTGGAGGACGCCCATCAAGTATTTGTTGTCGGCCACAATCGGGTAGGTCAGGACCTGTTTCGTCTTGAATCCCGTCTGCTTGTCGTAGGAGGTGTCGTGGACGAGTGAGGGATGGACGCCTTGCAGTTCGGCAATGTTATAGGCATCGGCGATGCTCACTGGGCGGAGATACTTTGCGCAGAATCCGGCCAGGCTTTGTTCGGTAATGGGAATGCGGAATTCCTCGATGCTGTCGATGTGAGGGACTTTCGAGAAAATCTCTTTCTTGTCTAGGTCGAAGGCGAAAATCGTGAGGTCTTCGGCATCGAGGACGCTGAGAATTTCCTTGCGCAGGTCGAGAAGAATATGGTCGAGCTCGCCGGCCGCATGGATTTGGTCTGTGACGCGCTTGAGGTTCTCGGTGGATGCCACTTTTTGCTGAAGGTCCTGAAAATTTTGGGGAAGGGGATTGGCTTGCATTATCTGAGCTCCTGGCCATCGACTACGAGGGTCATTGTCGGATCCGTATGCTCAATGAAGCGTGCGTGCGATCCGCGCGACCATACGTGTCTTGAGGCAGAGATTGAAGCTCAGTCTAGCTGATCACGGGTGGAAGGCAAGGAAAAGGCAGTTTTAGATTGGAACGGTCAGGGGAATGACAACAGGGATGAAGGTATTGGCGGGCGGTAGGGCGTTCACCTGGCTTGTATGCGAGTCAAATGCGCGGCGACTTGCGCAGGAGGGAGCTTGAGTTTTATCCCATCCTTTCGAGTTTTGACTTCCACCATTCCTTCTGCAAGGCCCTTGTCTCCGACAACCACTTGGAATGGAGCCCCCATCAAATCCGCATCGTTGAATTTCACACCTGCTCGTTCGTCCCGATCGTCCCAGAGTACTTCGAGCCCTGCCGCCTGCAGTTCGTCGTAGAGCTGTGCGGTGACGTGGGCGGTCTGCGCTGATTGGGTGAGCGGGAGGAGATGCACATGGAACGGCGCGATTGGAAAGGGCCAGATAATGCCTTTCAGGTCGTGGTTCTGTTCGATTGCCGAGGCGGCCGTACGTCCAACGCCGATGCCGTAGCATCCCATGACGGCAAGGCACTCTTTGCCATGAAGATCCAAGAACGAGGCCTTCATGGCTTCACTGTATTTGGTGCCGAGCATGAAGACATGACCCACCTCGATACCTTTTGTTGTTTTCAGGACCCCGCCGTCTTGTCTTGGTGACGGATCTCCCGCACAAGCGCTGCGGAGATCGGCGAACTGCTCGACCTGAAAATCACGATCCCAATTGGCATCGACATAATGCGTATCGCTCCGATTGCCGCCGACGACCACGTTGCGCAAGGCTTTGACCGCGTGGTCGGCAATAATCCGAACCTGTGTCAGGCCAATGGGACCGGCAAATCCAATTGGTGCGCCCGTGACGTGCTCGACCACGGTGGGAGTGGCGAGTTCAAGATCGGTCACTCGCAGGAGTCGTTGAATCTTCACCTCATTCGCCTCATGGTCTCCCCGAATCAACACGGCGATGGTCTCTTTTCCAGTCGAATAGAGGAGCGTTTTCACGAGGTGCGTCGGGAGGATGTTCAGGAATTTTGTGACTTCTTCAACTGTCCTGCAGCGAGGCGTGTGGACGGTCTGCAACGGACGCGGGGCTGCGGTGTCGACCTCGGCAGGAGGCAGCACGGCGGCTTGCTCGATGTTGGCGGCGTAGGTACCGGTATCGCTGTAGACGATGGTGTTCTCGCCTGTGTCGGCGAGTACCATGAATTCGTGAGATGAGCTGCCGCCGATCAGGCCGGTATCGGCCTCCACGGCACGGAAGGTGAGGCCGCAGCGTGTGAAGATACGATGGTACGCATCGTACATCTTCTGATAGCTAAGTTTGGCGCTCATGTCGTCCTGATCGAAGCTATAGGCGTCCTTCATGATGAACTCGCGTCCCCGCATGAGTCCGAAGCGGGGGCGGATCTCATCTCGAAACTTAGTTTGGATTTGATAGAAGTTCAGCGGCATCTGCCGATAGGACCGAACTTCGCGTCTGAATAGATCGGTGATCACTTCCTCATGAGTCGGTCCCAAGCAGAACTCACGCTCGTGGCGATCCTTGAAGCGGATCAGTTCCTTGCCATAGAAGTTCCATCGGCCGGTTTCTCGCCACAATTCTGCGGGAGAGGCAATGGGCATCAGGAGTTCTTGGGCTCCGGCCCGGTTCATCTCCTCACGAATGATCTGCTCGACTTTTCGAATGACCCGGAGGCCCATCGGGAGGTACGTGTAGATGCCGGACGCGACCTTACGAATCAGACCGGCTCGGAGCATGAGCGTATGGCTGACGGTTTCCGCTTCGCCAGGGTCTTCTCGCAATGTAGGAATTAAGATTTGGGATGTCCGCATAGTTAGTGGGTACGATCACAGGGTATCAAGTCTGACGCACCGGTGAGCCAGGAAATATGTTGCCGACACGTGACATTCAGTCGCATGATCTATCGCAAGAAGATCCGTTCGATGTCATTCCAGAATGCAAAGATCATGACGCCCACTAATAGCACGAGGCCGGCCTGTTGCGCGAGTTCTCTCTGGCGTTCGGCGAGAGGTTTCCGGAGGATGCCTTCGATCAGAAAAAACAACAGATGGCCTCCGTCGAGAATGGGAATGGGGAGTAAGTTCAGGACACCCAGATTGATACTCAGAATCGCGATAAGAAAGATCACACTGGAGGCCCCCTGCGAGGCGGCTTCTCCGGATATATTGGCGATCGTCAGCGGGCCACCGATGTTTTTGCTGGAGATGTCTCCCACGATCATTTTGTAGAGGCCGATTACCGTCAGCTCGGTCCAGCCCCATGTGGCTCCCAAGCCGTCGTAGAGCGACAGCAGTGGGGTGCTGGAGCGCATGATCGAACGGCCTGGTCCTGAAATGCCGATCTTGCCGACTTCGATCGACTGGCCGTTGACCATCGCCTTCTCGGCAGAAGGCGTCACAGTCAGCGACACTCGCTGCCCTTCCCGCAAGACCTCTATGTGTAGTTGGCGGTTGGGGTGTTCTTTTACAATACTCGTCATCTGGGACCAGGTATGGATCGTTTGACTTTCGATCTTGACCACATGGTCTCCGGCTTCAAGCCCGGCTTTCGCAGCCGGAGAACTTTGCATGACTGACGTAACGAGAGGCGGTGTTTCTTCGACACCCAGGTAGTACCCGGGCTCTTGCGCAGAGGGTTGTGGTCCGGGAGCGGTTGTGGGCGTGATCGTCATCGTTTTGACCTGCTCGCCTCGTTTGATTTCGAGCGTCAGTGCCTGCCCGTTGCTCTTTGCCACGGCGTCGAAGAGTTCATTTTTGGTCGAAATCTCATTCCCGTTGACTCGGCTGACACGATCTCCGATTTGAATACCTGCGACATCGGCCGGAGAGCCGGGGGCCATCGCTTCGATATCGGGGGTGAGATCCTGGAACGTCGGGACAAAAAGCGGAGTGCCGGTCGCAAGCCATCCCGCAAAAATAAAGTAGGCCAGAATGAAGTTAAACCCAGGTCCTGCCGCGACGATCAGGACTTTGGCCCACAATCCTTTGTGGGCAAAGGACCGTGTACGATCCTCCTGTGTGGTCGCCTCAGTCTCATCTTCGCCGAATAGTTTCACGTAGCCACCGAGTGGAATGGCCGAGAGGAGATATTCTGTCTCGCCCATTTTTCTGCCGAAGAGTTTCGGTCCGAATCCAAGTGAAAACTTAAGGACCTTGACGCCGACCCAGCGAGCGGCCAAGAAATGCCCGAGTTCATGGAATGCGACTAAGACGCCCAGAACGACCAGGAACCACCAGGCCTTCTGCATGAGCAGCCACATGGAGTCGGGGGACCAGGTTAATGCCATGAACACAGTGTATGCTCCTTCGTGTAGACCGAGTAGGATACTGAAACGTCCGCCAGCTTCGTTCTCGCTTCGCTCAGAGGCTCAACGAGAGTGTTCCGGAAATCGCAAGCACTGGAGGGGCGTATCTGTTCGCCACGATCCATTTGTATGGGCGAACGGCCCCACGAAGTGCGGTCCGTACGTCTTCGCCTCTTCGCTCGCTGCGGTCTTGCTGGACGGCATTTTTGAGCATCCTACTCACTATATGAGGCACGATCGACGTACGTAGTATCACCGCACCGCATCGCGTAAAAAATCAGCGTGTCAGCATCCTGCTAGCGTGCTAACGCCACGATCAATGATTCAGCCTTCTCTCGGGCCCAGCGATCTGCTTCCAGGGCGTCTTCCAGCGACTCGATGTCTTTGGTGGTGTGGACGTCCATCGTGCTGCGAATGACTTCTGGAATGTCGGTGAACCCGATACCTCCGTTCAAGAAGGCCTCGACCGCGACTTCATTGGCAGCATTCATCGTGGCCGGCATCGTCCCGCCGATCCGAAGGGATTCATAGCCGAGCTCCAAACAGGGGAACCGATCGTGATCCGGTTTGCAAAACGTCAGCTTCCCGATCTCCGTCAGATCCAACGAGGGCAGATCCAGCGGCATGCGTCCTGGATATCTCATGGCATAAGAAATAGGTGTGCGCATATCCGGTAATCCCAACTGCGCGATCATCGAACGATCCTGATATTCTACCAGGGAATGAATGATGCTTTCCCGATGGATCATGACCTCGATCTGGGATTCCGGTATATCGAAGAGCCAGCGGGCCTCAACGACTTCGAGACCTTTATTCATGAGGGTAGCGGAATCGATTGTGATTTTGGCGCCCATCTTCCAATTGGGATGTTGGAGTGCCCGTTCCGGTGTGACGTCGTGCAATTCCTCCTGGCTCAGGGTCCAGAGGGCCCCTCCGGACGCCGTCAAGATCAGGCGGCGGACATCCTCTTTACGATGGCCTTCTAGCGACTGGAAGATCGCACTGTGTTCGCTGTCCACGGGGAAGATCCGAACGCCATGCCGTCGTGCTTCGTCCTGCATCAGTTGCCCCGCCATCACCATCGGTTCTTTATTGGCCAAGGCGACTTGTGTTCCGCTTCGGATTGCCGCGAGGGTGGGTACGAGACCGGCTCCACCCACGATGGCGGAAATGACGAGTTCGCCTTCAGAGAGAGAGGCGACGTGAATCAAGCCCTCTTGCCCAGACAAAATTTCGACAGGCAGGTCCGCACAGCGATCCCGGAGTCTGGCAGCAGCGGAGGCATCCGACAGGGCCACGACGCGGGGCTTGAACAGGCGGATCTGCTCCTCGAGTTTCTCGTCATTACTGCCGGCAGTCAGTCCTGCCACGCAGAATTCTTCTGGGAATCGGTTCACGATATCTAAGGTGCTGGTCCCGATCGACCCAGTCGATCCGAGGATCACGATCGTTTTCATGAGGGGCTCCTTCACTCCATGACTCGTAGCCGGCTCGCCATTGTTACATAGTAGTAGAAGACAGGGGCGGTGAACAAGAGACTATCCAGACGGTCGAGCATCCCTCCGTGCCCCGGCAGTATCCCACCGGAGTCCTTTATGCCGACGCTGCGTTTCATAGCCGATTCGGTCAGGTCACCCCAGAGGCCTGTGATGGTCAGTAGGGTGCCCAAGATCAGACAATCGAGACCGGAGAACCCAGGAAGAAACCACCAACGGGCTATATAGGCGACGAGTATGGCACTAATTGCACCACCGACCAAGCCTTCGAACGTTTTCTTTGGACTGATGGTGGGGGCGAGGCGATGTCGTCCATAGAGTGTGCCGACATAATAGGCGCCCGTATCGGATGCCCAGGTCACCAGCAGGAGAAAGAAAATCAACCACTCACCTTGAGGCAGGAGTCTCGTCATCGAGAGCATGCCGAGTGTGAGGCCCAGGTAGAGGACGCCGAATAGGGTCATGGCGCCATCTCTCAGGCTCTGTTCAAGGGGCGAGCGACTTAGAAGCGGGACCGAAATAGTACAGACGAGTATGGCCAGGAGGGTTGGAACGATGAGGCCTGGCCAGTGTGTTCCGAGAATCAGGGCGGCGAATCCTGCGAGGCCGATCCCTATCAGCCAGAAGTGGCCGCGATCGCCGAAACATAACCGGTAGAACTCAAAGAGGGCGAGCCCTCCCCCTAGTATCACGACGCCGGAAAATGCGAGGGGCGGGAGGTAGCGAATGACGGCATACAAGAGTGGCGCGAGGACCAGAATGGTATAAATTCTTCTGGGATCGAATCGGGGGGCCGCCGTGGATGTTGGTTCAGCCTGCTGTTGGCCGGAGGTTTTGTATTCCTGCATGGGGGGATTGAGATCGACCACTATGACGAAAGGACACTGAGAACCCGACCGAATCGCCGATCGCGTCGCTGGTACTCCAGCAAGGCCAGCAACAGCTCGCGGCGACGGAAGTCGGGCCACAGAGTCGGAGTGAAATAGAGCTCGGTGTAGGCGAGCTGCCAGAGGAGAAAGTTACTGATTCGCGTTTCGCCGCTGGTGCGAATTAATAAGTCGGGATCTGGCAGGTCATGGGTGTAGAGATATCGTTGGATACAAGACTCATTCACATCGTCCGGTTGCAGCTTTCCGTCTTGTGCGTCATGCAGGAGTTCACGCACCGCGTCGACGATCTCAGCGCGGCCACCGTAGCTGAGGGCGATCGTGAGATGCAGTTTGTCGAGATGGGCGGTTTCCTGTTCGGCAGCCCGAACCCATTGGAGGGCGGAGGACGGGAGCGAGTCGAGCCTGCCAATGGTGCGCAACCGGACACCCTGCTCAATGAGTTTGGAGCGTTCCGTCGAAAGGTAGTATTCGAGCAAGCCCATGAGTGAGGAGATTTCCTGAACGGGGCGGTTCCAATTCTCCTGCGAAAACGCGTAAATGGTCAGGGCGTTGACGCCCAGTTCCAAACAGACCGTGATCATTTCCCGAACAGACTCGATCCCTTCCCGATGACCGGCAATGCGAGGGAGGTTTCGCGGTTCTGCCCAGCGGCCATTGCCATCCATGATAATGGCGATGTGCTTGGGCAAGAGGGCTGGTTCAAGTTTTGCGACCAGTTCCTCTACGGAGAGCTGATCTACGGTCAACGAGTCTTTCGTATCCATAAGCGTGCGATTGGTTACAGATCTCTTCTTACAAGGATCGTGGGTAGGTGGCAAAGTCTACTGGTGAGGGGGGGCAAAGTCAAACAAATTTTCGTAAAAGTCCTGTAAAAGCGATGAGTTGGATGAATTTTCGTTGCGCCTATTGAAAAGGATCAGCTATACTTCCCCGTCTATCCGCATGCCAACTGCCGTGAGGATTCATATACCATGGGTGAACTTGTTCAGCTAACGTCCTTCGGTCTGACTGAAGGCGAGGTGCTTGGGGCGCTTGGACGGGTCAAGGTTCGCGATGTCGACTATGCGGATCTCTACTTTGAATCCTGTGTGTCCGAATCCGTCTCGATGGAGGAGTCTCTCGTTAAGCGTGCGACGAAGAGCGTCTCGCAGGGTGTGGGGGTGAGGGCGACAGCAGGGGAGAAAACCGGCTTTGCCTATTCCGATGAACTGACGAAAAAGGATCTCGAATTGGCCGCAGATACGGCCCGCTACATCGCCAATTCGCCGAGCGGGGCCGAGGCGGTTCCGGTGCCTGTCCGCCAACGCCCGACGCGCGATCTCTATCCGGTTGAGCGGGTCCAGGCCGAAGTCGCCACAGCAGATCGTGTGTCCCTCTTGAATGCGATCGATGCCGAAGCACGCCGGTATGACCCGCGTATTAAGAATGTCATGGCTTCGTTCAATACGGAGTATAAGGTGGTGATCGTCGCCACCTCGGACGGCACGCTGATCGGGGATGTGCAGCCGCTTTCGAGACTACAAGTGACCTGTATCGCTGAAGAGAACGGTCAACGGCAAGCCGGCTCGTTCGGAGGAGGGGGGCGTGTCGGGTTTGAGTTCTATCACGAGGGTGATCGGTATCTGCGGTTTGCGCGTGAAGCGGCACGAGAAGCGATTCTCAACCTGTCCGCCGTCGACGCGCCTGCCGGGGTCATGCCGGTGGTGCTGGGCGGAGGCTGGCCGGGAATTTTGTTGCACGAAGCCATCGGCCACGGCCTTGAGGCGGACTTCAATCGCAAGAAGACATCGGCATTTTCGAATCTCCTGGGCAAACGGGTGGCGTCCGACGTCTGCACGATTGTCGATGATGGGACCTTGCCTGGTCGGCGGGGCTCGCTCAATATGGACGATGAAGGCACTCCGACCAGTCGCACGATGCTCATCGAGAACGGGATTTTGCGCGGCTACATCACCGATAAACTCAATGCGCGCCTGTTGGGCATTCCCCTGACGGGTAATGGTCGGCGTGAAAGTTACCAAAGTGTGGTGCTGCCGCGTATGACGAATACCTTCATGTTGGCAGGAACATCGGACCCGGAGGAGATCATCCGCTCGGTCGATCACGGCCTCTATGCCGTGTCCTTCGGCGGGGGGCAAGTGGATATCACCAACGGGAAGTTCGTTTTTTCCGCCAGTGAAGCCTACTTGATCGAGGGAGGAAAGATTACGAGGCCGGTCAAGGGCGCGACGTTAATCGGCAGCGGGCCGGAGATCCTCACCAAAGTCTCGATGGTCGGGCACGACCTGAAACTTGATGAAGGCATCGGTACCTGCGGCAAGGATGGGCAGTCTGTTCCAGTGGGTGTCGGTCTTCCGACGATTCGGATCGATGAAATTACCGTAGGCGGGACGCAGCGATGAGTCAACAAATCGAACAACGCAATGGGTATAGCCAGCTCGCGAGGGATCTCTTAGCCAAGGCGAAGCGCAGTGGGGCGACGGAAGCGGACATTATTATTGCCGATGGCGAAACCTTTTCCGTGCAAGTCCGGTTGGGTGCGGTCGATCGCCTCACCAAAGCGCGAGAGAAGCGTCTCGGTTTGCGCGTGTTTGTCGGAAAACGCTCCGCCAGCACCTCCACCTCAGATTTTTCAGCAGACTCCTTGAATCAGCTCGTTGCTGAGACCTGTACCTTAGCGAAGGCTGTCGTGGAAGATCAGGTGTCCGGTTTGCCTGCGGCGGATCAGATGGCAGTGGAGGTCCCGGATTGTGATCTCTACGATCCGACCAAACTGAATACGGAACAACAGATCGAACTAGCCAAACGGGTCGAAGCCGCCGCCATGTCTGCGGACGAGCGTGTGACGAATTCGGAAGGGGGCGACTTCGATTCCTCCTCTGGGCGCGTCGTATTGAGCAACAGTCACGGATTTCTCGGGGAGTACCAGAGTTCCACGTTCTCCATGTCGGTGTCGCCCATCGCCACCGATTCTGATACGGGGGCCATGCAGCGCGATTCCTGGTACAGCGTGCAACGGAAATTCTCCAAGCTGGATTCCCCTGAGGCGGTGGGAGTGGAAGCGGCGCGGAGGACGGTCCGAAAGCTCGGAGCGAAGAAAGTGGCGACTCAACGAGTGCCTGTCGTCTTCGATTCGGAAACGGCTGGAAGTCTCATGGGAAATCTGTGCAGCGCGGTGTCAGGCTATTCCCTCTACAAAGGGGCATCGTTCTTGGCCGGCCAATTAGACAAATCGCTGGCTCCGGAGTATGTCACGGTCTATGACGATGGGAGATTGGTCGGAGGATTGGGCTCTCGACCGTTCGATGGCGAAGGTCTCCCGACCAGGAGAACGACAGTGGTGGAGCGAGGGGTGTTGAAGAGCTACCTGCTGGATACCTATTCGGGAAAGAAGCTCGGTTTGGCCTCGACCGGCAACGCCTCGCGTGGCGTCGGTGAGAATCCATCGGTCGGTCCCACGAATTTATATCTCGCGCCGGGCACGAAGACCTCGCAAGACATTATCAAGACGGTGAAACAGGGTTTGTATGTCACGGACCTCATCGGGTTCGGCATCAATATGGTCACCGGCGACTATTCACGGGGAGCTGCAGGATTCTGGATCGAAGGGGGCGAGTTGGCCTATCCTGTGGAAGAGATCACGATTGCAGGCAACCTGAAAGAGATGTTTGCGGGTATCGAGATGATCGGCAACGACCTGGTGTTTCGTGGGCGCATTGCCAGTCCGACCGTGAAGATTGCAGAGATGATGGTGGCAGGCAGCTAGCGCGATCAGCGGCTAGCTGCCAGTTCTGAGTTTTGAGTGTTGAGTTCTGAGTTGAAGATTGGGCAATAAAATACATTCTTAACTCAGGGTTCAGAACTCAGAACTTACAACTCAAAACTTGCACCTGTAAGGAGGTGCCTTATGGCCGAGTCGATTAGAGAAACCCTGGTCCAGTATCCGAGCGACAAGGTGACGATGCGGGCCTATGTCGCAGCTCCGCAAACCAAGGAGCGACGTCCCGCGATCATTGTGATTCAGGAATGGTGGGGATTGACCGAACACATCAAGGACGTGGCACGGCGCTATGCCGCTGAGGGGTATGTGGCGATCGCCCCGGATCTGTACTCCCGATTAGGGTACGCCCTCACCACCGATCCTGGCGAGGCAGGTAAGTTGATGAATACGCTTCAGCAGGAAGATGGACTGAAGGATCTCAACGCGACTGTCGGCTATCTCAAATCCGTTCCTGAAGTCGATGCCACGAGAATCGGGGTGACCGGATTCTGCATGGGTGGGTCCTATGCGTTGATGCTGCCTTGTGTGAACAAAGAGATCAAAGCTGCGGTGCCGTTCTATGGTCAGGTGCCGAACCCCGATGCGCCGCTTCAACAATTGTCCGCTCCTGTGCTGTACCTCTACGGAGAGGATGACGGCTGGATCACCAAGGCAGATGTTCAGCGGCTTGCGGCAGGCTTTAAGAAATTTAATAAGTCCGGCGAGATCAAAACCTATCCCGGCGCGCCTCATGCTTTTTTCCGGGATACGGATAAGACGGTGTATAGACCCGAGGCGGCCAAAGACGCCTGGGCGCGGGCGCTGTCGTTCTTCGGTCAACATTTGAGATCGTAAGGAAATATCCGTCTAACGTCTTCAAGTCGAAAAGTCATCACGTCGTAGATCTCCAGAAATTCTGATGATGACTTGATGACATTCGACTTAAAGACGTGACGACACGAAGGAGTGTTCATGCCGCTCGATCCCGAACTCGGAAAGACCATGCTCCAGTTGATTACCTCGCGGTACGACGATCGGCATTGGCGCAAGAAGATCGAGAAGACTTTGGGGCTTCCTCAATCCGGCGTGGGAGATCCTGCACAACAAGAAATCTTCATGTATCTCAAGCTCGGGCTCAAGGCCTACAAATCTCGTCGCGCCGATCCAGACTCCTGGATCGTTGGTGGGTATGCTACAAAAGAAGTCGTCGAACGAGCGAAATTCCAGCCCCAGTTGGTTGGTCCCGACGTGACGAAGGACGATGTCGCCTGTCTCGGCAGTGATCCGGGGAAGGAGATCGACGAAGCCTGGTGGAACGAAATGTTAGTGTCCTGGTTCGATGTGCCGGAGGAAGAAAAGCCTGCCGAGGAAGAAGGCGGCGAAGCCGCCGATTCAGACCCCTCGTCCACCATCAACGCGAAAGCATAGGAGCGCCGCCCGCTGCTGCTTCCGCTCTTGCCAGCGCCCTGCTGGCTCGCCCTTACGCTCAATCACGCTTGGCCCAGAAACTAGCTCCGTTCCGACCGATGGTCGAACGGAGCGTCGAACAGTCTGTGCCACCCGCTGGGAGCGGGCCGCGTGACTTCGCTACGGCGAGACTCAGCAGAGCGCTGATGCACGCGTCAGCAGCAGCGGGCGTTGTTAGTGGAGATGAGGTCAGCAAGCTTAGAAGGATTTGTTGAGACAGACGCGATGCCGAGGCTCAACCTGCGCACCACCCACACTGCGCGATGGAGGAATAGCGTCTGGTTTCAAGCTCGCACCGCTTGCGGCGCGTCGCCTTGGATGCCGTTCTTCGGTGGCACCGCCCTTACCGTCAGTACTTCACTACATGGGGCTTGTTAACCGCGCCGGGGTAGAACTTGAAATCCAGCGATTGGTCAATCCGGATGACCGCCGTGGTATGCCAATACTGGCTCTTCTCGGTGCCGAATCCTTTCTTGTACCGGCGCAGTATGGCGAGCACCAATAACTCCGCACGTCGCTTCAGGAGTACGTTCTTCAGGAACTCCGAACTGCATACCAGCCGTTTGGCGCTGATCGATTCTTCTTCGTCGTGCGTCGCGTTGCGGCCCCAGGCTTCCGAGCGCGCCGCCACTCGTCCTTTTGAATCGGCCCACGTTCGCCGAAAAGAGTCCAGTGCTCTCAGCGAGCCGATGGCATTTACCGCCTTCGTAAAGTAAAGCCGCCGTACAGCGGAGGTCACTCCGAGCGGGTCGGTTTCATCGAGTCTTGCTTCGATGGAAGGATAGACGATCCACGGCTTGAAAGGTTCCTTCTCGGAGCGTGAACATTCGTCACCGCTGTCGTACCCTTCGGCTTGCGGCAGCCACGCTTGAAACGGGTCTTTCTGAGACAACTCAAGCGCCAATTTCTCGGCGTGTTGGGGAGGTATTAGAGCCGACGCAATGTGAATTCCGATACCATCAGCCGAGCGCCAGTCACCAGCCACAACCAGTTCATCCTCTATCGATGATCCGATTTTCAGAAGTCCGAGGAGTTTTGCTTTGTCGCTGGAAAGGACAAGCCCTGTCTCTCCCTTCTCATAGAGGTTTACCTGCGCGTCCACGGGCGGCCGGTCAACTCCGTCGGCAAGCCACAGCCCGTCTCTTCTCGTGAGCAACTCGCAGCTCAGCCACTCGCGCCATGGATTATTGTCATCATATGGACGCTGGATGACCGGATACTTCGCCAGGAACTCGCCCGCCACTAGCTGGAGCGCGTGCCAACCCAGTTGTTGTCCATAAACGTGATACCGGGTGGTCATTCCGCCTATACGGCCCCGGTGGTGGACGGAGCGCCCGCCGCTTTCGTGCATACTCGTTATGTGCGGATCGTACTTCCGCACCCATGCAGTCAAGGCATCTTTCATTTCCCACCTTGATCTGTCGAACATGCTACTCACAGCCGTGACATCCGTCTTATCGAAATCGTAGTCCAGGTAAAATTTCGGCTCTGGCTCCGGCATCGAGTCTGGACGATCCTCGTGAAAAGAATCGCGCGGGTGTTCCTTCGTCTTTTTCTTCGGGAATGGCGATTCGTTGACCGTCTTCAGTGCCTTGGCATCGGCCTCCGACAAGACAACGCCGCCGCCACTCTCACAGGCTAGGAGAGCCTGCGCCGCGAAGTGGCGCAATAGGACATGCGGCATACTCTTGTCTAACGCGATGGCCTTCAGCGTATCCGTATACTTCGCCACATTCTGCGGGTGATCTATCGCCACTCGGGCAATCGCAATCAGCATCCAGAGCCGTGCGTGCAGAAAATAGAAGGGAAGCTCCGGCGCTTGATAGGGATGGGCGCCTGCGGAATGGAACTTGGCAATAATCGCGTCAATTATGTCCCACTTTCCAATCTGCGCGAAGTAGCGGATGCTATGCGAGGATCTCCAGCGATGTCCTGCAGAAGGTGAGCCGAGCATGAGCCATACGAGGCCGGCCGCAATATCCGTCTGTCCATCTTTCGGATAGAGATCATCTTTCCACACACCGTCTACAACTGTTGATGCTAACTTTGCGGAGTTGCTATTCAGTAATCTCTTGAGTGCAATTTGACCCTCACCCTGTTTGGTCTTCTCACAAATGATTGCCGCAAGGCCCATCCAGATGGATGCAGGCAAGTGTGAATCAGGCGCTGCAAATATCGTGATCAATTCGAGCGCCAGTACCGGCATTTGAATGCCGGATAGGTCTGTAATCTCCTTCAGGTTGGAGCCGGACAGGTAGTCATAATGAACGAGGTCATCGGCGTGAATCTGGATCAGAGGCACTCCGATATCGCGGAATATGCTTTCCAGGGCCGCTGAAGAGGTACCCCATTTCTCTTTACACTCCTTCAACTCGCGCAGTTTTGTATAGATGTCGAGGGTTTCAAGCCGCGCTATGATCTGAACGTACTTTGACCTTTCACCGTACTTGAGCTTTCCTCGCAGGTTCTCGAAAAACCGGCCTTTCAAGTCAAAGTTGTGCTGTATGTTATTCAGCGCATCAATGGCCCGAGACATTGACTCTTCGGCGGCGGGGTCCGTTTCATTCCCTATCTTCTTCAGGGCACGCCGGTTCTCTTCTGCCTGATCTTTCACTTTCTCCGCGACGCGAGGATCTTGTGCGCCGTGATAGTTTCGGTTCTCGTTCTCCTCGTTACGCAGCTTCTCGAACTTCAGCGCAGCGACCGAGAGGTAGGCATTTTGCTTCGAGTCCTTGCCCAGTTCGCGCTCGGCAATCTTGTGGAGCGCTGCAAAAGTGCTGGGCATGAAGACGCCTGGGTGATTCTGCTCGAACTGCGAGATCAGCTCGGTCAATAACTCCTTCGAATTTGGATACTGCTTTTCGGCGATAACTGCCGCGAGATGCTCCGTGCCACAAACATATAGTTCAGCGGGGCTCGATATGCGAAGCAGCCCCAGGGCGATGGACGGGTCTATCTTGTCCTGCTCAATGAGCGCCGTGAGGTAAGGCAACAGGGTGTAATCAAGGGATATCTTGTTGCGGTTGTCCCATCGAGCGAGTTTTGCAAGCGTTCTGCATCCGGAAGTCCGGGCCAATCCTCTTGCGAACGCAGGCCAAGGAAACTTTTCTTCCTCAGACGGCATGTTAAGCTCGCAAATGTTTGAAAGTGTGTGAAAGTCGCCTTCCTCAAGCTCATTGCCCCGCAGCTCCGCTGCATAGAGCAACAGTGCATTCGTGAACTGGTAGTCGCCTGAGCCTATAGCGTCCATCTGCTCAAGACCGGCGCGGAAATAAGATGCCGACTCCTCGACGCTTGCAGGCATGATCCTCCTCGACAACTGCGCGAAGAGAGAAGCCCTGCAACTCACTTCATCTTCTCGCTCGATGAGGGTCTTGGCTTTGATCGCCATCTTCCCGGCCAGCTCCTGAAGGTCCGGCCTTTTCGCGAGAATTGCGATGATCTCGACAAGCGTTGATGCCGGTGCGATACCTTCTTCGCTCACCTTCGTCACAAATGCCTCAACGGAAGAGGCTTTCAGGTCACTGCGTGCCCAGAGGGAAAAAGTCAACAACTGGCGGCCGAGCAGATCGAAGAACAAGTTGGTTTCGTGGGCGTACGAGTATGGCTCCCGCTTTACTCGAAGCTTCGTCCAGCTACCGACTAAGTCTAGAAAAGGCCTGTCGGCCTTTCCCGTGCCTGTGGAAAGCATTGCCGTGAACGCCTGAGAGATCTCAATCAGTGGCACATGCCGCTCATCTATAAAGCGCTCTGCTTCCCTCTTGGCCTCATATCTCATGGGCCTCTTCTCGTCCGGCAATCCTTTCTGTGCCTGAAAGTATTTCTCCAGCTCAGCCTTGAGTAACTTCTGGAAAGCGTCGCCTTTCGTGCCCTCAGGCACTCGCGCACCGATATCGATAAGTTCCTGCGGAAGAAGCGTATGTTCGGTAACAGGCAGTTGTTCCGCGGCGAGGCGAAGAGCCGTGTATATGATGAAGAGAAACGCATCCTTATTAGAAAAGCGACCCAGGAACGACCAGAGGAGTGGTCTTTTTTGCGGAATGGTTTCCGCGATTGCAAGCGCCTCCGCTGGCATGTTCATCGCAATCGCGATGGTAGCGGCCTTTAGGATGCCCTCTTGAATGAGACAATTGCTTTCGCGGTGGAAGCTCTGGCTGATTTCAATGGTCTTCTTCTTTTCGCAGGCTTTGGCAAGCTCTCGAATTAATCGCCGGTGCGCAGCGTTGTCGAACTCCAGGAAAGAGAGAGCCGCTGCAAGGACGCCGGGCTGCGAGGTCAGTGAGTCCAGGAAGCGGCGAATGTTGGCCGCCGGGAGCATTTCCGTTCTTTCCGCTTGTTGCAGCAACGTGAAGATATGCTCCGAGATTTCGTACACATACCAATCCTTCCATCCCTTCATGAATTGTGCCGCTTCGCGTCCTCGGTCCTGGACGACCAGCCATAGCGGAACCGACGCGATGTCGAGCTGTTCCGGCCCTCCTCTCTCCCTGCGGTAGTCATCGTCCTTCCTACGATAGTGCTCAATCCATTCAATGGCGCTTACGGCGTGCCGAGATGCATCGTTCAAGTCGCCCGATAAGACGCTTGCTATCGTTAGTCTTGCGTAGCGCGTTCCTGGCCACAGTGTACGTGTCTCGAAAAGCCGTCTGGTCGCATCGACATCGTGTGATGCGATAACTAGATCGGGATTGTCCAGGACATAATCCGTACCGCGCTGATTGACGGCTGCGAGGGTCGAGAGCTCGACCAGCAAGTGAATGAGGCGGTCGAAGTCCTGCTTCCGCGCCGCATGAAGGACGGCGGCTTTCAGTCTTGCGTAGAGTATGTTCTGCTTGCCAACGGTGCTTGTGATCGCGGACGGAAACCGCTCATCGAATGCCAGGTCGAACAGCAGCTTCCCATCATCAAGCTTCTGAAGCAGGCCTGGAAGCGCAGTCGCTGCATATACCGAGGCTCCTTGCTTCTTGAAGAGATTCTCGGCAAGGGTGCACAACGTGCCTGTTTTGGCAGCGTATACCTGACGAACAAGCGTTTCGGTCGGTTCATCGCGGAACATTAATCCATGTCTTGTCTGCTCCAGCAGAGGAGCTAGATCAGCGGCAAAGCTCTTTACAGCGCTAAGGTCCATGCCGTGCGCATCTGCGTACTCATCGAGCGGAACGGGCGGAGGTAAAACTGACAAACCGGCGAGGAACGCGTTTATGTCAGGCTCCTTGTATCCTCGCTTCAAGGCTTCGCCGAGGGCCTTCCGAATACGCTCCCTCAAGAGGTCGTCCAGCTTTATAACGTTGTGGATTTCCGATGGATCAAGCAGGCCTCTTTCGCTGAGCGCAAGATGTTCGAGTATCCGGGGGTTTCCTTCGGAGCGTGAATAGGCAACCTGGATTTGTGTATCAGTTACCTTCGGAATACGATCGCGAAGATACTTCTCGGTCTCTACGGGGCTGAATGGTTTCAGCTCGAATTCTTCACACGGAATATTGCCCCTGGAAATATCGCGTCGGTATGTTCGACAACTTACGATGAGCTGAACTCCGGAAACAGGGCCGTTATGGTGGAAGCTTTCGAGCAGAGACCTCGGAAAAGCCAACTCACCCTTGTCTTTTGCATGTTCGGCGGCGTTGTCTATGGCATCAATGAACAGCAGGAGCTGTTTCCCGCGGGATCCTCTTTGCAGTGTGGCAACCGCCTGAGCGAGGCGGAACCGGAAAGCTTTGACGAGCTCTTCCACGTTCTCGTTGATTGGCAGGAGCGGATCACACAAGCCATCGCACGCAAGGTTGTTGATGATGTGGATCAGGCCGCGTTTCGGAAGATGCCGCGCATCATCCGGCGCTCGGTAAGCGCCGCCGCCAAAGCAATCGAACAGAACGGTTTCGTGAATCTCGTTTAGAATCTTCGCTAGACTTTGAAGAAAGACCGTTTTCCCAACGCCGCCATCGGCGTGAATCAGGAGCGGTTTGTCCAGCTTGGGGATTCTGCTGACGATGTTTGATAGCTGCTCACGCTCGACGACCTTGCCGATTTCAGGAAAGCTCGCTGGACAAGGAAAGAGGTCTCCGGGGCTTTGCAGCTCGAGGGCATCAAGAACGTCCGTCCGCGTGATGACGTTTTGTCTTTCACCCGCTAGGCCAGCCTTGTCCCGAAGCAATTGCCTCATGTTGCCCAGTCTGGCTCGCGCCATAGCATCAGGAGCAACCGACCAATCGGCGAGGACCCGGGAAAGGCTTTGCTTGTTTTGTCTCAGGCTTCCAGCCAGGCCAGTGATCCTGACCTTCTGTGCGAAATGAGCGAGTTCCTGGCCTTTAAGCCGACACGCGGACGTGAACTGAGTAGCTTGCTTCTTCGCGTTTCCTTTCAACGGACATTTTGACATGAGCCCTTCTATTGCTTCGGCAAATTCACGGTAGATAGGCCTGTTCGTTACCAGCTCGAAGGCGAGCTTCGTTTCAACCTCTTTCGCGCCATGCTTCTTCTTGTGGCTTTTGAACGCAGCCGCGAACTTGTGAATCGTCTTCTTGGCATCGCTCGCACGGAACGGGACGCTCTGCGAGCTTTTGGAGTATTTGACCTGGACAATAACAACCGAACGTGCCCCTTCGAACGTCGCGCGCCTTCCGTAGTACAAGACAAGATCGGCGATCTCGACCGTTTCCGCCGAAGCATCCGTCTGATCGGCTGTCGCGAGCCCTTCAACGGCAATTCCCACCAGACTGTCGGTGGGCATGACGAGCTGGAGCGCTTTGCGCGCGGCCCACGCCTCATGAAATTCGTGGCCATCACGGGAAGCTCTTACTTTGTCTATTCGCGGACGATTATTTTTCATTAACGGACAATCTGTTTATTGGAGTCAGTTTGACTCCATCTTGTATTTGCTTCCATTCCTCCTTGTCGAATCGAGTCGGTGTTGGTGGGTCGATGAGGCGATCTTCGCCCTGTTCCCGCATACGTCGGGCAGCTTCGGCCCAACCGGTGCGCGACTTGGCCGTTTTTGAAATCAGGATACGGCAGGCTCGGCCCAAGCTCGACTTCATCCTCAAGTTGGGCTTCCTGAAGCAATTTTTTTGGAAGGTGGATTCCATAAGAATTGCCGATCCGAACGAGGCGTGCTTTCATGTGCCTCTCCTATGAGTTCACATTGTAATCACATCCTGAGCGAGAAGTAAGTTCAATTGCTCGGAGCTGAGTCGAGGGCGAGAAACGAGCGACGAGTTATGACCCAAACAGATCCATCTGGGTCGGCTGTGGCGGTTCGATGTGTAGTGTGGGTGCAGCAACCGCGGTCGCTGTCGTGGGTTCGGCTGGTTTCGTATTCCGATCCAGAAACTCTCTTAGTTTCTTGAAGTCCTCACGAAGCGGTTCGAGCATGCTGCCTTGGTGCAAGGCTGCGGCGGGATGCAGCAAGGGGAAGAGGACAAAGTCTTTCAAGTAGAACGCCTGGCCGCGAACCTTCGTGATCCCCACCTTCCGTTCCAACAATGTTTGCGTCGCCCAATTTCCTAACGTGCAGACCAGTTTCTGGCGGATCATCGCGATCTGTTGCATCAGAAAGGGTTTGCACGTCTCGACTTCATCCGGTTCCGGGTCGCGGTTGTTCGGGGGGCGGCACTTGATCACATTGGCGATGTAGATATCGCCGCGAGACAATCCTGCCGATTGCAGGAGATCGTTCAAGAGTTTTCCCGCTGCCCCGACAAACGGCTCTCCCTGCCGGTCTTCGTTGAAGCCTGGCGCTTCCCCCACGAACATCACGCTCGCATGAGGATTGCCCACACCAAATACGATCTGGGTTCGGCCCATCTTTGCGAGTTTGCACCGTTGGCAGTTGTGCAGAGACTGGCTGAGTTCAGGGAGGGTCATGTTGGCAAATCGGAGCAGATGAAAATTTCACGAGATTTTAGGCGGGCCGACTTTTCTTGTCAATGGAGGCGAAACGTGGGAAGACTGGTTGCACATATTGCTAAGCGTGGGTGGAGTCAGAGGAGGGCACCATGCAATTTATGAAACAGCTCGTGTGTGTCTTCCTCGCCTTCATGGTGAGCGTCGGCGTAGTTTGGGCTGGTGAGCAAGGGTATGAGCTTGTTGCAGGTCGGGACAGCAAGCTCTGCGCAAGGGTGCTGGGAGCGTTTCGTGAGGATGTGGACGATCGAGGGCGGCTGCGATACCAGCACGAGATCTTTCGGCAGATAATCTGGAAGCCGGTCGAACTGAGTGGGCAGGGGCCAAAGACGAGGCACTGCTCGAGTCTCGACAAGGCGTTGGTGGATCTGGATAACGACGGGCAGCAAGACCTGGTCGTAAAGACCACGTTCTGTATGAAGGGGAGTCCGAGCGACAGTTTCTATGTGTTTCCTGCCGATAGCGCTGCTCTTGAGCAAGCCAATTGGCAGGATCTCTCGTCTCTGTTGGCGACCGCCGATAAGTTTGAGCGGACAGGGGGAAGCTATCCACTGTCCACCTTTTCGCTGTCTTCAGAATCGGGCAAGGAGCTGCCGGCCCTGAACATTGTGTTCACGGTGCAGCCGTTTATCATGGATGGGAAGACCTATGTCGCGCTGACCGATGGTCGTGGGCAATGGACGGTGATCGCGAAGTATCTCCGTGGCGAGCGGTTCGAAGATCAGTGTTATCTGCAAATAGCGGGTAGGTGAATTGTCCCTTTTAAACCCGCATGATTCATGACGGTTCGTCGCGAAATCGCGCAGTCGCGTCGCGAGACGGGCACGCGGAGCCGTGAGAGCCCGAGGCATACTTGAACAGTATGTCGAGGGAGTGAACGGCGAGCCAGCCGCAGGCGCGTCGCAGCAGCGAATCCGCGATTGCAGCAGAAGCGCTCATGAATCATGCGGGTTAAGGGGTGGCTGGGATAATTCCAACTGCGCGCATCGAACGACCATCATCCATCTAAATATTCCATCCACGCTCGCTTGTTTTTCTTCTCTTGGGAGGGCACCAGGCCACTCCTTGCGATGTCGCAAGGTTCGTCCTGCGCCAGCTGAGACACATGGGCTCCCACGGTAGGTTCCCATGCACGCGACTCGGCCACAGCTGAGGGAGCAGATCTGAATCGCACAGGCGGAGGTGGGAAGCCTCGTCTTCATGCGATGAATGAGGTTTCTTCTTTGGTCGGAGGAGCGCTCACGGGCTTTGATGACGAATAACATTGAACGGAATGAGCGAGCGCAAGGCGTGAGTGACAGGAGAGAATGTGTAGGACCCGCCATGTTACGGCGGGTCCCGTGGTGTGTGTCCCTACCTGAGGGCGATCGGCGAAGGGGATGTCGTGGGACAGGCGCCGGGGGTCATGTAGAGCAAATAGTTTCCCATCCCATGTTGAGCCTCTTTTTTCTGCAAGGGATGGTGATGGACCATGACCATTTCATAGTCGTCCGCCTTCGTCACAGGAAACCCCTGGCTGTCCTGATAGACTTGATGTGGCTGAAATTGAAGAAAGGTCCCGTCTTGGTCGACGTCGGGAACCGTTCGCAGCAGCGTCTGGTTCTTGGTCTTATTGTCCAACCCGATCATGAGGAGTTCGTCATGCCCGTGCGGGTAGGCGAATTTCACACAGCCATCCATTGAGAACTTGAGCGGCTCCCGGTGGACCTGGACGCCGGAGTTAATCTCGATTCCTTCGTCCGTCTGGTTTGGGCCTCGCTGGGCGAACTTGCTGAAGCATACAATGTTGACACCCACCTGATACACGTCCATTTCTTTGACCGTGGTGCCCTCGGGCGCCATATACATGGTGAATGTCGCCATGACATCTTTGGTGACCGGCGCCTTATGATAAAAGGCGACAATCGACATGAGATGGTCACTCTTGGCCAGCTTGACTCCGTAGCCTTCCGGGAAACGTGTCTCGGTCATCTCTAGTCCCGCTCCCGCAAAGAACAGCGGTTCGCCGTCGCATGAGACGCTCGGCTTACTGTTGTTGAGCATCAGGATGTGATGGAGATAGTTCTTGGGGAGGGGCGTTCCCTCTTTGGTGAAGACCGCCGTCTTGTACCCCACCATATACATATCGTTGGGAAGCTGAAAACTATGTTTGGGCATCGATGCGGCCAGGTCTCCATCATGACCGGCTGGCAGGTCGATGGGACCGAACGTCAGGGTCACGACATTGCCTTGAGTGGTGACGGTCGTGGCCGTTTGATTTTTGAGCGTTGGGACGGCATGGTGGTCGTGACCGCCGTCTGCAAAAACAGGGGTTGCCAGACAGATGCCGGCGAGCAGAGTGAGAAGTGTCTGACGCATAGAACCTCCAGGTAGTGGGTCGGTGTTACCGGTCAAGGGTAGCATTTTCGCCGAACAAAAAGTGGTCAATAGTGCACATCTTTCAACCGAGTCCGTGAGCCAGAGCATCTATGATGACATGTACCTGCGGGCCTAGCCCGCATTATTCATGAACACTTCTGCTGCAATCGCCGATCCGCTGCTACGACAAGCCTTCGGTCGGCGGGCTCGCCCCTCGGACCCTCAACGTACTGCACGAGTACGCCTCGGTCCTCACGGCTCCGCGCGCCGCTCTCGCGACGCGGCTCCGCGATTTCGTCCCTCGACTGTGCTCGGGACCCTGAGCTTTGTCGAAGGGCGACGAACCGTCATGAATCATGTGGGCTAGCTGAAGTCACACTGACCCACGACCATTCTCCCCAAGTAAGAAGTGATGATTCGAGTGTGCGGTGCGTTGGTCGTAGACGCGTGGAGAATACGCAGATGTCATTGTGCCGATGTCAGTGGAGTGACTCGTTTCCAGAGATAGGTTCCGCCATGTTCACGCGGGGGAATATTTTTTTGGGTGCCGACGCGCGAATACCACCAGATGCCCTTGGCCTGAGTCCCGTCCTCTGAGAGGAGAAGTTCAAACCCTCCTTCACGATCGTTCCCCGGTTGCTGCCAGGTGCCTTGCCAGAGACGGTCGGCGAATTTCGTGGTCACGAATTGGCCACCTTTCCTGGTGTAGGGACCGTTGCCGGTTCTGTCGAGGGTGGCTGTGTAGCGCCTGTCTTCTTCCACCTCGAGAATATCCCATTCCCCGCTCAAGTCAGGAGTTGAGGAAGATGGAGCATCGCTGACCAAGTGTTGCGGAGAAGATGCCGATGTCGTGGATTGCTGGGCTGACGGGGCGCCGAGGTGCATGTTCCGGAGCGACTCATGCCAGGACAGCAGCACCCATTGTCCCTCGCGCTGCTCTAAGACCCCGCTTTCTCTAAGAGGAAGCACCATTCTCTGTTGATCCGGTCCCTTTCCCACGTACCGGATGTAGTCCAGTTCCATGGTAAACCACGCCACCGATCCTTTCGTCCAGACTTTGAGCTCAGTGATAGGGATTTCAAGTTTAGCCACGGACGAAAACTCTTCGTGCATGTCATGTTCGAACTCCCGCCACCCCACGTACTTCCGTCCGCCGATGGTGTAGCTGGTGATATCGGCATCATGCGCCATGAAGCGAGAGAGGGTCGCCATATCCAGTTCGGCGTTGGCGCGAACCAGCGTGCGGATGGCGGCTTCCGGACCAGTCGATTCATACGCGAAACCGACCGCCGTATGGCCTGTCATCAAGAACAACAGGGCGGCGAACAGGACGCCGCGAATAATGCCTGGCATGAGAGCCTCTTTATGCCGTCGCTGTCTCTGTAGGAGAAAGGAGGAACTCATTTAGACATGCAAACTACACAGCCAGTTTCGTCTTGTCAACGGAAAATCCATGGGGCCATGCTCACGGGCATTGATCCTAACAGGCTGCGGAAAAACTCGATGAACACATACAACACCGTTGAAATATGACAGACGGAGCGATGGTTCCGAAAATCTCAGGATGCTCAAAAAGATCAGATTTCCACCCGCCCAACCCCGGCGCGCCAAGACGCGCCGTTCCACAGGCAAGGCCGCAGCGAGCGAAGAGGCGAGGCGTGCGCTTCGGTACGTTGAGCCTCTGAGCGAAGCGAGAACGCCGCTGGCGGACTTTTTGAGCATCCTGCTAAGCCTGTGCCCCACAATCCCAGTTGTGTAGGCGCAGGGCGTAGGGCGAGAGGCTAGGGGAGAGTACTGTCGGGACGTGTTCGTAAAGAACCGCGATGGGCCTATGGACTAACGATACGCCACGACGATCACGGTCACATTATCTTTCCCCCCTCGGCTCAGGGCCTGCTCGATCAGGTCGTGGCAAGCCCGGTGGGGATCGCCGTTCGCGCGCGCGAGAACCGATGCGATGGCGGGGTCCTTCAACATTTTCGTCAGCCCATCGGTGCAGAGCAGGATCAGGTCGTACGGCGTGACCGGCGTCGAGGTCACCTCAGGTTTCATGTCAATGCCCATGCCGAGGCCTTTGGTCAAGATGTGACGTTTAGGATGTATCAATGCCGCGGACGCGTCGATCACGCCGCGCTGCACCAATGTTTCGACGAGGGTGTGATCATGCGTCAATTGCGTGAGCTGTCCTGTCCGATAGAGGTATCCGCGGCTATCTCCCAGGTGGGCGATATGGGCAATCGGCGTCGGAGCCGGTGTGATGGCCAAGGCGACGAAGGTTGTGCCCATCCCTTTCAAGGACGGTTTCTCCAGCATGAGGTCATGGAGTCGCTGATTGGCGCGTATGACGAGATCTGCCACGAATTCTGCAGCCGTGCTTGGGTGCTCGCGGAGCCAAGCCGCTCGTTCTTTCGCCCGCTCGGTGGCCAGGGCCACGGAAGTGTGGGCCGCGACATCTCCTGCCGGGAGCCCCCCCATCCCGTCTGCCACGATCCAGACACCACAGTCATCCAGGAGGGCCAGTGCATCCTGGTTCGAGGCGCGGACATGACCGGTCTCGGTTCGACCGACTCCGATCCACTGCTGGGGCCGTGTCATGGAGCGACCTCGACTGGCTTGTGGCGATGGACGGGTGGAAACCCCAGAGACGGTGGGCCGAATCGCGCGACCATCCGGTCGTAGAGTATGACGGCGAGCGTTTCCAGGTTGATGGTGTCGGCCGCGTTGTACCTCAGCAACAGATCGCGTGCAGCCTCATCTCCCGCGCACCACTGGTGCCAGAGGCGAACGGCTTCCCACCCATCGAGCCCGGCGACATCGGTCTCGCGTACAATCTGAACCTCGCGCTCGATGTGTTTCAGCCCGCCTTGCATGCCGAGCCTGCGCGCGGCGAAGCAGAGATCGAAATGGGGTTTTTTGAAATTCAACCGAGGGAACTTCGCCTGCAAGTAGGGAATGTCGAAGCCGCTGCCGAAGAACGTGATGAAGAGGTCTGTCTGTTCCAGTTCCGCGTGCAATCGGTCCTCGGTTAATGTTTCGCCTCGGACCAAGCTCGTCATGTGTCCGTTACGAAACAATCCCACCACCGTCACATGCCCCTCGCGCGCAGACAGCCCTGTCGTTTCAATGTCCAGATACAGCGTACGAGAGCGAAAGGTTTCGAAGAGGCGCCAGTGCTCCCGACTCTTCAGACAGGTGCTGAAGAAGTGCGCGTCGCCATCGTTCAAGTGTTTTTGAGCGGTCCTGAGTTCGCAGTCATACCATTCTTTTCTGGTCGAGGAGATGCCTGGCAGGCTTGGAGATCGGAGGAATGAAGCCCAATCGAGAATGCCCTCTTGCCAGAGACGGCGTTCGGAACTGTGACCGATACCTTTGAGCAGCACGAAGGATGATGCGAGCATAGGATTCAGGATTGTAGTCTTGATTTCACCGAATAAACAAGCTAAGGTCCGCGTCCTGAGCGGGGTTTATCTGATTGCCAACCGGAACACAATGGCTGATCTTCCCAACAAAATTCGTATCACCGTCGGATCTGTCCAGCTCGATGCCGAACTCAAGTCGACGAAAACGGCGCTGGAAGTGTATGGAGCCTTACCGGTTGAAAGCCCGGTCAACACCTGGGGCGAAGAGTTCTATTTTAAATTGGCCGGAGTGAAGGACCATCGAGAGACAGCGACGAGTCAAGTCAAAGTCGGCGATGTCGCATTCTGGGGGGCCGGGCAGGTCCTGGCCATTTTTTTTGGACGCACCCCGATGAGTATGGGGCAGGACCCGGTCCCGGCCGACCGTGTCAATGTGATCGGCCGCATTCTCGGGGATGCCTCGGTGTTGCGGCGGGTCATGGACGCCCCGACCATTCGGATCGAACGGGTCTAGTATGATGCTGAAACAGTCCGCCGGCAGCGTTCTCTCCTCGAAAGCATCCTCAACGGGGACCCGGCCGCCTCACCACTCGGCGGCGCGCACAAACGTGGTGCTCCTTATTCGTCGCACCGTGCGCCCCAGAGGCTACGCCTCCGGTGCTTTCATCGGCTGCGGCCTTGCTGGACGAACTGTTTGAGCATCCTACGGGAACCTGCTCTTGTTGTGCTATATATGAGGACAACCAAAGTTCTCGTGCCGACATAGTTTTTCCATGGATCGTTAGCCATGCGATTGTCGAAAGAACGCGTTCGCCATATCTCGGAGTCGATCGTTACCAGGCTGCAGCAGGAGGGGCAGGTGGCGATCGTCGGGGATCGCAAGGCGTTTGTCGAGCAGATCGATCATGCCATCCTCGATGAACTGTCGGTCGAAGATCGCCTGAACGCCGAAGTGCGGCAGTTGTTGAATGCCTATGAACAAGACATTGAGCGGGGACACGTGGACTATCAGCGGATGTTTACGATGGTGAAAACGAAGCTGGCCAGGGAGCGGGGCATTATCTTATGACGCGTGAAACGTGAAGCGTATCTCGTGAAGCGTTGCGAACGACGAGATACGAGCGACGAACGATGAGCGATATCCCATGTTGAGCGAAGATAAAATCAGCCACCTCTCCCACGTCATTCTGCAAGTGGTCAAGAAAAGCTCGTTGGCGACGGTGCAGGCCGATGAGGGCCGGGTCCTCAAAGAGATCAAACGGGTGCTCGCATCCGAGCTGGCGCAAGAAGAAGCCATCGATCGAAAGGTCAAAGCGAAGTTGGCGACCTACTCGCGCGGGATCGTCGAGGGGAGCGCGGAGTGGGACGTGTTGTATCGGAAAGCGTTCGAGGAAGAGACGCGGAAACATATGAAGGCGTAAACTGCCGATGGGACGTGACGGCATGATGAAGTATCTGTCAACGCTCGGAGTGATCTGCGTATTCTTCGGAGCAATCGCCTGCTCTTTTATGAAGAAGGAACAGCCGTTGGCCCCGCTGGCGCTTGAGCCTGGAGTGAAGCCGCAAGTAGTGACTCTGACGGAACAGGGGACAGAGGCCTATCACGCGAGGCAATTCGACGACGCGAAGAAGTATTTTTCCCAAGCGATGATCGAGGCTCCTCAATCGGGGCCTGCGCATTATAATTATGCCTTGGTCTTGTATGCCTTGGGCGATACGGAGGAAGCGCGCCACCAGTTCATGGAAGCAGCGAACCTGGCCCCGGGAGATCAAGTGATCTGGGATTCGCCCGCGCTCCGCCCGTATGGGAATCCAGAGTCTCCCAAAAAATTCCAACCACGCGGGCCTGGGAGCAACAGGCCTGGCAGCAGTAGTGGGCCGCGATAATCTCATGCGAAAGAGGCCGTCGTTCGTGAAGCGTGAAGCGTCGTTCGTTGGGGAGTGGGGTTGCTGGTTTCTAGGAGTGTTTCAAGTTTCATGTTTCTAGTTTCAGGTTCGACCTCGGAATTTCAGCAATCCGAAACGAACAACTTGAAACTAGAAACATGAAACTAGGAACTTGAAACGCTTGAACGAGATACGCCCTTCGACGGGCTCAGGGCGTCACGAGCTTGTCGAGGGACGCTTCACGAGTTTCGAGTACGCTGCCGGAGGACTTGTTCAACATTCTGCTACGCAATTGAAAAAGGAGTGAGCGAAGATGGCAAAGGAACTCACAGTCGGTGATAAGGCCCCCGCGTTCTCGCTTCCAAATCAATCAGGAGAGCCGGTCAGCCTGAAAGACTTTACGGGCAAGCAGGTGGTCCTGTACTTCTATCCCAAAGACGATACCCCTGGCTGTACGACGGAATCCTGCGACTTTCGTGATGCGGCCACGCCGATCAAGAAGGCGGGGGCCGTGATTCTCGGTGTCAGCCTGGACGGCAAGGAGTCTCACCAGAAGTTTATCGAGAAATTCGATCTGCCCTTTCCCCTACTCAGCGATGAAGAGGCCACTATCTCGAAGGCCTATGGCTGTTATAAAGAAAAAAATATGTATGGCAGAAAGTATTGGGGCATCGAGCGTAGTACGTTCGTGATCGATCAGACCGGCACATTGAAGGCGATCTTCCGCAAGGTCAAGGTTGGCGGTCATGTGGGTGAAGTGATCGCGGCACTGAAAGCCTAGCCTTCTTCTGGTGTCCTATTCCGCATTATTCATGAACAGTCTGTCGCCATTGCTGATCCGCTGCTCTTGCTCGTGAAGCGTCGTTCGTGAAGCGTGAAGCGCAGGACGGAATGATTGTGTCTGATCCTCGCATGCGAGATACAAGATACGTTTCACGAGGAACGCGGTTTCGGGACGAACCGTCATGAACAATGCATGCTAGGTGGCTGTGCGGCCTATGAGTATTCTCTTCCGCAGGGCCGGTCTCTTCACCGTTCTCCTCCTTCTTTTCTGGACTGTACCCACCATCCTCTCCGCAGCGGAGAAGACTTCCTGGACCCTATCGGTTCACGATAGCCTCACTGCTCCTAACCAGCCGACTACCATTGACGCCACGCTCACGCAGAAGGATCGCCTGATAGAGACCGGTCTGGCAGGCGAACCGATCGAGCTGCTCATTGCCGGCAAGGTCGTCGCAACTGCAACGACAGATGGCAATGGGCGGGCCGTCTTGTCCTATACCCCAAGGGCAAAGGGAGTGGTGCCATTTACCGTGCGGGCCGGCGCCGCTACGAACATCACCGTGGCCGAAGCTGGTGCGAATCTGTCCGTGTGGGAACATCGCACCCCGATGATGGCGGTGGAGATGGCAGCAGTCATGGAAGACGCCGAAGGCAGACGCCCGATGCCTGATGCAGCGGAAGTCCTCGAAAGGCTCACGCGGTTCTACTACAACGTGCTCTATGTGGTGACGGAGGAGAAGTCGGTGGGCCGCAACGATCAGGTGGGCGCGCAAGCCAGACAATGGCTCAAGGATCAGAAGTTTCCGGTCGGATATATCGTTGTGCTCTCAACGAGTCCGCAGTCGTGGGGGGCGAAACTTGATGAACTGCATGCTGCCGGCTGGGCGACGCTTAAAACAGGTGTGGGGCGTACGAAGCCCTTTGCCGAAGCGTTTCTGCATCGACGCCTCGACGCCGTGATGGTGCCGGAGCCGCCCAAAGGGGAGGCACCGCGGAAGGCGAAGGTGGCGAAGGAGTGGAAGGATGTGCGGAAAAGAATGTAGCGGGTAACCGGTTTGCCCTTCTTGCTCGCGCAACGCGCGGCCTCAGAAGGCCCTCGTTGGACGCGCGCAGTAAAGGGCAAACCGGTCACCCGCTTGTTGGGATACCTTCCGCTCTGGTGGAGAAAAAAGTAGAAGACGAAAGATGAAAAAGATTGGAAGGGCACCCACATTGGTCTATGTGCTCCCGGAACGCGCGCCCTGAGAAGGGCCTCGTTCGACGGCCGCACATAGACCAACATGCGTGCCCTTCCAAAAGAGGGAAAACAAGCGAGCTTAGAGAGATTACTTGGATGGATGATGGCCCCTGATGCGCGCAGTGAAGGACAGTCCAGTCACCCGCTTGTTTTGGAGCATTTTGCGCACGGGGGGGAGAGGCGGGTAAGATTAGGACATCCGAGATCATGAAACGCGCAGTCTCGGCAAGGGGAGCAGCCGGACCATTCTTCTTGCTCGCTGAGGCCCCACGATGAAACGGTGGTCCCTCAATGCGCGCAGTGAAGAACAGTCCGGCTGCTCCCCTTGAGAAGTGACAGTTCAGGCTCTTTCCCGACGCGCAGTACAGGGCAACTAGGCTCCCCGCTTGCTGAGACGCTTTCCACTCTGGTGGGGGAAGCAAAGTGGAAGATGAAAGAGGCTCTTGAATGCAACGGGGGCCCAGGCTTCGATGAGAAATCACGAGGCTGGTTATTCGGACAGAAAATCAGATTCCCCCGCATCTTGTTATGCGGAACAGTCTAGCTGTAGTTGGATCACACAAATGGCACGTACATTCAGCACAACGCAGACAGGCAATGCTTTCGAAAGACGCGTATACGATCTGTTACAGACTGAGATAGATGCGGATCGCTTTTGGGCGAAGAAGGAAAATTGCAAGATCTTTTGGAAGAAGGGCTATTACTCAAAGGATAGGGCAACTGACATCGTGTTTGATGTGTCTGTTGAGGTGTATTTGCCTGGTGCAAAAGAGTGCTCCTTGCTGGTCCTAGTGGAGTGTAAGAACTATGCGCATGCAGTGCCAGTCGATGACGTCGAGGAGTTTTTCGCAAAGGTTCAGCAGGTTGCGGCTGCCAATGCAAAGTCGATCGTTGCTAGTACTGCGGCGTTTCAGTCGGGAGCGCGAGCGTTCGCGAAGTCCAAGGGTATAGGGTTGATTCGTTGTTTCGATGCGAACGAGTTCAAGTGGGAACTGAAACGGTCGCCGTCTGCTTCCGCGCGCTCAACGTCCGCGGACGAAGCGCGCGATGTGGAGGCAGGACTCTCTGAACAAAATTTTCAGAGTTTGGCCTTCGATCTTTACCTGCAATCTCCTGTTCGAGAAACAAATTCGCTATGGGACTTTTTTGAAGATACTGCTCTTGATTCAGGTTTGACTCCTGCTCAAGTTCGAAAGATTTCGAACTCCCGAAGTAAGCTTATGAATCAGGTGCCGTTTTGCGAGAAAGATGATCTTGAGAGTCGTAGTAGCGATATCCTTTTCGAGCTTGGCTATTCGGGTGGTATCGTCGCGCTGGATGAGCTATGTGCCCGTGAGACTAAGCGAGTGGGCTTGTCCGTGAACTTTCATGTTCCGATGCCGGCAGAGTCACTCCGTCCAGTCCTCGGTCGTATCCAGTTTAATCCACTTGTCATTGATGTGTACGCGTACGACATTCCAAATGCCGGTAGAAGCCGCTTTACATTGGCGCATGAACTCGCACACCATTTACTTGGTCACGGTAAGTATCTAGTTCGCGAATCCTGCGACGAATCAGATTTTATGCTCAAGCATAGGACTGTCGTTGACGGTAGCGATATTGCTCGTATGGAGTTCCAAGCGAACTATTTTGCGTCAAGCCTGCTCCTGCCTCGAATCCACATCATTGAAGATTTCCGCCGATTGGCGCACGAACTCAATATTGTCGACAAGGGCTATGGGCACCTATATGTAGATGAGCAGTTCTGCAATGTGCAGAACTATGAGATTGTCACCAGTCACTTGATGGGAAAATATAGTGTGTCGCGTACAGTAGCCAAGATTCGACTCGAGGCTTTGGGGTTACTGTGTGACGCTCGTGGTCAAAGTGGACTACGTGCGTTGTAGGCGGTGATCGGGTCACGAAATGGGGGTCAGGCCTGAGTTTTGACTTATCGAGGCGCCCGAGTTCGCTCTGTGCTTCCTGGCGTAGTCGCTTGGAATCAAGTCGTACGGGAGTGTATTCCTGTCATGGTGAGGGAGTCTCTGTAGGGTCATCGTTCTGAGTGGTGAGGGGCAGGGCATTTCTTTGTAAGATGGCGCTATGAAATCGAAATATTCATCTTCAGTTCCCGGCCTGAATGCGTCTCAGCGTCCCAGCAAGGTTGGCTGCATGCTGGCACAAAAGAAGATTGACGAAGCTTGGCGACTCACCCATAAACAGCGGCTGCTTGTTGCGCTTGAGCGTTCTGACGTTGCCGCCGCTCTCCACTGAGCCGGCTCCGTGAAGTGTTAGCGGAGACTCTCTGGTCTCAAGGCCTCCATGACACCCGTATCTTCCATTCTCTTTTCCTATCCTTTACTATGGCGTTCAGCGGTACGTTGTATGCCCTTTTGCTGAATGCTTCCGCAGCTTCAAGCCTCCGTTGCCTGAATGGCTATTGCGGCTGAGGTGGCAGCTTCGGGGAGCGATATCCTGATTGTTTTCAAGGAGACACTATGTGGAGGAGATATGGGGTCAGGCATGAGTATTGATATATTGAGGCGACCGATTTTGTTCTGGGCTGTCCGCATCGTCGCCGGAAGTGTAGTCGAACGGCACATGTATTCCGTCATGGTGGGGGAGTCACCACTGGGTCATAGGCCTGCACTGCGCTGCTTCAGAGAAGTGTTAGTTGAAACCCTCTCAGGTCTTGAGACAGCCCAGAGTCGAGAGCTGCTCCTCAGCGGGTATGGGGCATAAGGGTGGGGGCCATGATCCCGTCTTCCCCCCTATGCCGGTAACGACGAAGCTTGGATCTTGCGCGATAGTGTCACCAATAGTATCATAGAAAAGTGACGCAGACAGCCAAGACTCTGACGAAGATGAAGGCCCATCCGCTGGATTGGCGGATTGAGAGTCTGAAGTCGGTCGCTGACGCATTTGGGTTGGTCTATCGGCAGCCCGGCGGAAGTCACGTGATTTTTCGTCATCCGAACGGCGGTATGCTTTCCGTGCCCGCGCGCCGACCGATAAAGCCAGTGTACGTGCGAAAGTTTGTGCGCTTGGTTGAGGAAGGAGTCGCCGAATGAAAAATTCCAACGTTGAGTACCCTTTTGAAGTTCGTCCCCTCTCGAAAGAAGAAGGCGGCGGGTACAGCATTTATTTCCCTGATCTTCCCGGTTGCTGGTCTGATGGAGCCTCACCGGAGGAGGCGATCGAGAATGGTCGGGACGCGCTGCAGTCATGGCTGGCTGTTGCGCAAGAGTTTGGCGATGACATTCCCAGGCCATTTTCCGCGGTCAGTGGGCGATTCGTGCAAAGGGTTCCGCGTTCGCTTCACGCGCGGTTGATCGCTCGAGCGAAGGCTGAGGGCGTGTCGCTTAACACTCTGGTGGTATCGCTGGTGTCTCAGGGAATAGGAAAATCACAAGTGGCCAAGCGCGTAAATCGCCGTGCACATGCAATCCGAACCCGCGCGAAGACAACGCGCGCCAAGTAGCGTGGTCTGTTGAGGTTCGTCAGCATGACTCTTCCCCGCAACATCATCCGCATCGACCACGAGAGCAGCCAAACTCAAACCGCCGTTCGCCGTTCACATCGCCGTCGTCCTTCATCGCGTCAAGGCCCGCTTCAGTTTTTGGAGTCCAGTTCATGGGGTTTGTAGTAACCGAGCACTACTGATGTCTCACGCCATTCATTTCCGTTTCTGGGCCATTCCAGGACTGCTGTTCGGCGCCACCATGTGGGGCCTGATCTGGTATCCCTACCGGCTGTTGCAGGATGCCGGGGCTGGTGGGGTGGCGACCTCGTTCCTGACCTTTCTGATACCGCTGGCGCTGACCCTGGCCTGTACCTGGCGCCATCTGCTGACCGCTCGGGCTCACGTTCGCTGGCTCTCAGTTCTGGGGCTGGCGGCGGGCTGGGCCAATATGGCCTTTGTGGTTGCGGTGATCGAAGGCGAGGTCATGCGCGTGGTGTTGTTGTTTTATCTCGCGCCAATGTGGACCGTGTTTTTCGCCCGGACGCTGTTGGGTGAAAAGCTCACGCGTTGGGGTTGGGCCATCATGCTGTGCTCATTCGCCGGCGCGCTGGTCATGCTGTGGCCTGCGGACGGTGGCCTGCCGCTGCCGGCCAACCGCGCGGAATGGATGGCGCTCTCCGCAGGTGTCAGTTTTGCGCTGGCCAACGTGGTCACGCGCAAAATCGATGAGGCTGACTACTGGGCCAAAGCGCTGGTGGTGTGGGCGGGGGTATGCGTCGTGGCCGGGTTTGCGGCCATGTTTGTCGCGCAACCCTTCGCATTTCTCGCCACGGTCGACAGGCACACCCTGCTGATTCTACTCGGCGTGGGCCTCTGCACCGGCGCAATGACACTGGCGGTGCAGTATGGTTTGTCGCATACCCTGGCCAATCAGGCCAGCATCATCTTTCTGTTCGAGCTGGTGGTGGCAGCGCTCTCGTCATGGTGGTTGGTGAACGAAGTCCTTAACGTGCAAGAATGGATAGGCGCGGCGATGATCATTGCCGGCAGCCTGTTTTCCGGGCACCTTGAAAAGCCTCCCGCACTCGAGAAATCCCATGCCCTGTGACATCGAATCCGACCCACGCGTTCCGCGCGCGGGAACTGGGGTAGGAAAAAGTGAGGATATATGGGGTCAAGGAGGTATAGGGTCAGGCATGAGTATTGAGTTATTTGGGAGACCGATCTTATTCTGGACTGTCGCATCGTCGCCGGAATGGTAGTCGTACGGCGACTGTATTCGCGTCATAACGGGGGAGTCTCTGGATGGTTATTGTCCTGAGTGGTGACGCGCAAGGCGTTTCCATGTAAGATAGGATCATGAAATCGAGATCTATCTAAGCGTCGTTCGGTCTGAATCCGTCGCGCGGTTTGGTAAGTTTGGCGTTAGGCTGGCTCAAAGAATAATGGATGAAGCTGGGCGACGTACCCCTGAACAAGAGAGTACTCGTTGCGAGTGAGGTTGCTGCCGTTGGGCTGCCCTCCATGGCTCATGCTCCAAGAGGCATGAGCTAAAATCCTTCCACATCTTGAGACAGCCCAGTGTCGAGGGCTTCTTAGCATGAGGCGTGCCAGGGGCGACTCACGGTTTTATTTTTCATAGCGATGGGCCGGGGAAATACATAAGGGGTGGGAATCTTTTTCCTTCTCAGCGCATGGCGGATCGATCGTCATCCAGCTGTCTGTCGTGTCTGATCCGCCCCACAATGACCCTATCTCTTCCTCATGATGCCGTTAGAATAGGGGTGACATGATTGAGCTGCTCTCCAATCCACAGATGTGGATTGCGTTATTGACGCTGACCGCTCTTGAGCTGGTGCTCGGAATCGACAATGTTATTTTCATTTCGATTCTTGTCGATAAGCTTCCGAAGGAGCGCCGTGACTTCGCGCGCAGGATCGGCCTGTTCCTTGCCATGTTCATGCGCATTGGGCTCCTATTTCTTCTTTCTTGGATTGTTGGGCTCACCGAACCTCTCTTCGCGCTATTCGGGCAGGAAATCTCCGGTCGTGACCTCATCTTGATCGGCGGCGGTCTTTTTCTGCTGTGGAAGAGCACGAAAGAGATTCATCAGCTGCTGGAGGGCGAAAAGGGCGAAGCGTCGATGGCAGTCCCCGCCACGTTCTCAGCCGTGATTCTTCAGATCACGATCATCGACATGGTCTTTTCGTTTGACTCGATCATCACCGCCGTGGGGATGGTCGACCACGTGGGGGTCATGATCGCAGCCGTCGTCCTGTCGGTGTTGCTGATGATGGTCTTTGCCGGTGGGATCGGCCGTGTCGTGTCGGACCATCCGACGATTAAGATGTTGGCCCTCGCGTTCTTGTTGGTCATCGGCGTCGTGTTGATCGCCGACGGATTCGATCACCATATTCCCAAAGGGTATGTATACTTTGCGATGGCCTTCTCGGTTATTGTCGAATTGCTGAACATCCGAATGAGGAAGCGCGGGGCTCAACCGGCCGAGTTGCACGAGCGCTATACACGGGAGCCCACCAAGGCCGCGGAACCATCGAGTCGTTCACAGGTCGAGGCCCCCAAATGACTCCTCCCCGCAACATCATCCGCGTAGACCATGAGGCCAGCCGAACACACGCGTGGAGAGTCACGTTACAGCGGCACAACGGTATCGTCGTGAAGATGTTTTCCGACTCGCTTCATGGCGGGAAACGCCAGGCCTTGAAGGTGGCCGAGGAGTACCGCGACGAACTGCTCCGCCGCTACTCGCCTTACGCCCATGCGATTTGGGTCCGCACTCGACTTCGCCGGAACAATACGTCGGGCATTCCCGGCGTGGCCAGATATGAGGAACGAGCCAAACCCAATAGAAATTACACCCGCGTGTTTTGGCTGGCTTCCTGGGTCAATGAGCAAGGCGAGAGTCGGAAACGCAGGTTTATGGTTTCCCACTATGGCGAGCGCCAGGCCAAGCGTCTTGCGGTCGCAGAGCGTGAGCGTCAGCTGAGCCTCGCCTGTGCCAGCAAGAATGCCAGTCTGTAATGCCCACCAGGCGGTCAATACGAACCACCCCATATATGGCGGGAGAGCTCCTCGTCCATAATTCATGATCTCTTCTGCCGCAATCGCTTGACTGTGGCGGTCCGCACGCAGATAGAGCAAAGGAAAGAATTGGAATAATCGTTTCGTTTCCGGTTCGGAGACTCACTCGCACAGATGTCACCGTCGCTCATATTCCTCAGGCCCTGGCCCTCCGCACCGTCCCGTTGAAAATTGTACAACGCCAGTATTGTATTCGATCGGAGCTAGGGATCTCCCTAGCCCGCATTATTCAGTGCGCCGTGAAAAGGCGCTGTGTGTCTCACAGGTGCAAGTCCTGTCTGGGGAGTTGTCGGGACACCCCAGTAGCTACCGAGACGGCCAGCAGGGTAACCGACTGGTCGAAGCTCTTGGGACAGAG
>Ga0163151_10001518_pt1 | contig 38631 bp, 45 predicted proteins | sample OliLakLV19MP5IB2_FD_145596 | JGI IMG/M metagenome (GOLD analysis project Ga0163151, IMG submission 145596) | Freshwater microbial mat bacterial communities from Lake Vanda, McMurdo Dry Valleys, Antarctica - Oligotrophic Lake LV.19.MP5.IB-2 | ecosystem: Environmental > Aquatic > Freshwater >... | reverse complement strand
TGAATAAGAGGGAGCATATCTTCGTGTGGTTTGAAGTATCCAAATGGATTAACTTCTGGTTCGATATTATCGGGTAGCATATATATTTTTTATGGTTATTCCGATTCAGTTTTCAAAGTACTTACCTATTGAAGAAATGACTGGGATAGTGGTTATTCGGTGTAAACACTTTTATTCACCACCACCCAAGACAGGTCTCCAATACTCTGTTAAAAAACTACTTAAATAATAATCTCTGGTAAATGGACAGTTGGGGGGGAGTATAGGACTTTAATGACTTTCTCCATTGTTTTTTTATATTTCTTTTATAAACTCCTGGTAAGCATCACTAATTTCTTCTGCCGCTTTTTGAATCAAAGATTCCATCCTATCAACTTCTCGTTCATCGAACTCCCGGTGAAAAGAAACAACCCTACCTGTAACATTTATTGTCTTCTCATTTGTTCTCCAAAAATCTTCAACTTCAGATACTCCATCCTTTGTCTCAATCCAATCAAGATCACAGTACTCAGGCATTTTACCAGTGAGTTGTTTTAGCATTGTAGCGTAAAGAGTCAACTGGTCGTGTTTTTGAACTTTTGATTGAGTCCAAGGATGTTTTCCAGTTTTATACTCTCGGAAGACATTATTCACTGAATCGTAACTATCTAAATAAGCTAACATAGGAACTCCCATTACTGTACATCTAATTTCGAACTCCGGTTTATTGTAAACAACTAGGTCAGGAAGGAGTTCTTTGTGTTGTCCATCCTCAATCATCTTCGCAATACCCTTTCCAAATCTAAGGTATTTTGTATCCAACTTGTCCGAGTTTTCAAAATATTCTCTTCGGAATCTTTCAGGATTCGACATCCAACAATTGATTGCCGACCAGGAAAGATGAGGTTTTGGTAAAATTAGTTTTTCCATTCTTTTCGTTTCTTTAGAATGGCTACGGCAAGATTTTGTTTCTCATCGTCAATTAATTTTGTAGATTTTTGAATCTGGTCTTCAACAAGCTGTAAGGCTTCCAAACTCATACAAGACTGAATAGCTGAATTAGCCCGTGTGAAAGGAAGGCTCATTACTATGGATGGTACTACTGGGACTACTGGGACTACTGGGACTACTGGGACTACTGGGACTACTGGGACTACTGGTACCACAGGAGCCACGTTACGAGCTACGACAGGTTGTACGCCACCTTCACGGTATTTTGCGAACAAAGACTCAATGTGTGGCATCACAGCCCTCTCAGCAACCTCAATACTCGATGCCTCCACAGTAATCTCAGGTTGGATATTGGCATACATTCCTGTTGGAATGACTGCTTTAACTGTGTAAGTAATAAGTTTGAACTTTGGAGTTTTTACCTTAACTTCTTTTTTTACTGATACCTTTGGTGTAACTTCTTTTTTTGTAGTATTTTTAGACATGATATTTATTATAATTTAATTTGAGTAAATCGTAGAGATTCCTTCTCTACATAGGTTGCATCACCAGTTGATTCTTCTTTAGCCTTTAGAGCTTTCCATTTTTCATTCAACTCAATAACTTTTTCAGTGTATGTCCAAGTTTTTAGTTTTGTAACGGAGAACTTACCAACGGCTGTTTCAATAGACTCTTCTCCAGACTCAGACATATCTTTTAAGATAAGTCCCCGGAGTTCATCTTTCTTGTTTTCTAGTTCTTTGATGTGTGCATCAAGAACTGCATATTCATCGTAGTATTTCATTTGGGTTTATTTATGTAATAATTAATAATATCTCGAGTCACCTCACCCTCACCTTTACCTAATTTTTTAGCTAATTCTTTGATGAATTTTTTTTGTTCTTTTGGAACATATGTATTCAGTCGTTCCATCTTTTCTTTTTTAATTGTCATAATTTTGTTATTTAATAATAATATGAGTATACTCCTGTGCCTGTGTCGTTGTCAACTAGCCAAGAACCAGAATTTGTTCTGCAATAATACTAGCTTCCTCTATAGTAATCCCGAGCTTACCGCTTTCCCTTAACTTCACCACATCTGAAATTCGAATCATGTAGTAAGCCTCTGGGAACTTAATCACTAAATATGACGGTAATGGCGGTAATGATGCACAATCGAGTGGTTTTTCTCTACGGTCATCATCGGACCATTTCCAAACTAAACCTTCCTTCTCTGTGGTCTGAAGTCCATCGTATTGATGAATCTCAATTTTACTAAAAGTAAATGTGTTTTTTATAGTCTGTTTCAACTCATAGTAACCGTACATCTTACCTTCCTTTCTTTTTTCTCTAAGATAGTGATTCCATATCGTTTGCCACTTCGCCTCCTTCTTTTGTGGATTCATTTCTATAATCATAAAATAAAGAATAATAGAAGTAGCCACCACAAAGAGTGTCCTGTGGCAATAAGAAATATCATCACTAATAAAATAATAAGTTTAATCATTTTTTTTATGTTACCCACGATTTCATTTCGTGGTGAGTAATTAAGTTTTTTCGAACAGTTTCTGGATATATGTACATCCCCAATCCTCCTCGATCTGCAATGTAGTAGGACTCTGAAAAGAATTGCATCCCTGGCCAGAAAAGATTTTGGTGAAATCTAAAACTGTGTTCCATTGTGTTAAGTAGATATTTTAGGAATGGATGATTAGCTTCTGAACCAATATAACCATTGTTGATATATCCACTTTCTTCAGTAAATACGAACATTCTAAAATATAGAATATCGTCAAAGTTTCTAATAATCTCAGCATCAGCATCGAGATATATACCACCAAGTTCATTTAAGTAATGTAGTCTTAGGTAGTCTACCGCTCTAACCCATTCTTTAATTTCGATACATTTGTTCACATACTCAGAGCCTCGATAGACATTATCGAGAGTAATGTAAATATGTTCATATCCATTTTTTTTACAGAATAGATTTTTTGATTTATTACATTTTTCTACAATCTCTGGAGTTTCATTCTCTGAAAGCCAGATTGTTATAATTTTTTTTGGTATCATGATTTTAAACCCATTTTCTATCTTTAAACCCATACTTCTCTGCTCGCTCAGCATACAGAATATCGTCATGGTCGTGCCTAGGCCCACCATAAGCCTGAGCATAAATATGGTCCATTTCAGCTTTTGACCCAGCCATCATCGGATGATCATGGAATATAACTGCTTTCCGACCAAAAGCATACTTTCCAAGTTGCTCCACCCTAGCCCGTAATTCATTATCACAACCAGTGTGGTAGTAACCTGTGTGAAAGAATTCACCATCTAAGGCAGGAAGTAACTTCTTTGAAATAAGGAAATGTGGAGCAACGTGTTCTTCTCTCCAATAATTATCGTTTAATCCTATCATTCCATCGAGCTCAGGAAACTTTCTAATCATCTCCCAAACAGCTTCTCTCATAAATCCCTTTTGTGGAACCACATCATTTCCAAGGAATAATACGAGTTCACCAGTTGACTCATCAACACATCGCTTGAAAACAGTTGGAGCACCAACATTGTTTGGAGGAAACTCATCAGCCTTGACCACTACTTCGTAGTTGTCGTATTCAGCATTATCCTTAATTGATTCAAGAAGGCGGTGAAGTTTTTCGGGTCGACCAAGTGTGGGTATACAGACAGATACCTTTGGTTTATTGATCCATTTGTACCAGACCGTATCAGCAACTCCATCCGGTCCACCGAGTTCTTCGTCCACGGCTTGTATAACTCCAGGCCAACCTGAGCAATAATCATGTCCGCAAAGGAGGATTCGGGCTTTACCCTTCCATTTTTTGATGTCGTTTTTAACTTCTTCATAAGTGTGTCCGGCATCGATGAATACCATATCAACAGAATGGTCTGGTATTGAATCGACTACATTATTTATATCATCGTTGATAATTGTAAGATTTTTAAAGTGTCCAACATTTTTCTTAAATGTCTCAAACACTGAACCGCTTTGTGCTTCTATATGAGCTTCCGGCTCAAAGGTTGAGCCTTTCCAGTGGTCTATTGCTGTGACATTTGGACATCCGGATGAAAGTAGTGCGTGAGTTGATTTTCCTTTCCAACTTCCACACTCGATAGCACTCTCCATCATCTTACCTTTTTCATATAAGAACAATTGTTCAGGATATGAGAACCATCCAGCAATCTCTGGAGACTGGTAGCCAAAGAAAAATCCAGTGGCCGCTAAGTACTCAGGATTCTCTCTTTGATACTCAAGACACTTCAAAAGATGTTTTCGTGCACCCTCCATATCTCCAAGCCATGATTTCGCCCAATATAGAATTTGGTGTGGTTCATTAGTGTAGAAGGCTACATTTGCTCCGTAGAATGGGTACCAAGGAAGCTCCAAGGCGGCTGTAGCATAGTAATTCGCTGGAGTGGCTTGATTACGCCTTTGATAGATTTGAGCTAATTTTAGAAGAGGCTCTCGTCTATTTGGCTCAGTATCAAGTGCTCGGTGACACCATGCTAATTGTTCTTCTGGTTTTTCCATGGCTCCATAAATATCAGCTAAGAAAAGCATTGACTCCGCCCTCTCCGCTGGCCACTTATTCATCTCAATATGTCGCTTAAATTCCTTAGCCGCTGACCAAGGTCTTCCAGTCCACCAAAGCTCTCTGGCGAAGTAATGAGAATTTCTATCTTTTTCTTGATGGTTAAAACAATCAATTGCTAAACCTCGTAAATAACCTGTTCGATTTGTTTTTTCATTCTGGTAGTGCTCTAACTTAAATTCAGGTTCTTGTAGCGACTTTATTCTACTTGGATTATTTGGATTTAAATTAGTAACCATCTCATGAATAATTCCAACCCAATTACAAGCAGTTCGGCTATAGAATTTGCTTTGAATAAACTTCACAAGTTCTCCTCCATCCGGAGTGTGAGAAAAAACAAAGTTATATTCGAACTGATTAAATCCTTCTCGTATGTACTGGTCGATTACATCAATATTCATTCGAGTAATTACTTCATCACAGTCCATAGTACAAACCATATCGCAGTCAGACATACTGTTCGCTTCATTTCGAGCTGAAGCAAAATCAAAATAAACTTCACCAACTCGAAGGACCGGCATCTCATTTTCCACAACGAATCTGTCATTGATTTCCTTCGCTTGTTCTTCAGTGATTATATGTTTAAAAATTTCTCCAACTTCTTTTACTCGACATCCTAGCGACTTAGCTACTTCAACAGTGTTGTCGGTTGAACCAGTATCAAGCACATTCACATCTCCACCTCGAGCCATAAATTCTTTAAGAGACTCAATCGCATGTGGAAGAGTTTTAGCTTCATTGCGTGCAATGAGCACAACTGAGAATAAGGGTTTATTTTTTGTTTCTTCCATTTTTTTTGATTTTGTTATTAATATAATTTTTAATTCCTTCCTTCCATGTCGTCCATTGCTTTGATTGAAATATTCCGACCTTCATTCTCTTCTCATCGTTACTTAGCATCTTGCGAGCCTTCTTTACTTTTTGTTTGTGTTTTATTTTCATAATTTATTATTAATTATTAATTATTATATTCCTGTGTCTACACCTGTGTCAAGTTGTAGCATTTCTTGAAAATCTGCCCCGGACATAACCACTTTGTGACAATTTAAATCCATTCCTTTAACTACCAAATGAATATATAAATTCTTTTTCAAATGGTTAGACCGAAGCACTCGACCAAGTGACTGTTCGTAGTCAACGAACTGCCAAGACTTCGAAGCATAGATTACACAAGGGAATGAGGGTAACTCGTACCCAGCTGATATACATGATTGAGCGATAATGATGTGGGGTTTATCGGAAACATCAACAGTTTTTATAAATGTACGGTCCTTAGTAGCTCCTGTGAGTGTAGAGACAGTGTATCCTTCTTCTCTAAGTTCTTTTGCGATTTGATTTATTTGAGCAGTATAGTTTGCGAAGATGAGGAGTTTTGGAAACTCAAGTGCTCGCTCGAGGATGTAATCAATTTTATAAGACTTATAGAGTATAGTTTGATTAGTCATTATATCAACTTTCCCTTTTGACTCTACTTTCTTTCCATACAACAATCCGTTTTCAATTGTTCGCATCCTTGCACTTCGTACACGGGGGTCAGCTTCTTGAGTCGATAGTCGTTTTAGTGCAACCCTCTGCTCTTCACTCAGTTCTATCTCAACGGTTTTATGGGTCTGTTCCGGAACATCAAAGAAATCATTAAGTGAACCGACATAACCAAAATGTTTGACCAACCGAGCCATATCATCTTTTAGTTTGTCGTCTTTTTTAACTATCCAAAAATTTTTTATTTTTAAATAATATTTATTTCTAAAATCAAAAAAATTCCAATTTACTCCAAAGAGTTGTGCAATGGCCCAGAGATTCATCGGTTTTGAAACTGGAGTAGCTGAACATAAATACAATCTTTTTGGTGGATGCTTTTTAAGATAGGAATATACTGCTTGAAAAATTTGAGAAGTTTTTGGAATTTGAATATAATTTCGTTGTACAGTGTCGGCTGTAACACCAAAAACTTTATGACACTCATCTATAATAACCGTATCGAATTCTGGTAGTAAGTCCCAATCTCTTCGCATATCTTCTTTACTAATTACTTTCATATTTACGACAATATCGAATTCCTTAGCATTTCTTTCCCAAGTCAAATCATCCCGACCCTGCTTCAAACAAATAACCAAAGTACTACCTTCAGCTAACTCTAAGCCAAGTCTGGTTTTTCCTACGCCTGTGCCAAAAAACAATCCTTTCTTTTTAAAGTCATCTTGTATTGCATTTGCCTGGTATTTATATAAAGAAGGTATTTTATTCATCATTAATGTTTTCTTTTAAAAGATTCTCTAACTCTTCCATACCAACATTCCTATATGTCTCACAAAATCTATTACGCTTCTGAACAGTTACAGTCATTGTGGTGAAATATATATTCATCCGGATGGTACTACTTTCATCCGGAATAAAAGACATCATGTACGGATTCTTTTGTTTCCCTAAATCAACCCATCCCATTCCCTCACATAGTAATTTAATTTGTTGTTCTTTTTCCATTTTTTATTTCTTTAATCGTTCTTCTTATAATATCCAAATCCCTACTCCTTTGTTTCTGACACTTAATACACACAGCTTTCGAAGCATTTTTATTTCTAACCTTCTCGCACGGATTGTGGCACCTTGAGCAAATTGTCATATATTTTAAAAGTCTCGGAATTCAGTTATTGCCTTCCTTTCTTTCGACCATTCATTTTGAATTTTAATTCCAATGAACCTTGATACCCCATGACCAGACGACCTCTCTTCATATCCGAATGAACCGTATCGAGTCCCATAGGCTCTCATTTCTTTTGTGAAGACAATGTTGCCTTTGAACTTTCTACCGTCCTTCTGACAGTATGTTTTGTACTCATCATACAAATCTCTACCCACAACCTCAGCAGTCATATCTACTTCTACACACTCAGCAATAAATCCTTCGACAGATGAATTTTCTTGTCGGTACTCAGCAAGCATTGCTACTTGTTCTCGAGTAACTACGAAAGCTCCGTTGTCTGATAAGTCCTTAGCACCTAGAAGCATCCAATTTAAAATACCTGACAGTTCTTTTGCTAACATTCCAAAACTTGACCGAAGGGCAGTATTAGGATTGTCTCGAAAGTTATTTTTGAACTGAATTGCACAAATTCTGCGTTCAGTTGCTGTCGATGTATCATCCACTCTGGGCATTATATTCACAGCAAACACAAATTTTGCTTGTGGTCTAAAAGAGAATTGATCCTTGTATTTAATGTCTATAGTCACCTGCTCTCCGGATATAAGTTTTTTCAGTTTGTTTGATTGATAGTAATTTCCGTGAACCTCTTCGATTATATTAAGTCGCTTTCCAATTAATCCTTTCATTCCGTATTGACCATACAATCCCTCTAAGTCAATATGTGATGTTGAATCTGGCCCAACAACCATGGCAACTGTATCAATAAAAGTACTCTTGCCATTTCCACCATCTCCAACAAGGAATAATGCCTTGTCATATTGCATAGATGATGATAGACAGTAACCACAAAACTGTTGCAGTAATCTGCTCTTCTCTTCTTTTTCAATGCCTTCTGTCCAGGCTTCCATACAACTTTCCCATATCGGACACTTGGCTTCCGAGTCATACTCAACAGGAGATTGAATCAAAGACACAAAATCTGGATTATGTGGTCGCAACTCTCTTGTGTATATATTCAAAAGACCATTCTTTAAGTTCATAATAAAACCACCATCATTTGTAATTACAAGTGGAGGGATGATAGATAAAAGACACGCCACTTTGTCTGCGACATTTCTCTTGGTCCTGTATCCCCATAACATGTCATCATAAAGACTAGTAAGAATTAAATCGGAAATTTCTAAGTCACTCACCATTTTATATACACCATTTGAGTAGTTAAAAACAATACCTATCTCATTCTTTTTTATATATGGATATCTATTAAGTAGTTCCTGTTCATAGTTAGTAAATCTAACCTTGTCATTATCCTTCTTTTGTTTTGCCACTGCTGTATAGGCATTTTGTATTTCTTGAGACTCCTCTGTAGTTATGTTGTGAGCGATGATCTCATTCTTGTATGAGTAGGTATAATTATTAGAATAAGCACTGTTAATTGTATTTATTATTTCCTGCACTCCACCAGGTTCTTTCTCCATGCCATGCCACCCCACGTCATTAATATGATTAATTGCCTTATCCTTCTTCCATCCGGCCTGTTTCATAAGTGATGATGTAATGACTAGTGCTTGATTTCTTGAGCCTGGTAATACAGTACCTTCTTTTCCAGATATCAAAGCATTAAAACTATCTCTTTCGTCAATAGGAAATTGTTTGTTTACCCGTAAAAAAAAGTCTTTCTTTTCATCCTGAGCATACTTTTTTAAATGGTCTGACTGTGCCTTGTCAACAACAGTAACAACTACTTCTTGTATCGGAAAAGTCTCTTCAACTTGATCCATTGAGTAATTTTTCGCTACATTCTTATGTATTCCTTTTATCTTAAAAGCACCATCCGTTCCATCAATATAAGATAATCCACTCTTCTTCCAGTACCATGAGTCCGGTTGTCTTAGTATTCTAGGAATATCTTTCACTACAGGATCAGCTTTTAAATATACAACTAGAGACTGTTCAATCTTTTCCCATCGTGAACAAGTGGAATTCCATTCATCAATAGTTAAATCCTCTTTCGCAATCGGCTCATCAAGTAACCAATATAAATGGTATCCGTTCTTTGTTTCAAGTATAAAAGTCGGCTCAAGTTTCTTTTTTATGTCTTCTAACTCATCGGGATTTTTTCTACCGTCTATATCTACAAAAAAAGCATTGAGTGATGAGCAATTTTCAAGTTTAGCATTTGGTGCATTATTAAATCCATTCACTGTAAAATACGCCTCGTATCCATTCAAATTTAAATCATCCCGTCTTTCAATTGACGATACTGGAGGTCTTCCTTGACCTGTCTGGTCAATGTATCTATAAACGTGACCAGGAAAGTGGTCCAAAAATAATGCGTTCTTTTTTACCATACAATTTGTAGTATTATATTCCCAACAAAAAAACTGTAGCGATGGACAGGAGATACTACGCCCCTTTGGTCGCTACAGTTTTTCGGCTGTGAATATGAAAATGTTTGTGTAGTATATTTGTCCATGAAACTATTATCTTACAAAATGCTCTATACTGAAATGTGCATAAACCTGTGGATATGTGGATAACTTTCAACTTGTGAGCTGACGGTTGAGATGAACTTTCGTTCAGTGGAATCGAACCACGTTGGTACCTTGCTCTTCCAGAGCCTTCTCAACCGCCAACCAACAATGTTGGTCGGTATTTCAACTAAAAAGGTATATCTTCCGGATTGATTTCTTCCGGTGTCTTTCCAAAATTATCATAATCTTTTTCTGAACCATTTTGAGTAGATGTAACCGGTGCTTGAGGCACTTCTACACCTTCAAGTTTTGGAATTATTGTCGTTGCTACCATGTTGTGTAGGAATTCCAATTGTTTTGTATCATCCCATACCAACTGTCCTTTCACTGTTACTTGTTCTAACCCTGGTAGGCCATTTGGATTATCCCGGGTATAAGCATGTTTTAACGCTTGTCCGTCCTGATTGATGAATAATGATGATTTATTCTTTCCGTCAACTTCTCTTGTTGATGGTGATACTTTCATCTCCTTAGTTAGATCTACATTTGGCAACATTTTGAGTAAAGCTGTCGCAAAACTGTTAGAGTAACTTAACTGCAAATGATAAACTTCTCCTCCGTCTTTAAAAGAGAATATCCAACTTTTTCCATATTCTCCGTCTTGAATCTTAATTCCCACAAGTTTCCCGGTGAAACTGTCGTGAAAAATCTCATGTACAGTCTTCCCTACTTTGTTAATTCTAGTAACTGATCCTTGCGTATCTTGTGATACACGGATACAGAAACGACCACCTAATATCGTAATAAAATTTCCTTCTTGTCTATTGCTAAATCCCATTTTGTTTGTGAGTGGATTACCACCATTTGTTAGTTATAAATCTCAAAATAATCTCTGAGATAAGGTACATTATATATCTCTTTTACACCTGTGCAAGTGTCAACACCACTACAACACTCTTTACTGTCTGTTGCAATACTTTTTTTTTACTATTCAATAATCCATAGAACGAATAAAATAAATACTACAATTCCAAATATAATCCATGTCATATAATTAATTAGTTAATGATAATAATTTATAAACTACTGTTGCAACTCCTGCGATGATTGTTATAAAGCCAACCCACGCATAGAATTGTCTAAACTTTGTATATTCTTTTTCTCTTTTTACAATTAATGTTTTCATGTTATTTATTTTTTTATTGATTGATAATTTTTACTGCTTCAATCGCTAACATGTCCAAATCCTGCTTGATCTCTTTTGTTTCTTCTACAATAGACAAGGCTGAGTTTTCTGGCAGTTCTTTCATATGGTACTGTTTCCATATCTTCATGAGTTGTTTGAACAAATTACTATTTATAAAATAGTGTTTCAAATCGTCTTCTTCATGCTGTCCGCATGACTCGCTACTGAACAAATAATCTACCCCGTCCACTTCAACCTCATTGTCAAATAAAGAATTGTCAAAGCCTACAAGTTCCCCGTCTGAATCAATCACATATTTGATCCAGTCATTGAGGCCTAGTGTTGTGCTATCAGCCTCTACCGCTTGCTTCCATTCACCCTCATCAAGCATTTCCTTGCATTGTGTGATTGCGTCTTCTCTTGTGATAGGTCTAACAGTGAAGCCGGACATGGTAAACTCATTATATCCGTTGCGCTTTCCGTTAGTTGTATCAATTTCCAAAAAATACAGTTGATTATCTTGTGTTATTCCAGCAAGTAATTTTTTTTTCATGTTTTTATATATTACTTATTAAGTTGTCAAAGTACTGTTTGTTCATTGCCCTAGCGTTGCAATGTAAACAGTATGAAAAGCACTATAATAGAATATAATGCTTTCTAACTGGTTACTAGTTGTGAAAAAAGCGTGATGATCTAGTTGACGGCTTTTTAAAGGTAAAGAAGTGGTTGCGTGTACCGTTCCATGTAATTATTGCCGTTTTGTCTATTGATAACCAGTACTTACCTATTTTGAAAACTATATGCGTCGGGTATTTTTTTATCATGTTATTTTTATTATTTGAGTAGTGTTAAATTCATCTTTTGCTTTGTATGTATATCCACAGAAAGGGATCAGTCTACGTGTTAGATATTTTTTAGCGCGCAACCATTGGCCAGGTGTTAGTTTTTGTTTATACTCCGGCAATGCTTTGTTGTCTAAACCTAAAAATGATACACCTGGATCATTCGGGAATTTTTCGTATGCTGTGATCTCTATATTGAATCTATAGTATTCGGGTAATTTTCTTAACATATTATTATTATAGATATTTTTTAGTAGTAATTATTTATATCTATATATAGAGTATATTCTAATTATGTGCCAGTGTCAACACCTATTATGTGATACAACATTATTATATATATATGTCAATTATTTTTATACATATATATGATCTAAAAATGGTTATTTTATTTTCTATTGTAGGCTATGGGATTGTGCTATTGACATAGTGCTAGGGACATGGGGGCACAGGGACATTGATTTTTGTAAACTTTTCTAAAAATTAAAATATTATTTTACAAAATGTTTTTATTTTTTCCAAATCTATGTCCCAAAAGGCTAAAAAGCCTTAAAATACGGCTATGCTTAGCCTTATAATGTTGGGACATAGCCTTTTTCAAGGTTTGTCCCGTCCTGTAGCGTGGCTAATAATAAGGCTAAATCGGGACATAGCTTTTTTCAAGGTTTGTCCCTGTGCCCTCATACTTTTAAGGGTTTGTCAATAGTAGAAATTAGAATATATGGCTAAGAATAAGGGTATAAGTGGTAGGGGGGTCACCCCTATCGTCATACCCCCGGGTATATAAATATAAAAAAGTACCAGTACCTCCCCCCTCTAACCCCCTTAAATGTGAAAAAGTTCCCGAAATGGCACTTTTCTATGCCCCAATGTCCCGACTATGTTGTCAAGGGTTTAGAATCTAATGTAGGCTATACAATTTTAAAAAAAAGAAGTATCATTATTAATATGAAAATATCAAGAAGAGGTTCTTCAATGAAACAATTAGCGTATGCTAGAAGGGTGTGGGGAGCTAAGGGAGAGGATAAAAAAACTATTGCTTTAGATGTGGGATATGCCCCGAGTGTTGCTAATTCAATTGTTTCAAAGATTGAATCAAAACCCGGCTTTAATAATGCTATGGCACGACTTGCTTCTGACTCAGGTAATTTAGCGGTTGCAGTTATGTCAGAATTTAAGGCTAGAGGATTAGAGGACTTTACTAATAAGGATTTAGTTTCTGCTTTAAATGCTATTGCTGGTGCATGGGACAGATTTAATAAAGGGATGATGGAATCGACTAAACCTAAGGATCAATCGAGTAACAGGTTGCGTACTGTGGTATTGCAAAAGATTTATAATCAGGCACCTTTACCCGAGGATGAAGTGCTACCGCCAGCTGAAGAGATTAAGGAAACGGAATTTAAGGAGGTTAAGTTAGAGGATTTAGATTTTTAAAATATGACAAATCTCGTAGCTGAACATAACGAAAAAATAACGGAAGAGCTTATTGCGAATCCAGAGCTTATTAAAAATAAGAGATGGAGGATGGATAATTTATATTGGATAATAACTAAGGATGGGAAGAAGGAGCCTTTTAATATGAATCGGGCACAACTTCATTTTTTTGAAAATTACTTATCTATCCCAGGAAAGATATACCACAGGCATGTTATTTTAAAAGCGAGGCAACTTGGGTTTACGACATTTATTGATATTTTTATATTAGATGAGATTCTTTTTAATACGAATAAGGAGGCTATTATTATTGCTCACAAAGTTGAAGATGCTACTCAGATTTTTGATAAGAAAGTAGACTTTGCAGTTAGAAACATGGCGGCTGATGTTAAAGATGCGTTCTTTAATATAAAACACAACTCAGCGAAGAAGATACAGGTGACATTAGACTACGGACCAGAGAAGGGTTCGACTTCTTCGATTACTGTTTCTACCTCTGGACGTTCTGGAACATTTCATCTTGTGCATATTTCTGAGTTTGCGAAGATGTGTATACTATTTCCTAAGAGAGCGGATGAAGTGGAAACAGGAACTTTTCCAGCGGTTCCTTTTGATGGTTTTATTTTTATTGAAAGTACTGCGGAAGGTATGGCAGGGAGGTTCTATGAAATGTTTCAAGAGAGGTGGCTTACTCGGGAGAAGATTACTCCTCAACTTTCTCAGGTGCAGTTTCTCCCACACTTCTACAACTGGCAGTATGATGATATGGAAATGAAGAAGATTCAGAATACTATACCAACTTTGGAGATGGACGAGTGTGAGATTGATTGGACTGAGTACCAGTCGGAAAATAATCTTACGGATTTAGAGATAACTTACTACTACATGAAATGGCAACAGCTTGGAGGAAAGGGTGGTACTGATGCTGTGAAAAAATTGAAGCAGGAATACCCGACTACTCCAGAGGAGGCTTTTCTATCAACTGGGCAATCTTACTTCCCTATTGCTAAAGTGGCTTCTCTTCTTGCGAAGGTGGAACACGGAATAAAAGGAGAACTATTTACTGATGAAAAAGGTGAAGTTAGTTTTATGGCCAACTCATCCGGGAACTTTGAAATGTTCGAAAAGCCGGAAGTTGGGACTAGGTATATTATTGGTGGGGATACTTCGGAGGGTCTAGCTCACGGGGATGCTCAGGTGCTCTATGTTATTAATCATAAGACTGAAAATTGTGCTGGGATTTACCGGTCACAAGTATCACCAGATGAATTGGCTAACGAAGCATATAAACTCGGGAAATTTTATAACTGGGCTTTACTTGCTATCGAAGTAAATAAAGATGGACTCTGGGTCAACGATGCTTTAGAAAAGATGGGGTATGTAAATCTTTATGCTCGGAAGGTCTTTGACGATATAACTCAGAAGATTACAAAGTTTTTTGGTTGGAAGACTACCTCCTCTACACGACCATTCTCATTAGCGGCATTGAAAGCGGTCTTTCTTAGGAAGAATAGTGGGTTTCCATCAGCACTCCTTAATGAGATGTTTACTTTCATTCGAAATGTAAAAGGTAAGCCAGAGGCTATGGATAAAAAAAAGGATGATTGTTTCGTTGCTGGGACACAAATTCTTACTGACAAAGGTAATATTCCGATTGAAAAAATAAAAGTGGGGGATATGGTTATGACTCGTAATGGGTACAGACCTGTGGAAATAACCCGTAGTAGTTATAAAAGAGTAGTAAATAATATAGGATTGGTGGGTACACCTGACCATTCCATTGTATCAACCAAGGATAATTCTAAAAAAGGAGATATTGTGTTGTCTACTGTTACTGATAGTGATACACTATATATATGGAACTCAACAAAAAGGATGATAGAGAAATTATTATATACGGAGGCAAAAGATATACTCGACACACAGAGTCAAAACGCAGACAACATCGTGTATATTTTTGGAGACATGATAATGGGAAAGTACCACTTGTTGCATTACATAGGCAGATTTGGATTGATACTTACGGAGAGATATCTAGGTATAATGTTATACACCATAAAGATGGTAACCCTCTTAATAACAAAATTGAAAATTTGGAATGTATGTCTGCAAGTGAACATGCGAAACATCACATGGGAACTCCTGAGAGAAGAGAGCTTTCTAGTAAAACTGCTAAAAAACAAGGGACAAGACTTTATGAATCAGGGGCAATTTGGAGAAGGACAAAAGAGGGTATCGAGTTTAACAGACAAAACATCTATGGTTCACTTCAACTCAAAGAACCCGAGTGGTTTGTTTGTAGAATCTGCAAGAAAAGTTTTGAATCTAGGGTTAGGAGCTCTATATTTTGTTCTAAAAAATGTAGTGTTTGGTATTCGAACCACAAAAACAATAATTTTAAGTTTGGTAAAACTGTTAGTTGTCCTATCTGCAAGACTATGTTTATTGCTGCCGTTAATCACCTTAAGTATTGTTCTAAAAAGTGCAGGGTTAAATATTCTAATGATAAAGCAGCTGCAAAGGAGAAGGGTCTACAATCTTCAGGTTGCTGATACCCACGAATACTTTGCTAACGGAATTTTGGTTTTCAATTGTGTGATGGCGGCTTCTATTGGATATGCAGTTCTTCAGGAGCAAGGTAGGTATATTGCTGATGTTCAAGGAACTGAAGGTTTCTCACATTTGAAAGTTTTATTCGGAGAAAATCAGTAAAGTTGACAACTTAATTGTGTTTTATTTCAAATAGGTATATTATTTATGTATAAAATTTTAAAAAATAATGGCAAAATTAACTCCAGAAGACAAAATTGTAATAGATTTCGTTGAAGAAAAGAAAAAAGAGATGAAAAAGAGCCAGTATCGAGAAAAATTCGATGCTTTATCCTCTGAAATTTCAATAAACTTAGTAAACACAAGTGTTTCTTATGGACAGAAGTTGTATGAGAAGTCTGGTTGGGGTTCTATGATGTTTTACAATCGTATGGCTAATGGAGCTTACGATATAAATGTATATCCTCAAAAGTTAAATGACCGGGACCAAAACCGTTCAGGTGTTCCAGTTTCCCAGGAACCAATTGCTTTCTCAAAAATTATGATTGCCACCTCTGTTTTGGCTGGAAAACTGCCTGATGCGGAGGTTTTTGCTGATGACAAGGTCTATGCTCGAGCAATGTATGAACTTTGGAGAAGAGGTTGGGCTCTTTCTGGTGCGAATGGTGAAAATACTATGATGTTGGTGTATCAAAATCTATTTACTTATGGATGGGCGGCATGGCGTGTCTATCCACGAAGAGTTCAAGTGAAACGAAAAGGAGTAGACAAAATTCTATTCGATGATATTTACCGTGAACCATTAGACCCTACTAGAACATGGGTTGGAATAGGATTTAACCAAGGTGACTATTGGTCACAAATGGAGGTATATTACGAAAGAGATATGCCAAAGTCAGAGTTCTATGAAAAGTATCCCCAAGCTAAAGACAACAAATCTAAGTTGGAATACTGTTCTGTCTCAGATGAAGCAAAGCAAGAGAATGATGAAAAGACTAAGACAAGTGTCACTATTGGTTATTATGAGAACGTACTATTAAATCGATACATTGTAAAATGTGGGAAACTGCTTATTTACGATGGGGAAATGCCAAACGATGAATCTCATGGCTCAACTATAATTGTCCGATGTTTTACTAAAAATCCAAATGACCCATATGGAGTTGGTCTTTATGAAATGATGCGTGGAAATACTGCTCTATTTACATATATTAACTCACTTAACGCACAGCAAGTTGAAGCAGAAATCTTTCCTCTTCTTTTTGGACCTCAAGTTCAGAACGGAACAGCAACATATAAACGTGGACCGAATATCGTAAACCCTAAGACTCCTGGTTCAACAATTGATATTGTTCGAACAACTGGAAATGTCCAGCAAGGAATTGCTTTCGCTGACAAACAGAAGGAATCTATAGAGCAGAACACTGGAGTAAACAATATTGTCGCTGGACAAAACGCTGAGAACACTCTTGGTTCAACAGTGATTCTGAAAGAGGCAGCATACAACCGTCTTACTCCTCCAAAGAATTCAGTTATGAATGGTCTTCAAATGGATGCACACATTGCTGCTTCTTGGATGATGCAAACATATACAGTTGATAAAGTTTTTATGATTGATTCAGACGAAAACCTTGCTGAATTTACAAAACAGAATCCTAACTACTTTGTACAATCTGAACAAATTATTGGTGATGATGGTATTCCAAAAGGATATGCAGTTGCTGCCTCTCCAAACCTTAGACTTAATTTTGACTTCACTCCGGAGGGAGAAATCATGGACAATGTTGAACCTAGAACAATATCAGCAAAGAGTCTGTTTGATGAACTTGATGCTCATGGACATAAGTCAGCATATCTTGAGTTCGTTATTGACGGTGATTCAATGCTCCTTCCATCACTTGAGATTCAGAAGCAGACTTTTATGGCTCTCTTTCCAGTTATCACAAATCAGATTACTCTTATTTTCTCAATGAGAAATCAGGATCCTGAAGCCGCTGCCTCACAATTAAAGGCTCTCGAGCAACTCCTTAACATCCAAAGACAAAACATATACGACTTTATTTCAAAAGCAGATTATGATGCAATCATGGCGAAAATGCCTTCAATGATGCAACAACAAATGATGCAACAACAAATGATGATGGATGCACAGAACACTGCGATGCAAACAGCGGCTGGAGGTGGAGCTGGTGACATGGAATCTTCTGGACAAAAAATGTCTCAAGATGGAACTAATCCAATGCAACCTCAAAATCCTAATGAAGTCCCAAGACCACAATCACCAATGATGGGAGCTGTTGATGCTTCTATGGGACGGGCCGCAAACCTTCCATTCTTTCCTGGATAATAAAATAATATGAAGATATCAGATATTTTTAACTCAGTTGGTAGGGGAATAAGTAAGGCAGTAAATGCTATACCTTCTCGTATGCTAACTGAACATTATGTTGCTCCTCCAGAACCAGTAGTTAGACCAAGAGTTGTATCACCTGAAAAGATACCAGATGCTATTCGTTTCCTTGAATCAAATAGAGGATTATCTCCTAACACTCCGAGGAATCAAGGTAGGGTTTATAATATTCCTGCGGCAAATCAAAATGAGCAACCAAGAACAGTAAATTATAATACAGGTTATGGGGGGGAATACGGTCTAACGCCAGTGGCCCTGGCTGAATTAGCTAAATCTCAAATAAATAGAGAAGCAAATCCTAAAACTTACACAAAATATGGTGCCCCATTAACTCCTGGTATGGATATAAATAGTATTCAAAAAGAACTTACGTCAGTCGAAGGAGCAGGAAGACTTTCACAACGATATTTTAATAGTAAGAGAAAAAACAAGGAGGATTTTAGTCCTGAAAGTCTTTCTAATGATTATGTTGATTATTATGTAGGAAAAGGAATGATACACGACACTCCTAAAAATAGGAAAAGAGCATTAGATTATTTTAATAGTATAGTTGATTAAAAATATGGAAAACACACAAGATGTAACAATGCAACAAAAAGTAGTATCCTTTGCAAATAGTGAGCATTATCAAGGAGCTGTTGAACTTTTAAAACGCTCTCTTACTCAAGTCATGTCACTTGTAGGAGAGACTGAATTTAAAACAGTTGTAAATGCACTAACCGTAGAATTTGAGACAGCTCTTGTACAAAGATTTGTTGTAGAAATTAATAATATTAGAACAGGTGAAAATCTTAATCAACCACTATGAGTAATAAAGGAGTAAAACTAGATAAAGGAACATTCACTATAGAAGTGAAATATTCAGATGAAGCTATAAAAAAGAAACTTATAAAATTCACAGTAAAACAAGGTGATGAAATTGTGCTAACTGCCGATGAGTTAATCAGTATGTTAGTTAATCAGGTGAATTCAGAAGTTCTTTCAGCTTCGTTTGTTGAAACAGATAGAATAAACGTTGTCGAGGTCGGTCGACAATTACAATGTGTTGTAGATAAGGATTTAAAAAAAGGTGAAGTAATAAATATAAATTATACTCATCCCTATCCTATCGAGTTTGCATTAATTGAAGAGGCTTGGAAGATTGCTCAAATCAAAAAGGATACGAAAGTAACCGAATTGACCGCTGAGTATATTGAAAAAATAAAGAGTCAAATCAAGCCAGATATGCAGAATTACATTAAAAAGTTTTATGAAGGATTTAAAAGCATTAACTTAAATAAAAATATGGATGAAGTAAAAAATGAAGAGGTTGTAGAAACAGTAACAGAAGGTGAAGTTGCTCAATCAGAAGAAGGAGTAGTTTCAAGAGAAGATGTGGTTGCTGAATTAGGAGAGGAAGCAGTAGCAAATATTGAGACAGAAGCTACACCAGTAGAGGTAGTACCTGATGAGGTTGTAGAAACAGTATAATTATTATTTTAAAATCCCTCCCGTACGAGGAAAAGTACGGATATCAAAATGGCAACTGACAAAGAGTTATTAGGTGAAGAACTTGCTAAACAACTCGCAGAACAAAAAAGATTAGAAGATATTGAGATTAAAGCAAAAGCAGAACAAATAAAAAAAGAAGACGAAAAAAAGAAAAAGAATAAGATTGTCCTAAAAAATACAGCAGGTGATGAAATGGACAATCTTGATTATTTCTATTCAACCACCGGTAAAGATACAGCTCCAGCTTTTTTCACTGGTGTTTGTGGAAAACCAGTTGACCGTGAGGAATTGATTGCAGTCTTTAATAAGATTTTCAAACTAAAAGATGGAATTCTTTTCTATAAGGCAGGTGATAAGGAAGTTTATATTATAATAGTTCCCTTGAAGCACGCATCAACTGTCGGTGCATCACACAATTCAGTTGATGGAGAATTTCAAAAACATGCGATTTCTTTCATCACAGAAGGTTCAGTTAATTTGGATACTCTCCGAAATAAATTGACTCGGGTCGCAAGTACAATAAAGATTTCAACAGAGTAGTCTTAATAGACTCTTGTGTTATTTATCGTAAAGTATTATTATTAATATAACCATCGTCACCACCCACGATACGGGTAGGAAAACTATATGGAACTAAAAGATGAAATAACAGTCGATGCTGATGAGGCTGCTCTTGATAAAGAACTAGCTGATTCCATCGCATCTGTCCAAGCTGGAAAGCCTTTAGCACCTGAAGTGCCTGAGGCACCTGAAGTAAAAACGGAGGATACTCCGGAAGCACCTAAGGAGGAGCAGACCAGCGTTGCTCCAATTGATGAAACTGAGGATAAGGGATATGAGTTTCGCATACCAAACAAAGGGAAATTTGAATCTGACGAGTCATTTGAGAAGCGAATTGAACTTCTTGATCTCGTAAAGAGGCGAAAATCAGCCATTACTCCTGAGCAAAAACAGTCTCTTTCTGAACAAATTCAAACCACTAAAGGTCAACTAAAAAACCTTAATGGTAATGAAAAAATTATTAATCCACTTAATCCGGTGGAAAATACTGTTCAACCTGAAGAAGACCCAAGTGTCAAAGCTGACCGAGAACGATTAAAAGAACTCGGTGGAGTTACTAAAGAGGACATTCAAGAAATTATCGCTGACCGAGAAACAACTGCGAACGTAAAAAATACTCTTGATAGTTTTGTTCAAAGACATCCAGAATTAAAGGATGCTGATGTGCGAGAAGTATTCTTCGACTTTGTTGATTCTAATTATAATTGGAATGGCAAACAAGGGAAAGAACTCATGACAGTTCTGGAACTAGCTCGAGAAAATATGTTCAAGCCATCTGAAACAATTCAAGAAAGAGTTTTGAAGGGAGCAAATGTTCAGGAAAAAATCAACGCAATGCAGTTCCCTGGTGGAACTATTGCGAAAAGCGGTTATTCTCCAGAAATGCGTAAGTCCATTGATGAACTTAAAGCTGCTGGTATGTCTGAAGAGAAAGCTCTGGAACTTCTATCGGATGAATAGTATTGACCACCTTAATATAATATGTCATTTATACAAGCATATATAAAGAACCCAACACGTTCTATCTCTATGCAGAATAAGGCTTCAGCAACAGTAACAACATCCGGTAATGTCTTAGACTTGACGGCTGGTCTTGCTGTAGCAGCAACTTCTGCCTCAACAAGAGATACAATAATTGGTGTCTCTAATCAAACAATCTCAGCTGCTGATGCACTTACACAAGTGCCATTATTTGATTTGTTTAATCAAGACCTTTGGGTTGCAGATTCTACAAATAACTCTGATGCGACTCATAACGGTCAGGCAATGGTTCTTGGTGCAAACGCAGGACTTGTGAACAACACTGGAACAACCAGTGCTGTAGGTGTCGTTGTCCAGGTCGGGACAAAGGGTGTAGCCGCTGACAAGAAAATTCTTGTTAGGTTCATTGTTTAATTAACAGCTTAATTTTTAATAAAATATTTTTATGGTAGGAACAATAAATGATTACGCTGTTATAGTAAACAACGTACTAAAGACAATCGCTCCGAAAGTATCGCCAACAGTTCGTGAGGAATACCTAGATTTCATGCACAAAGTAGTTGATAGTCAAAGAATCTACTCTGATACAGGAGTCACAGGTCTTGGAATGGCTGAAATTATTCCAGATGGTGGAGTTGGAGCATCTGATGCACCAATTCAAGGTTTTTCAAAGAACTACACACAGATGCACTTTACAAAGAAAGTAAGATTGACATTCCAGTCAAACTTCTTCCTTTTCGAAGGTTCAGCTGCTAAAATAAAAGGAACAGTAAAGCAAAAAGTTCTTGATGGTAAAAATGCAATTACACATGCAAAAAACTATCTTTCACAATCTTTACTTGCTCAAGGATTCACTACTTCATTCACATGGACACCTATTAATGCAGTTGGTATTGCAACTCCAATTTCAACTCTAGGTGCTGATGCTGTTGAGTACTGGTCACAAGTTCACCCTATGGAAGATGGTGGTGCTGCTTGGTCTAACGTAATTGTTGATGGTGGAACATCATCTCCTCAATTCACTTACTCTTCTCTATTGGCAGCTCGAAGACAGCAATCTTTGAAAAAGGATGGTCGTTCTATGCCACTTATGTCTCAACTTGATACTCTTGTAGTTCGAGCTGGGTCAACAAGTGCTCAGTACGCTAAAACTATCAAAGGTACTATTGATAAAGGTCTTGCTCCTCAACAGACAAACCTATTCAATAACGCTCCTGCTACAGATACATTCAAGATTATAGAACTTTCTCCTTACGAGAATCTTGCTATGACTGGTCTTGCATGGGGTATGTTTGATTCAAAAATGATGACAGAAGATTACGGATTCCTATACATCGAAGCACTTCCAACTAGAGCAGAACCTGCTGTTGTTGACTTGCTAGGTAACCAGGACCTTGTATTAAACTTCAACTGTCTTTCAGTTATGGGTGCTTCTGACCTTAGAGGTTGGATGTGGTCAGCTGGAGATGGGTCAACTGTTTAGTCAACTCACTGAGTACCTGAGAAATCGGGTACTCAACTGAGGGGATTATTAAAATAATTACAACAAAAACTAAAATGTTACAAGATGCACATACCAGAAAAATATCGCAACCAATAAACATAGCTCCTGTCGGTAATACAATTGTCATTGCTGCAAAAACAGATGCGTGGATTTATATTCATGAACTGATTGGGGACTTATCATCAGCAGGTACTCTTAGTATTTATGCAGGAACCACAGAACTTGCTAACTTTGCTCTTGCTGACGGTCAAGGTATTACTGAACAAGATGAGCCGGGAGAAGATAATCGTCCACGTTTTGAATGTAAGCCTGGAGAATCTTTTAATATAACTTGTACTGGAGGTAATTTTATTGGAGCAGTTCATTATTCATATCGTTACTAAAAAACATGAACCCACTTCTCCCAGAACAACAAAAACAAATTGATTCATGGGTTAGTCAGAGGGATTTTATACTCCTTGATATTTCTATTAAACGAGAGGAAAGTGCTAAATTAATTGAAAGAAATAAGGAACTAGCCTCATCTAACACTGAAATTGCTGATAAAATTCAACAATCTGAAGGTCGTCTAATTGAATTATCTAAAAAAGAAACGGAAATGGCTGGTTTTACCACTATAGAAAATTCTGAATTAAAAACTGAAAAATCAAAACTCGAAGAAGAAGTTTATAGATTGAAAATAAGTGAATCACATTTAATTTTAAGAAAAGAGGAACTTAATGCAGATATAGAAGCTATTACAAAAATCCACGAATCAGTCTTTAAACATGTTGGGGTAATAGAACAAATTGTTGGAGAGACTGTTAAAATTAATTCTCAAAATGCTAGAGAGATTAAAAACATATTAGTAGAAGCTGGAAATGAACTGATAAAAATAATTGAAGTTGCTGAAAAAAATGTTGAAGTAACTAATAGAGCTATAGTAGAAATTCCACAAATTATATTAGATTTGCATAAAAGTGTATTAGAAAGACGAATTATTAATAAGCGTAAAATTATATAATTATGTCATATCTCGCAAACACAGCTGGAAATCCGAATGATTTAGGATATTTTGCAACACAAGCAGCTTTAGTTTCTGCTTATCCTATTGCTGTACCTGGAGCTTTTGCTGTTGTGGGGTTTACTGACACTATTTGGGTTTGGGATGAAGATACAATGACATGGATTAACTCTGGACAGTCCGCACCTATTGGACCGACAGGATATACTGGCTACACAGGTTACACTGGAGCAGGTACAACTGGCTACACAGGTTACACTGGAGCTGGAAACTTCACAGGATTTACTGGATATACAGGTAGAACTGGATTCACTGGCTATACCGGTGCCGGAGCATTTACTGGATACACAGGATATACTGGTACAACTGGCTACACAGGATATACTGGAGCTGGAGCATTTACAGGTCCAATAGGTCCAACAGGTTTTACTGGCCCAACAGGATATACTGGAGCTGGAGCATTTACTGGATACACAGGATATACAGGATATACTGGTACAACTGGCTACACAGGATATACTGGAGCTGGAGCATTTACTGGTTATACTGGTTATACTGGTACAACTGGATTTACTGGTTATACTGGCTACACTGGACCAGAATCAGTGACACCATCTAATACTGTTACCCTTACAAATAAAAGAAACCAACCTCGTACAAACTCAACTACAACAGCGGCGACTCTTGCTCCCGACCTTGGAACTGCAAATGTTTACTACAGAACAACTCAAACAGAAACACTTACAATTTCCGCACCAATCGGGACTCCTGTCATCGGAGAGACAATTTCAATCTATGTAGACTCTGTCGCGGCTCAAACACTGACAATCAATGCGACTTACAAAGCGTTTGGTTCAGCATTTCCTGCGACAACAACAGCAGGTAAAACATTTATGCTAGTGGCACAATTTAACGGCACAGATTGGAAAACAACACATTCATCAGCAGTATAAATATGAAAAATATATGGCTCAAGTATTCGCAAAATTAGACCCTTCAAATAAAAACAGTCAAATTGTTTTATCTAATGGTGATTTGACATACACTAGCAATAACAGTCCTGGCAACTGGACACAGGTCGCAGCTAACCAAACTAAGACAACAGGTAAGTGGTACTATGAAATTACCTGTACAACAGGGACAACACACGCATTCTTTATAGCTAATTCATCGTGGGACTTCACTTTAGGTAACACTGTTTCAGGTTCTACTGCAAACTCCTGGGCTAAATTATGGGATGCGTCTAAGCAAACAAATAATGTAAATGTTGCGTATGGAGCTTCGATTGTTGCAGGTGATGTTATTGGAGTTGCTATGGATGTTGATGGTGGGAGCATCACAATGTACCGAAACGGAACAAGTGAAGGTGTGATGTACAATACAGGGTTACCAGCAACTGTTTATTTTGGATTTCAAATTCAAACATCTTCACAAGTAGCAACAGTCAACTTCGGAGCAACTACTTTTGCTTATAGTGTGCCATCAGGATTTAATGCAGGGCTTTATACAGGCTCACCATCGCCAGCCAACATCCCAGACGCTAGAGTATTCTTTATGTAAAAAATATATGAAACTTTTTGAAAACTTCCCAATAGAATTTATATACGGATTCATTGCAATAGCAGGTGGTGTTGCGAGGTATCTAAATCAATATACTCAAAATGGTAAGTTTCATTTCGGTCTATTTTTAGCATCAGGATTCGTCTCAGGTTTCTCAGGATATATGTTCGCCCTGCTAGGTCAATCTTTAAATCTACCAACTGAAATGCTGTTCATAATGGCAGGGGTCGGAGGCTTTACCGGGGAGCAAACAATGAAGTTTTTACTAGAACACGTAACAAAAAAACTAACATGAAACTCATCAAACCATATAAAAAAGCGTCTGTAGACCTTATTACAACATATTACAATCCTATCCATAAGGCGATAGATTGGAAAAGTAAGTATGGTATGCCTTTGGTAGCCCCAGAAGACGGAATCGTTACTCGTATACTTGGCGGAACATATACTCCGAATGACACAATGCCCCTTGCTCGTGGGTATGTGATTGAGATCACTTCAGGAGATACTCGTCACGAATACTGGCACATACTACCGTATACACCTGTTCTGTTAGGCGACACGGTCAAGAGAGGACAGATAGTAGCCTACATGGGAAACTCAGGTAATGTCCTTTCAGGTGGTCACTATGTACCGATAAATGAACGAACCCAAGCCCCTTTTGCAGGGACACATCTTCATCAGAATATGATTATAGACGGTGAATATCTTAATTCACTTTTATACATGGACTTACGAGAAGAGCCTACCTATACAATTATGGATGAATTATCTGCAGCCTCAAAGACTCTGAAGAACATGGCAACATCATTAGTTACATAGAGAATAGCTAAGGTTGAGAATCCAATTCTCAATCTTATGGTGTTCTTTTATGAGATCAACAATAGGATATTCGAGTGAGAATTGCGTGCAACACGGACTTACTGCCTTCTTAATCTATCACGTGATAGAAGGCGGAAAACAAACCCAACACAAAGACTGCGTTAAGTGCCTGGAGAATTATGCCTTCCAACAAATGCTCTGTGACGAAGAATGGTGAAGTATGTCCTTTATGCCACATTTTGATCGCTCCGTTTGCCCCTGAGAGGGCTGTACGAGGTGGTGTGACGTATCACGTCTCTTGCCTCTCGAAGATTACCAAGGTGTCGGCACCAGTTCAAAAATGGTTCCGATACACACAAGGATTGCACATTACCTAAGGGGGAAGTATGAAAGTACGCTCGCTCGCTACGTTCTGTGTATGTGGTGGATTAGTCCCTCCAACGCTCTTATGGGTCAGTGAAGACAGTAAACTTATCACCGAAGGCATCTGCCTTGGCTGTGGTGATAAGGTCACTGCTCGAATCACATTCAAAGAGCTTGGCATTCTATGCGAAGAGTTCAAGCAGGTTGAACAGAAACTGTTACCTCCTGCTAACAACGACACTGAATGGCTCCACGAAATGGGTATCTCTAATGAGTAAGATTGTCCCTCGCCTTGATAACAAAATCCAATACTTCTGCCGTATAGGGAAAAACCCACACGTGCAAAAGAAAAGATATTGCTGTCTTAAAAATGGATGCCCCCATTTGAAACAGCGGGAACGCAAACCACAACTTGTACAAATAGGAGAGTGATTCACAAGGGGCTGCGTTATCCACAGCCCCTTTATTTATCAATAAAATTATTAATTAATATTATCTATATGGAAAAATTTGAATTTTTAAAAAGCACTCGTTTCTGGGCTTTAGTAATTGGAGCAGTATCAATTTATCTAAAGACAAAAGGTTTGATAGGCGATAGTGAAATGCAATTAATCGCTACTATTACAGCTGGCTTTACAGTAATTAGAACATTCGACCGTGCTTCAGAACAAAAGGTCGTTGCAGCTGGAATAACTAGTGGTGCAATTTCAGTTGAAAATGTTTCAGGTATACCATCACGGCAATAGTATGGTATCATTTATTAATCAATAAACAATATGTCTGAATTTCCACAAATAAAAATAGAGCATAACATTGGCAACACAATCACGATACCAAATCAATTGGATGTCAAAGTTGCTACTTTTTTAAGTGATAACGCTTTAGCTGGATTGAACGGCTTGAATGGAGACAATTTTACAGATTTCACTTCAGGGAGTTCGATTCCGGTATTATTATCGAGTTTAGGATCAGAGAACGCTGAAATTGTCATTTCTTCAAGTCATACGACTACCAATCTTGTTGTTGGCACGACAATTCTTCCTCACTTTAGAGGGGATTCAGTTAAACAGTTGAATTACGACCAAGTTATTGTTTCCTGGTCTGCGACAAGTGGTGGAGCTTATTCAGTGCTTAGCACTTCAACATTTCAAGTTTCTCAGCAAAATACAGTAGTATTTCATCCTGCTGGACTTGTTACTTCTTTCTATAAACTTCAATGGAAAAATTCAATTACTGGAGATTTATCTAGTTATTCGGACCCAATTAGTGTTGATACTTATGATCCAAAATCAGTAGCTGAACTTATTTATCCAGTGCTTAGAGCGATGGGTGTTTCCGAAAATGACCCAAAAATAAATATCACATTCTGTCTATCTGCAATTGATGATGCTCGAAAATACACAGAAGGAAAATTATATGGTATCCGCCATGCGTGGCAAGAACAATTTGAATTTCCAATCGGAGTTCTCTCTGGAACAAATTATGTCGACCTACCTGATGACATTGACTTCAATGAAACGGATAGGTCGATGCTTGCAGCTAGATTCCTCATTGGAAATGTTTTGACACCATACAATTTGAGGTATATAGACAAGAGAACCTGGAATCAGGTTGCATGGTCAGTTATGGGCGGAAGTAATACAGTCACGGTTGCAATCAGTGCCTCAACAATAACCTTAGACAGTGTAGGAGATTTCAGTGGTTCATCATCAGGTGTTGCGTATGTGGCCACCACTGCATATTCACAAACTCTGATGCAGATTTCTTACACTGGGGTAGATTTAACAACTAATCAATTAACTGGAGTAACTGGGGTCACAAGGTCGATACCTGTTGGTACACAGGTGTGGTCAAATCCAACCATCTCTCAACCGGTTTACTACACGGTGTTTGAGAATAGGTTATATTTCGACCGAATCATTCCAGACTCGATGCAAGGAAACAATGTCTACATCGATTACTACAAGAAAATTGATAAAGTTGAGAATCTGTATCAAGTTATACCTGAGCATTATCGTGAGATATATAAATGGTATCTACGGTACGCAATAAAATATCGAAAAGATGTTTCATTGGGTAGTAACGACCCTGATTTAAAGAAGTTTGAGGATTTAGTTCAAGCGGTCTTCAACAACCTTTACACTGGGCAAGAGACGACAATTATTACAAGTTAATTATTAAAATAAGAATTATAAAATCATGGCATATTTAAACCCTTTAATCCCAAATGTCGATATTCAACAACAAGAAGCGACAGGGGATAGATTAATTACTTTCGGAACTATCAAATCAGGACCTCCTTACGCTGGAGCTGCTTACGCTGGTCTATTTGCTCTTGAGTGTATACTTGAGAGTTTGGATGGTCTAGCTGTTTATCAGCAATCAGGAACAGTTGCTGTACCAGCATGGACTGCTCTTGGAAGCGGTGCTAACGGTGCGACTGGATACACTGGCACAACAGGATACACTGGTACAACTGGATACACAGGATACACAGGTCCAACTGGATATACTGGATATACTGGATATACAGGTACAACTGGCTACACTGGATACACAGGCTACACTGGAGTTGGTACAACTGGCTACACAGGATATACAGGTCCAACTGGATTTACTGGTTATACTGGATACACTGGAGCTGGAAACTTCACAGGATATACTGGATATACAGGTAGAACTGGATTCACTGGCTACACTGGACCTCAAGGTTTAGCTACTGGATTTACTGGTTATACAGGACCGAACATTGGTTCTGGTGTTAACTTTGGACCAGGAGCAGTTACTTCAATAACTGTAGTTAACGGAGTTGTGACTGCAATTTCTTAGTATTTCTATTCTCTCCCTACTGTACCCACGGGGAGAGGGTTAGGAACATTAAAAAATATGTCAAAAAACCTACAAAATGTAAAAATACCTTATCCAACTGAAGGAGTTATTCGTTCTGCTCAACTTAATGATACTGTTTCACCTGAAAACTCAGTTCAACTTGCTATTAATATGAACTTTGATCGAGTTGGAGCGTGGCAAACACGACCAGGAGCACAGATTCTTTACACTGGTAGGAGTGGAAGTATTACCTCTTTTGGGACACTAAACATTCAAGGTGGAATAAAAAAACTATTTTCTCAAGTTGGTACTGATGTTTCAGTGTGGACTGGAAGTGCATGGTCATCAGTTCGAACCACTTCAGTTTCGACAAAGGCTAGATTTAGTCAGTGGTTGAATTACCTATATATGGTAAATGGTACTGATGCTCTTCAAGTATCGAATGGAGGTGCTTTTGCGGCAACTGCCGGATTTGTTCCAGCAACTACAATGCCAGTTGGACACTTTGTTCAAGCTGGATTTGATGGGCGTATCTGGGTTGGTAATAAAACCACTGATGCCTTATATTTTTCTGACATTGTTCAATTCACACCTCCTTCAACTTATTCAATTACTTATACCGCAACTAACTTTATCTCAACCCTTTCCTCTCAAGATGGTGAATCAATGACTGGTCTTTTCCGAGTACCTCGAGCACTTTTAGTTTTTAAACAAAATCATATTTATCGAGTTTATAGTTCAACAAATGTCGACCCCTACCCAGCATACAATGTTGGAACATATTCTCAGGAATCAATTGTTCAAGCAAAAAATGGGTTATATTTTCATCACTCTTCTGGTTTTTATCAGTTCAATTATGACGGTCAACCAACTGAAATATCAAAGCGTGTGATTGATTTTGTTAAAGCTATTCCTCGTTCTGCATACGACAACATTGTAGGAATTTATGATGGATATGATGCTGTAAAGTGGTCAGTTGGACCTGTAACAGTTGAGGGTGTGACATACACAAATTGTCAGATGCGTTATACCATTTCTACTCAAGTGTGGACTATTTACGATTTCACAAATAATACAATCACAGCTCTTACTCCATTCGATGACGGGACTACTCTTTATCAAGTTGTTGGAACATCAACTGGAAAGGTCGGTCAACTTGACTCAGGAAATGATGATTTTGGTGTAGCTATTTATTACGACTTTATTGATAGATGGCGTTCATTTTTAGAAATGTATTCTAAGTCAAAGAAAATTAGTGGAATGATGGTTTCTTCATACAACGGAGGCGGAGCACTTTTACAGTATCAAACACAGAAGGCAACAGTAAATGATTGGGAAGATATTGATACACTTGATGAAGAATATGACTCTCTGTTTCCAAATGCCAATACCAATGATTTCAGTATTATTCGTTTTAGACTTAGAGGAAGCACTAATGGAACAGCAATAGTTTTTTGTGGCATTGAGATACTTAGTCTACAAGATGAAGGTTTTAATAAAAATTAAATATGAACCTCACAGAATTACAATTGAATAGAAATCTTTATAAGACCGAACCTCAGACATCTGAGACACTTGGAGCTGGTGATGTTGCTTCAAATCTTTCTCCTACACCAAGTTCGGCCATAGCTTCTGGTAACTCAGTTACTGACATAAACACAAATGCAGAACAATTAAATGGAGAAGTTATTGCTCCTGGATCAATTCCTGTTACGACATTCGATATTGCTGATTTAGGGTGGATACAAACCTGTGTGTTTTCAGTAACAGATGCTGATACTGTAGCGTGGACAAGTGGTGTGTTCACATCTGCTAAGGGAGTCTCTTACTCTATTTCTGCTGGTAATACAGGAAATATGACTGCTCAAAATTATATTTATTTAAATATAAACGCTTCCTTAACCGCTTATCAAGTTACCACTACTCAATCTAATATTATTGGTCCCGGAAAGGTTTTAATTGCTGTTGCTCAAAATGGAAGCGTAACCGCATCTTATGCTCTTACTCAAACTATTCAAGTAGTGGCAAATAATATTGTAGCGAATACACTTTCCGCTATTTCAGCCAACCTAGGTTCAATCACAGCTGGTGAAATAAATATCAATAATAATGCAATGATTGATTCTAGTGGATATGGAACATTCATAGGAATCGCTTCACTTAACTTGAAGGCTTACACAAACTTCGAAAACTCAGGACGTTTTGTTCTTACTGGGGCCACAGTCACTCCTACTTTCGGCAACAATGGAATGGTAGTTGCACCAGGAGCAGTGGCTACTAACTGGTCCCGTGCTCTTTGGTGGGTAACGAATTTTGTATTTAGTAATAGAGCTTCTTTCACTTGTGGATTTGCAGCACTAAGTGGGTTCAGTGCCGGAGATGGGGTGGGGTTTGTTGGATTAGGTAATATGACAATGACTGGAAGTGGGGTTACAGAAACAGGGAAAAACTATTGTGGTTTTGAAATTAAAAAAAGTTCCGGTGTTACTACAATAATCGCAGTTCAGTGTAATGGAGGTGGGACAGTTACTTTTTCCGGGACTTTAGTTACTGTAGTTGATGGCGATACCGTAGAACTTCTTCTAAGAATAACTCCTACTGGAATTAACTACTACACCAGATTGAATGGAGGTAGTATTTCTTCGGTGACAACGCTTACAGCAACTGTACCTACAGGAGCGGAAAATAATGTCTGTTTTGAGACAACAAATAAGGGTAGTGCGAATGATTTTCAAATACAATATCAGTGTGCGGCCTATGAACATTAATAAAAAATGGTATTATAAATTAACAATAATAACATGTTTCCACAAGTAAACTTACAACCAGGTTCCAATAACACACAAGCAGTTAAACAGCTTCAAGATTACCTTGTGGCTAATGGATATATGACTCAGGCTCAAGTCAATACTGGCTATGGGACGTATGGACCACAAACTACTAAAGCGGTTGCGGCTCTACAACAGAGAACAGGAGTCAATAACTCAACTGGTGTAGGGTATTTTGGACCACGAACTATTGCAGCGATTTCAGGTCAACAGACTCAACCAAGTAATCCAGCTCCTATAGCTCCTCAAACTCAACCTCAAACCCAATCTCAACTTGATACTGAGTATTCATCCGCAGCGGCTGCACACCCAGCTCTTGTGGGAAACAGTCCAGAATCAATTACTTACGCAACAACTACAGGAGACTATAGTGCTCTAGTGAACAGTGCAGGTAAACCATTTAGCGATGCTGACCAAGCTAGTGCTTTAGCTCAAGGAACAGCAGCCGTTTCCCCTTTTTACCAAGCTGAACAAAAAAAAGAAACTGAAGATGCTCATGTTAAATTAGCTGGACAACAAGCTGAATATCAAAAGTACCTAGACGACCAAGCCACAAAATTTCAAACAGAAAAAACAAATCAAGACCAAACTGCCGCAAATCAAGGGGTTCTTTTCTCGGGTGGGCGTGCTCAAAAACTTCAACAATTAGGGGATACTTATACTAAAAATGATGCTTATGCTAGAACTAAGCAAGGAAATGAGATTGGAAACACTGCCCGAGATTTTGGTTATAAATTTGGAGATTCGGCTGCCAATGGTTTATCTCAATACTACAGTCTAGGAACTCAGAATTATAATCCTAATGTAACATCAGGAGGGGTAACTCCTGGAGGGCTTTCAAGTGTTTACAGTGCCAATCAAGGATTCCAAGGAACCCAAGTTAATGCAGCGAAAGTAGCAGGACAAAAGAGAGCGGCAGGATTATTAGCTAATAAGGGTAACAAATTAGTAGGTTCAGGTTACACTAATCAATTTTAATAACATGGCACCATTTAATTACAATTTCACACCAAACCCAAGAATATCAGACATCTTCAATTCTATGCGACCGAAGACAACTACTCCAATGACCCTTTCTCCGGGTGGAAGTCCATTTTCTCCTGTGACAAGAACTTTACCAAATGGTGCTGGAACATATCAAAGTCCAGTTACTTGGCAACCTCAAGCTCCAGTAGTTCAGACTCCTCAAGCTCCAGTAGTTCAGACTCCTCAAGCTCCAGTAGTTCAGACTCCTCAAGCTCCAGTAGTTCAGACTCCTCAAGCTCCAGTTACCCCTACTCCTCAAAGTCTTGATTACAGTAAATATACTGACCCAATGACTGGAAAAGTTATGTCTCCTCAAGAATATGCAAATCATTTAGCACAAAAAGTCACAGGTGGAAGTGTGCCCGGATATGCAGGAGATGCTCTCACTCAAGGTCCACAAACAAAGCAACAACTTACTTCAACCGCAACTGACTTAAACAATCAGAGAAATGATATAGCTACAGGAGAAAGTGATCCTTACAATGCAGGTTCTAAGTCAGGAATTGCGTATAGTCCAACTGATCTGGCTGCTATTGAAAAGGCTTATGCTGGAATCTATGACCCAGCTTTAAAAGATGTGTTTGCTAAACTTGATTTGAAACAAAAAGAAGATGCTTCTGCTTTAACATCAAAAAATAAACTTGCTGAAATGGCCCAACAGCATAAGTATGACGTTGCTTTAAAAGGAACTCCGACAGCGGCAGAAGCTGCAGCAGGTTTAAATGGTGGGACATATGTACTTGGTGCTAACCCTACTGCTGATGCTTTTATTTCTGGAATACAGAATGGAACATACAAGACATCGGATGTTCCAAAAGAATATAAAGGACTTGTGGCACAAGGAATGGCTTCACAAGGAAATCAATCGAGTGGAAAACCAACAACCACTGAAATTGGACTACAAACTCTTGATGCGGCAAGACGATTAAAAATAATGTTTGATGCTAAAGAGGGAACATCTGTTGTTGGTAAAAGTAGACTTTTTGGAGGAGGTTTTGCTACTCCAGGTAGTGATTCAGCGAACTTTACAAATCTATTTGAAACCCTTATTGCCAATAAATCTCTTGAGGGTATTAAATTCTTGAAAGGCCAAGGTTCAGTTTCTGATGCTGAAAGACTAACATTAAAAGCAGCAATGTCTGAACTTAATCTTAGTCAAAGTGAAGGAGAGTTCTCTAAGAGTCTACAAAGGATTATTGACAAATTAGAAGGAAATGTGGCTAGTAGTGATTCATCTAGTGATGTTCTTAGGGACCCTACTGGAACTCAAGAGGTTAATATTTCTGACCTAACACCTGAAGAACTTAAAGAAGCACAAGATGCAGGTTGGGTAAGTTTTAACTCAGTTGGAGGCGACACAAAGCAAGCCTCAAATAAGGGAATAGTTTTGGGTTATGATATCAACAGTTATGCAACTGACCCAACACACGAAAACAAAATCACAAATATTGTAAATAAAATGGGAAACATCGCAACATCAACAGAGGCTCAATCCTATATAAATACTGTAGCATCAAACAGTCCAGTAAGTGGACTTGACGTTATTTCCGCCTCTACCGCTTATGGAGTTCCACCAGCACTTATTCTAGCTATGATGCAACAAGATTCTTCTTTCGGAACCAAAGGAAAAGCAGTGCGAACAAAAAATCCCGGCAATGTGGGTAACACAGATAGTGGAGCAAGTGTTTTTCATGGGTTATGGAGAGAAGGAGTCTTTGCAGTAGCACGAAATTTATCCAAACGTAAAACAACATAATATGGCACTATCATTTCAAAATAAAGTTAGACCAGTTCAAGGAGCGGCAACATCTACCCCACCAGTTCCAGGAGCATCTACAACTCCCACTGTTTCTTTTTCATCTAAAGTCCGGCCAATATCAACTCCTGTTGCTTCACAACCAATAAGTACTCCACAAGAGGATACTGGTGGTGGTGTAGGTGGTTTTCTTAAAGGACTTGTATCAGCTCCAGCTACTATGATTGCTAGACCGTTTCAAGCGGCCGCAAATCTAGGTGATTATTTAGGTACACAGATGGCGATAAAAGATAATCCAGAAAGTGCCGATGCTATTCGTAATGCAGATAATGAACGAACTCTCAATACAAAAGCAACTGGTCCAGCTGGTATTATCGCCCCTACTCCACAAAACACCTCTGATGTAATAAAAGATGTTGGTCGTGGTATTGAAACTGTAGCCTTAGGATTTGGTGGACCAAAAACAGCAATGGCTGCTGGAGGTGCATTAGGATTTGGTGGCTCATTAGAGCAACAAGGTTCACAAATATTCACTCCAAAAGGGGTATTAGATGCAGGTATTTCTACAGGGGTAGGGGTGTTAGGTGGAAAGGCACTAAATATTGCTGCCCCTTATATAGGTACAGCATTAACTAAACTAGCACCTATTATCCCAACTGGTGTTAGAGGAGCTATCAGTAATACAACAAATAAGGTAGTTAAGAGTGTTCAGGATTATGCCGAGAGGACTCCACTCTTCGGTAATGTTGCTAAACCACTATCAGAAGCGATTACTACAGGTGCACAAAAATTTGATTCTGGTATAAATAATTATGCTTCAAAAGCAGGTAATAAAGCCAGTGACATGTTTATTAAACAATACCCTGGATTATCAAAATCTGAATTAGGTAACCATTTTAAAAATAGAGAGACAAGTAAGTTTATGATAGCTGGTAAATCAAACGACAATTCGACAAAGATTTTAAGAGAGGCAGAAGAACAAGGTATTACCGCAGAGGATATTCAAAATACACTGAAGAATGAAAATATTTATACTATGAATAATTCTGAAGGTAGAAAATTTAAATTAGAAGGTACAGCAGATAGTTTACATAAAAGGGCTATTGAGGAAGGTAAGACTATGAGAGAATTTTTGGCAAGTAGAGAAGGCAGTGTCCCACTGGTAACACAACAAGAAAAGATTACAGCAATAAATAAGGCTATTGATGCTACACCAGAAACTAAGTTGCTTCCTGAACAGAAAGCTAGAATGAAAGAAAAAGTTAATTTTGACGAAACAAATAAACTTAGACCTAATGGAGATAGCCAAACAGATTTATACAATCACAAAATAAACTCACAAAATGATATTTATAATCAAGGAAAGATAACAGGTAAGGCGACTTCGATTTCTGATAAAGAAACTATTCTTCAAAAAAGTATAGAAGGGAAAGTTATGAAAGAATTGATGTTAAAAAATGCTTCGGCCGCAGATAGAAAAGTCTTGGAAGAGTACTTTAAACAACAACAAATTAAATTCATTACAGCAAACTACTTACAATCTCTAAATAATAAAACAATAGATAGGACATTGTTCCAGAAAGGATTTAGAACAGCAACAAGAATAGGAAGTGCTATAGTAGGATACTCTACCGGTGGACCATTCGCTGGTATATTTGGATACCAAGCTGGTGGAGTAATTGATGATATGATTATGTCAGCAAATAACCCTTTGAAAATTAAAATTCTACAAGGTATAGGAAAAACTGAACCAGAGATATATCAGATAATGAAAGGTCTTGTTGATGCAAAAAATCCTATTAGTAGAGCAGAAATTTCAAGGATTTTACAGGAGACACCCAGACTTCCTGCTGGAGATGCAAGTAAACTAAAACTAAATATGGACATTCAAAGTAAAACTAACGCAAAAGGTGCGATTGAAATGGGTTATCCACAAAGACCAACAACTCCTGGTGAGAGATTCAATAACAATAATAAACAAAATCTAAATCGACTATTCAACACAAAAACACTTCCTGCTCCAGAACCTAGAATAATCACTCCAAATACCCAAGGGACTCCAAACAGGATGAGTAAGTTATACAATTCAGGTGGAGACAAGGGTGAGGTGGGGGGAATGATACAGAGAATTAAACCAAAAAAATAGATATCAAAAAACTCAGCTCGTTATTTTCCAAAAAGGTATAAATATTGCTGAGTTTTTTTAGTACCGAATGAATACAAGAGAGTCGTATGTGTGTATGCCACACTGTTAGAAATTTACTTCCTTTAGTAACAACACCAAGTCGATATCTCCAGTACTCATTTAAATTATATCCTTTGGTTCTAAAACTGCAAGTGCTAATGAGTTCATTTCACAAGCAAACGATTGAGCTGATCCATTCCTCATTTCATTAACTAGAACTTCTTCGCCTTTCATAACAATTTCTCTTGTCATTTCAATATTTAATTGTTTTGCTACTTCAGATAGAATGACAGCGAACTCAAAAGCAAGTATAACCTTCTGTTCATTGTATCTTACCCAGTAAAAATCGTTCTTTAGTTTATTAAATAACTGTCTCCATGTGATTTTTCGTAATTGTTTCATAGTTATTTCTTTAGGTTGTTAGTGTCTAGGGAGGATTTGAACTTTATTCCTCTTTTTAGTGGCAACTTAATTTCTGCAATTTCACGCTGAAGTTTTGCTGTTTTTTCTAGCTGAGACTGAAACGCTGGCAACAATGCTAATAAGCGATGTATTTGTTCTTTTGTTTTAATATCTAATGCTTTTTCTTTCATATATTTTTATTTGTTAATTTGTCTTGGGAGAGCAGGTCATCTAACGCTTTTGCATATCCTTGGTTTTGATATATATGCTTCATTGGATTTTCTTTATCTGCTGAAAATGGAGGCGGTGCGTTTCTCATTTCTTCAATTCTATCCCACTCCGCATCCCACTCATGGTCTCCTCCTACATTTTTCACAACCACGATCACGCCATAGACGAGGTACAGTCCGAGGATTAAAAATGGTATCCCTGCTCCGAGGAGTATCATACTGAAGTCATCTCTGACTATGAGGTTTGTTATAAAGTTTGGCATGTTATTTTTTTATGTCTAGAGAGGAGAGGTACTCCATGACTGCATCGTGGCTTGGCATCCTTTTCCTTATCTCCATTACAACCCTCTCCCTTTCTTCTGCTAGGGCTTGGTTGATTATTTCTTCTTTTAAATGTTCTATATATCTACCAAGTTGGTATCTCGGGTCTTGTCTTGATAGGCAAATATCTATTTGTTCAATAATGACTTCTTTGGTGTGTTTCTCTAATCTATTTTCTGTGTAGTTCATATATATTTATTTATGTGAATTAGAGCACTTTACCTTTCCATAGCTCCAGGTGAATAATTTATCTCCGCATGTTTGGCATCCTGTGAGCCATCTGTAGAATGTTTTCATGACCTTATCCAGCTTACATAACCCACCAAAGCATAGTCAATAAATATAACTGCAATAACCCCACTTATAACTATTATTATGTACTTCATATATCTTTATCTATTAAATTATAAGCTAAACATCCTGCCAAAAACATAAAGATTGCTTGCCAGTCTAAAATTGGAATTGGAATTACTATGTGGAATAGTTCCCCAAAAAACTTTGCAAGAACAAACAGTCCTAGTACTATTAAATATACTGATAATGTTTTCATGTTGTTAATTTATTACAGTATCCATGTTTCCTTAAAAGTCTTTTAATTGCATCAACTTCTTTCTTACCGAGAAATGTCTCTATTCGTTTCTTTAAGTTGCTACATGTATCACATTCTTTTGCACACAGGTGCTCTAAGGACATCTCATAGAGGTGAG
>Ga0163151_10001513_pt1 | contig 38697 bp, 36 predicted proteins | sample OliLakLV19MP5IB2_FD_145596 | JGI IMG/M metagenome (GOLD analysis project Ga0163151, IMG submission 145596) | Freshwater microbial mat bacterial communities from Lake Vanda, McMurdo Dry Valleys, Antarctica - Oligotrophic Lake LV.19.MP5.IB-2 | ecosystem: Environmental > Aquatic > Freshwater >... | reverse complement strand
AGCCGAAAACCTTCGACAGTCGGCCGCCATTCGACAAAGCCCACTCCAAAAAAACTAAAAAAGACTCTCTTAGGACCCTTTAAGACCTCTAAACGAATAAAACTAGATCTTAAGAACCAAAAATATATGCTTTAAATTGCCTGTGCTTAGCCCTAATTCCTTCTCATCCCAAAGTAATTTACGATTTTTGAACTTACTGCTTGAGTCGCTATAGAAAACTCGTTCTCACAATCAGCTACATTCTGAAAAGGACGTTTCAACAGCTTTATGGAATTAATTTCTGCTACTGGCATCAGTGTCTCCTTTAGAGGGTAAAGATAAACAGCCATCTGCTCCACTCCATTTTTATCCGTATAAGAATATCTTTGCGGTTTGAAACTGAATTGATAGACCGCAACTTTTCGATCTCCGGTTGATCTAAAATCATCGCGAGTAACAGGATCATTTTTAAAACGTATATACTCATCACACATGCCCTTTAAAAAAGAAAGATTAGCCTCGAATCTTCCGTTTTTATATCGGGCACCATCCGTAGAATTAAATTCACGTGAACCGTAGTTTCCGCCTTGACCACTCCAGACAGCGTCCTCTCCGAAATTAACTACAATTGATGGCAATAAAAAACCAAGTGTTCCTTTTTTTAAAAAGAACCTATCGACACCTACATTTTGAATATCATAGCTTTGGCTTTGAAATTTTTCAAAACCAGTAATGGCGAATTTTTTAGTAAAAAGAAATCCCGTTAATGATCGGGCATCAACCGCACTTTGCCCATTATCATCGTGCATTCTCCCTGCCGCATAGGCGCCTTCATGAACTAACAATACAATTTTTTGATCTCCGTCCATCTTGTTCCAGAGGTTTCTATCAATAAGAATAGTCGCTCCCTGACGAGTCGCAATTTGCACGAGCTTGCCTTCTTTAATTGGGGAGAAATCATCTCCAGTTATTCTCAATTCGGTGGCAATCAATCGCCAATCATATTCGCAAAGAGCACTTAAAAGGAGAAATCCCAATTTATGATCCCTTTTCATGACCTCGGTAATTTTTCTCGAAAGTTTATCGAATGGAATATTTGACAAGTTTGAATCCTTAAAATGGTTCTGAATCTTTTCCAGTACTAAAGGATCGGGCGGCATGTTCATATCAAAATACGGATTGTCTTCAATACCGTACTCAACGAGTTCCAGCATTTTCAAATTATCATTTATATAAATACCAATGCCGCCATTACCGGCTTGGCCTCCCGCATAGGCCAGAGGTGAAATAAAAAGTATTGTGAATAATAATAAGATTCTCATAACTGTTCTCCTAAATGTGTTAGCGGAAATAATGATAGTGCTAATTGATAAACTTCATTATAATTGCCATCTTTGTCGGTCGGTTGCATAAATTCACTTATCTCATGTTGAAATTTTTTAAGTTTCTCTTTGAACTCAGGGAGTCTTGTCTTATCGATAGCGATCGTGGTAGAGCTATGCTCACGATTTTCAAAGGAAACATTTTCTAGAGCGCGTAAACTTAACTCTAATATCTCACCCTGAAGCTTCTTCCTGGCGAAACTGGAGTTTTTGCTGTTAGTCCAAGTGTTATTGCGTGAAACGAGGTGCCATTTTTTGCGGTCACGTCGGATAAACTTTAATCGCTCCAAAATCGTTAGACTTACTTCCACCTCTTGCAGGTGTAGCCCTAATCTGTCTGCGATAAACCGAATGTTAGGTTTAAATGATTTTAATTTCATCAGTTCCAATATTGCGAAATAATGCCATGACGAAATAACTTCAAACTCATCGTTGCTAAGATTAAGATACTTGGGCGTCTCGTGAGATTTTTCTACCCGCTCGCGAGTAAATCCCAGTTTCTGTAAAATCTCCTGTGAAATTTTAATTGAAATATCTCGTTTGCCTCTCAATAACTTGGATAAATAGGATTGATCGATTTCTAAATTCTTAGCAAAGGCCCGTAACGAATAGCTGCGGTTTCGGCGACACCGGCTCATAAATTCGCGTTGTAAAGCTTCACGTACATTAACTGAATGTTCCATGACGTCTTAGTAACAGAAAGCATTTGGATAAGCTAACGTTTGTCCTCGAAATTGAGGACAAATTGGTCCTCATGAAATAAATTCATTTTTCTCTAATTTTTATGGTGCTTCAATCAAATATGTGTTTTGAGTGATCGCGGAGTGAGTTGTTTCGATATCGCAATTTCGAAGAAAAAATAGCTTCCGGCATAGAAAATAACCTGTGTGCTGAATTTGTGGTTCCAAAATCACTGGTTTGAAAACCAAACTCCGACTTAAATTACACGGACTTCCAGATAGCGGCCAACATCAGGCAACAAGGGGTAGGGCATTAACTGACTCAGGAAAAAAATTATCGTTTAGAGTATTGACCGCGACGACGGGCACCACGAAGACCGTATTTTTTACGCTCAACCATACGTGGATCGCGAGTTAATAAACCCGCAGCTTTTAATGGTTCTTTAGTCGTTTCGTCCATTGTAACAATGGCGCGGGCGATGCCGAGGGAAATGGCTTCTGCCTGGCCAGTTTCGCCGCCACCTTTTACGGTAATTTGGGCGTCTAATTTTCCTTTATAATTTGTAACAGTTAAAGCCTGCCAAATTGAATAAAGAGAAAAGGGATGGTGAAAATATTTATCAACTTCTTGAGCATTAACTGAAACTTTGCCTTTACCGGGTTTAATAAAAACACGAGCTGAAGAAGTTTTTCTGCGGCCTGTTCCATAAAAAGTTTTTGCTGCTGCCATTTCTCTTTTTCCCTTTAGTTAAAAGTTAACGCTTCTGGTTTTTGAGCTGAATGCTCGTGATTGGGACCAGAATAAACTTTTAGTTTATTAATTAATTTATAAGATAATTTATTTTTGGGAAGCATCAATCGTACAGCTTCTTCAACCACAAACTCAGGTTTAATTTCTTTCATCTTTTGGGCTTTTGTTTCTTTGATCGAACCAAAATATCGTGATCTACGAAAGTAAGATTTTTGATCCCATTTAGCACCTGACATTGCTACTTTATCAGCATTGATGACGATTACAAAATCTCCCGTGTCAGCATGGGGAGTAAAAGTTGGTTTGTTTTTTCCACGTATCACTTCAGCAATTTGTGTTGCCATTCGACCTAAGGTTTTTCCAGTGGCATCAACCACCCACCACTTTGCTACTATTTCGTCGGTTTTAGCCATCCACGTATTTTGCATAAATTCCTCGTAAGGCGCGGTTATCGTTAGCAGATATAGTTATCGAATAAGATTTCTAGTTTTGACGGCACTTAATGTCAAGGTTCAAGAAGATATTTCCTGGAACTCGCTCTCTACGTCTTGACCATATTTAACAGCGCACAGAAAAAGTCCGTGTGCAGGCGCTGTAGTCTTTGCGGCCTGTCTTATTTTTTTTGTCCATAATGCTTTGAATTTCAGTGACAGGACGTCCACACCGCTCCGAGTCAATAAGCGTGCCTACAATATTGCGAACCATTTGCTTCAAAAAGCCATAACCTTCAATCGAAAAAACCAAGAGATTGCCATTTTTTAAAGTCCAGTGAGCCTTAGTGATGTGTCTAACAGTGGTCTTCGAATCCGAGCCAGTGCTTTGAAAGCTTTTGAAGTCATGAGTGCCAATTAAGCACTTCGAAGCCTCGTTTAGCCAGCTAAGCGACAATTTTTTTGGAAACCACCAAGTATGCCGACTTTTAAAGGCATCCGAAAACTCTGAGTTTAAAACATAATAGCGATAGGATTTATGACTTTTTGTTCCTAAGGCGTGAAAGGTTTGAGGTGCAATCCAAGCCTTTTTAATTGAAATAGTAAGAGGGGTCATATTATTTAGCGCTCGAACCAAAGGAAAACTTTTGGGGTCGCGATCACATTCAAAATGGGCCATTTGTGAAAGGGCATGAACGCCACTGTCGGTGCGACTTGAGCCAATTACTCGCGTAGGCTTGTTAAAAATTTTTGAGACCACTTTTTCGAGAATACCTTGAACTGTATTGGGGCTGTTTCTTTGTTTTTGCCAACCTAGGAAGTCAGTGCCGTCGTATGAAATAAGTAAGCGTACTTTATATTTGGCTGGCATTCTAGAACTCTACCATGACTCCGACATTAAAGTAATCTGATGAAAAATCAAAAGTTCCACCGAGAGTTTTTACGAGCCTATATTCGGCAGCAAAATAAACGTTATTAATTCCGTATTCTTGATCCAAGCGGATGAGCCCCTTCCAATCAAAAATACCAATATTAAATAATACACCGCCGGCGACGTGTCCGGCGTAGGCTGCGCCAAAGCGGCCCAGTGGCGGTTCGTTATCGTCGCGACTTTCGTTGAAGGTGTAAAGATCTAAACCAGCATCAGCGTAGGGTATTAATGGCTGCTTATCCCAAAACTGCAAATAAAGGACTGCAGATAAACTATTTGGAAACATAATAATTGTATAGCGTTCTTGGGCTTCGTCGCCATTATCGAAACGCCCTTGGCCAGAGGCAAAAAATATTCCGCTGCCCGCTTTTATTCCTAATTTTCCAAAACCAGAAAAAAGTCGCCACTCATAATCGGCAAGTAGAATCACGCCATCTGTTTCGGTGTAAACGTCGTCGTAAGTAATGTTCGGGTGATCTGGGTTAAAAAGATTATTCGGAAAAAAAGTACCCAGGCGCACGCTCGATGAATGTTTGATGCTTGAAGGTTTTACCGTGTAAATGTATTCGCCCTCTTTGGTAATGCGATACAGCCCATCCTTAGCAAAGGGATGTTGAATTTTTTTGGTACCGCGAAATGGCGTACCTTCGATTAATGGGCCCTCGTGTGAGGGGGGAGTCCATGACTTTAATACTTTAACTTCTCTGTTTTTTTGTGTGGCGCCCAAGTCAATTTTTTCATTTTTTTCTTTGACGGTGTCGGGATAGGGCGGCTCAGTTGGGGGAGTGTCCTCATTCGACCAAGTGGACGAGGAAAATAACATTAAAAGAAATACCAAAACAAAGGCCACGGACTGAATCAACTGTTATTCCTTCGGCGGTAAAAAAGCTGAATAAAAAAACCTGTAAGCAATAATGGTAAGAATGAAATAAAAAGAGTCATTGGCAAGCCTCGGGTTAAACTCGACTTGGCAAACAAAACAGCCGGCCAAAGTAAAAAGCGCGAGAGGGAGCGCAGCGATTCGTGTTGGGCAATAAACTGCGCTAGTGGCGGGCTGATTTTATAGTAAAATTTTATAATCGGAAAACTAATAGCGCGGTAGTTTTCTAATAAATAACCGCGAAACCGGCGCAGGGTTACCACTTCTTTCATCATCGGCGTGCCGTAAGCAGCTGTCGCCACTAAACACTGAAAGTCGTCTGATAATAAACCAAACACTTCATCCGGTTTTGCTGAGTGCTGCTGCCCCAAAGAGGGTTGGTGAGAATAAAAGCCTTCGTTTTTAGCTTCGTCAACCGTTGCGGCCAAAAAATAATAGCGAGCGCCATTAATAAGTCCGTCAACGATATCTTTATCTAAACTTATGTCGTCGCCTGAGCCACTGGTGGGTAAATCCACTGCCCCATTCGCTCTGGTCATCGGAAAGGTACTGAAAAATAAAGGGTCAAAAGGCTCGGGCCCCTCGATAAAATAGAGACGTAGGCCGGTGTAGTTAATGCCGTTCCCAGTAGGATAACCAGTTATATACCGAAGTTGATCGCCAACGACATATACTTTTTCATCTCCGGGCAGAACGCCAAAGCCGCAAAGAGGGTCGTTAATACTGGCATCGCTACATCCGTCAATGTGAGTGTCCAGGATGCCCATCGTATTCTGCAGGCGAATTTGAAAGGTGAGGAACTCGTCTCCTGTGGAATTCAGCAGACCATTGTTATCTTTATCAATTCCAATTTTTAAATCGGCCGTACCATTATAAGCGCAGTCGCCAGCCAGGGTGGAGGTGGCATCAACTACTATATTAATGCCATCACAGAGAGTGCCCCACGCAATTTGTAAAGTGCCGGTTTCGCCCTTGGCCGCCGTGGTTGAGCCCGTAGCGACTCCGGTAATCGGCGTATCATTGCTCCTGGTAACAATTATTTTGCCAAAAGCGTCTGCCTTTACTGATATCACCATTATTAAGGCGGGATGAATGCGAGCATTGTTGCAGGCTTGGGTGAAAGGGGTGCCTTCGCAGCTATCGCATACGCTTGAAGGGCTCGCTGAGGTGCAGGTACCTGCTGAGCCTCCAAAAATTTTACCCGTGGTTGTAATGAAATTAGACGCTCCAGTAACGTTGGGAATCGTTACAGCCGACTTTCCAGAAATGGCTGTGAATAAAACTGCGTAAAGTAATAAGGATTGAGCGAGTCTCATATTAATATTTCACCACACCTTAAGGCGAGACACAAGAAGACACCAAATTATGCCCAGGCTTTGCTCAAAACAAAAATATACATTGATAATATCAGCTTAAGTTTACTAGAATTATTTACGAAGAGACATTCGATTAAGGCAGCTTAAGCTACAACGTGATCCACAGACTTGCTTAAGTTGCCTTTTTTTTTAATCCCTAAAATTTTCAAAATGAGATTGAAACTTTTCGATAAGGCCAGCGCGAGAGACCTTGTAGCCCAACAGTTCTTCGACGCTTATCATTGTGTTTGACCTAAATCCACACGGGTTTAGCCCCTGAAAAGCCTGGGGATCATGATCAACGTTGAGAGCTAAACCATGATAGGTCACCCATCGTTTAACACCTATGCCGATAGAACAGATTTTTTTATCACCAATCCAAACTCCGGTTTCGTCCTTGCCGATTTTACCAGTAGCCTTTATGCCTAAATCTTTTAAAACATTGATCACGGCGTCTTCCATAAATTTAATGTGGGCGCGAATACCAATGAGTTTTTTTTTACCCAAAGCATTGGGTCGCTGCAAATTAATGATGGGGTAAATCACGAGTTGGCTAGGTCCATGATAAGTCGCGCGACCGCCGCGCTGGATTTCAGCAGTTGACCCCTCCCAGGCAAAAACATCACCAGGCATAGTACCGCGACCGATCGTTACGATGGGAGGGTGAGAGCAAAAAATAATTTTGTCGTCTGAAGTGCCTGCAACGACGCTAGCTAAGACGCTGAGCTGTTGAGCAAGTGCCGTTTGGTAGTCAATTAATCCCCAATCTAAAAACATTAAGCAGTTACTCCAGGGCGACTCGTGCTTGTCAGAGGTTTCTGGATGATGTGAATAGCGTGGCCCAGTGCTGCTTCGCTGGCCTCCATCATGGTTTCACCCAAAGTGGGATGTGGATGAATGGTAAGGGCAATGTCTTCAAGAGTCGCACCCATTTCAAGCGCTAATGCTGCTTCACTGATTAGATTACTGGCCTCGGGGCCTACAATCAAAATACCAAGTACGATTTCTGTTTTTGCATCAGCAATGATTTTTACAAATCCGTCTGTCTCCATAAGACTCACAGCTTTGCCGTTGGCCGCGAACGGAAACTTTCCAACTTTTAATTCATTGTGACCTCTGGCTTTGCATTCTTCTTCTGTCATTCCCACCATGGCGATTTCAGGATCGGTAAAAATAATCGCTGGCACAGTTTTCACATCGAAAACTCGATTTTCGCCAGAAATAACATCGGCCACAAGTACGCCCTCAAAACTCGCCTTGTGCGCGAGCATCGGTTGACCGGCAATGTCGCCGACGGCAAAAATATTATGTAGGTTCGTTTTTCGCTGTGGGTTTACTTTAATAAAACCGCGCTCATCGAGTTGCAGTCCAATACCTTTCAAATTGAGTTGATCTGAGTTGGGTATTCGGCCAACGGTGACGAGAATCTTTTCAGCTTGAATTTTTCTTTCTTTACCGTTTTCTTCGAGTGTGACTTCAACATCAGATTTTTCTTTTTTATAACTTTTTGCTTTGGCATTTAAAAGTACTTCAACGCCTAGTTTAGTTAATTTTCGCGACACAACTGCAACGCCATCTTTTTCGATGAGACCACTTAGTAAATTGGAAGTGGCTTCGACAACTGTTACTTTGGTCCCAAGTTTGGCGAGGTAGGTACTTATCTCGAGACCAATATAACCACCACCAATGACCACTAAAGTTTTTGGTAACTCAATAAGAGCAAGAGCGCCGGTTGACGACATCACTGTCTTTTCGTCAAAATTGAAGCCCGGAATTTCGATGGGACGAGAGCCCGTGGCAATTACAAAATGTTTGGCGCTGATGGTTTGGATTCCGGTAGAAGACTTTACCGAGATTTCGGTGGCATTTGTAAAACTGGCTTCGCCTTTTATGGCAGTGACTTTATTGCCCTTTAGCAAAAGTTCCACGCCACCGGCCATACGATCAGACACTCCCTGTTTCCATTTTTGTAATGTGGCCATATCAAGCTCAATGTCTTTGATTTTCATTCCCATTGCGGCGGCATCGTATTTAGCGCGATGAAAAAAATGCGAAGCTGAGATCATGGCTTTTGAGGGAATGCAGCCCACGTTGAGACAAACGCCGCCATAATGTTCACGTTCTATAATTACTGTTTTGAGTCCATGTTGGGCCGCACGAATAGCACAAACGTAACCGCCGGGACCTGCGCCGATTACGCAGAGGTCAAATTTTGGATTCATTTTTACTCCTCACATCATGTCCAACATTAACAGGCTGGGATTTTCGATCCTGTTCAAAAAGGCCTTCAAGAAATTAGCTGCAACGGCACCATCAATAAGTCGATGGTCCGCGGTGATCGTAAAATTCATAAATTTAGCGGGATGCCAATCACTGCCAATAATAACTGGCTTATCTGTAATTTTATACATTCCAAGAATTGCGACTTCAGGGTGATTGATAATAGGAGTGGCATAGGTTCCACCAACGCTACCAATATTAGTAATAGTAATAGTGGCGCCTCTCATGTCCTCAAGCGCTAATTTTCCGTCGCGAGCTTTAGTAGCGAGCTCGACAATTTCTCGACTTATCTGGTAGATCGTTTTTTTATCGGCATCTTTTATGACTGGAACTAGCAGTCCATTAGGAGTGTCGGCGGCAAAGCCGATATTAAAATATTTTTTATAAACGATTTCGCTCGACTGATCGTCAATACTGGCACTAAACATTGGGTATTCACGAATGGTGGCAATTAATGCCTTAATGACAAAAGGCAAATAAGTGATTTTGATTCCCTGTTTGTCGGCGAGCGGTTTTAATTGAGTGCGCATTTCGACAAGTTGGGTAACATTGGCCTCATCCATTAAAGTAAAATGAGGTATAATGTGTTTTGCCATCTGTAGGCTTTCGGCAATTTTTCGTCGAATGCCCCGGAATGGCACTCTCTCCTCAGCTCCTTTACCACTTGTAACATAGGCTGGTGCTGTTATTCCCTTGGACACTGCTGCGGGAGCCGAAAACGTGGCATTTAAAGACTTCAAGACATCTTCGCGCGTGACTCGGCCACCATTTCCGGTGCCTGTTAACTTATTGACATCGATTTTCATCTCGCGAGCAAGCCTTCGGGTTGCGGGTGTTGCAAGAACAGAGCTTTCGGCGACGGGTGGATAGACCTCAAGTCCGCCCGAAGATGCAGCTGCCATTATGTTGGGTGCGACCATGACTTGTGTTGGTGAGGGTGCGGGCGCGGGCGCTCGAGGTGCAGCAGTTAATGGTGCCGCAGTTTTAGAATCGCTACCTAACTCAATCACCATAAGCGGCTTACCGATGGGTACAATGTCGCCTTCTTTGCATCTAAATTCTTTTACGCTGCCAGTGAATGGCGAGGGAACTTCGACTGTAGCTTTGTCGGTCATGATTTCTACAACGGGTTGGTCTTCTTTTACCATGTCACCAGGCTTCACCAACCATTTTACAACTTCGCCTTCAGTTACGCCTTCTCCGATATCAGGAAGAACAATATCTTTAGTCGCCATAGATTACACCTCAGTATTTTTCTTTTTCGATATTTTTTTCAATGATGCCTTTTAAAAAAAATTCGCCGGCACGGTAAGAACTTCGCACTAAAGGGCCGCTCGCAACATATAAAAATCCCATATTCTGGGCGATGTTTTGCCATTCAGCAAATTTATTGGGAGTAATAAACTCCTGTACCTTTAAAAGCCGGCGATTGGGTTGAAGATACTGTCCAAAAGTCACTACATCACAACCGACCCGGCGGAGATCCCCTAGAGTTTGTAAAATTTCTTCGTCAGTTTCGCTAAGCCCTAGCATGATTGACGTTTTTGTATATCGGGTAGGGTCAATTTCTTTAATTAACTCCAGAACGCGGAGGGATTGCCTGTAATTAGCCCGAGGATCACGTACGCTGGGAGTTAAGCGCTCGACCGTTTCGATATTATGCGCAAATACCTCAGGTCGTGACCTCACAAGTTTTTCTAGCCACTCGCGGTTTCCTAAAAAGTCAGGAGACAAAACTTCTACGATAAGTTTGGGGTCATTTTTCTTTATGACTTCAATTGTGCGTGCAAAATGAGTGCTGCCATGATCAGGCAAATCATCACGATTAACACTAGTTATTACCACGTAGTCCAGACCCATTTTGGCAATGGCAGAACCTACTTTTTCAGGTTCATCACTATCAATTTTGCCTTTAGGATTTCCAGTTTTTACCGCGCAAAATCGGCAGCCACGGGTGCAGACCTCGCCCATCAACATAAAAGTTGCAGTGCCGCCCCCCCAACACTCTCCGATGTTAGGGCACTGAGCCTCTTGGCAAACTGTGGCGAGATTTAGAGATTTTAAAAGAGCTTTAATTTCAAGATAACGTTCACCAGAAGGAGCGCGGACTTTAAGCCAATGTGGTTTAGACGGAGGTTTAGCTTGATGTTTGATTGTCTCCACGAATCTCCTAGAATGTACGGACGATCACATCGTAATGCGTAGAATTACGATGTGATTCCGTACCTATTTATTTTACGCCGAGGTGGCGGTCAATAATCTTTTTGAAGGCCGGGGGAGGGTAGGCGCCAGGCAAAGAAACACCATTAATCAAATATCCGGGTGTACCTCTAAAACCGAAGGATTTAGCTTCTTCCATATCTTCGGTTATGTTTTTCATGACGGCATCGCCGGCAAGGTCATTTTTCAAGCGGGCCATGTCGGCACCAATTTTTTTGGCAGCAGAATCCAGAAAGCTGGCTCCCTTTTTTAGATCTCGTTGATTTTCAAAAACATAATCATGAAATTTATAGGCTTTTTCAGCACTTTGTAAGGCAACTGCTTCAAAATATTTGGCGGCAGGCATGGCATGTGGGTGACCTTCTAGGGGTAAGTGTTTAAAAATAAAACGAACTTTTGGGCCATACATTTCCATGACTTGTTTCATATTCATGTAACCCTGTTGGCAATAGGGACACTCGAAATCAGAATACTCAATTATTGTAACTTGCGCAGAGGCACTTCCTACGGCCGCTCGACCCTCAGCAATTTTAGGTTTTTTGGGATTCTTAAATTCTTCTTCGCGCTGCTTGCCTTCGCCCTCTTCCATTTCTTTTCGTTTTTCGGCTTGATACTGTTCATAAGCCTGGTTTGCGGTATCAACAAATTTTGCTGGATTTTTCTTTATTACATTAAAAATAATGTCGGGGTTCTTTTCTAAAGCATCTTTAACCATCGATTCAGAAATACAGCCTGACATAAAAAAAGCACTCATAATAATTATTAAAATTCTTAGTGATTTCAAAGTTATCCCCCTTATTAATTCCGTATCATTTTGGCACATATCCTGGGCCCACGAAAAGCAAATAGACAAAAAAATTTGATGCGTTGTGAAAAATAGCACCCAGTTATGCCTAAAGTATGGGCTAGTCTGACCGATACAAAGTCTAGGGAAAGGGTGGCTTTAAAGTGTCTTTGCGCCAGCAGATTAAATACTTTCCATTTATCGTGGGAATCATAGCTTTAGTTGTGGGGGTTCAGATCTCCATTTCATTGGGACAGGGACCAGAGCATGGGAACCGCAATCCTAGTTCATTTCCCACCAATGATAGTCAGAGTTTCGATCAGTTTGATATAGGTTGCTCCCAGAGAGTTGTTTCATTTAAGACCACGAGTGATCAAATAAGAATTAAAGGCTGTTTAGGGGTTCTGGGCGCACCTGTAAAAATTGTCAACCAGGCGACCTCGGTTGAACTGACCATATTAGAAAATGAAGACATGTTTACGACGGATTATTTTAAGTTAAAGCCCAATCAAAATTTTTTAAAAATTAGTTATCGAGATAATATCGAGTTATCGATTCCAATAAATTTCAAATCGGCAAAACCTTCGAAGTAATTGTGTTTAGAATAAAGGGATGAGTGAATTTAGATCCTGCGATAATGTCGCTCATTTCAACGTCATAAAAATCACCGGCAAAATTGGAAACCACGCCGCCAGCTTCTCGGACTAAAAGGGTGCCAGCAGCTGTATCCCAAGAGCTTAAATGCTTTTCCCAAAAACCATCAAACACTCCCTGGGCCACTAGACACAGATCATAGGCTGCAGCTCCAGCGCGTCGAATGCCCCGAGTTTTCAATATTAAGTCAGAAAAAATCGCCACCTGCTGATTGACATCGCCATGATTGTTTGAAAATCCCGTTGCGAGAAGTGTATTTTTTAATTCTTTTCGCTCTGATATATGGATTTTATCACCGTTGAGAAAGGCGCCCTTATTTTTAAGTGCGTAAAACCGTTGTTTTAACATGGGGACGTCTATCACGCCGACTTCAAGAGAACTTCCTACCTTTAATCCAATACTTATACAAAAAATCGGCATCTGATGAACGTAGTTAGTTGTGCCATCTAAGGGGTCTACTATCCACAAAAGCTCATCGCCAACCGGCTTTTGGTCCAATCCAGATTCTTCGCCCAAAAAGCGACTTTCAGGAAAATGTTTTTTTAGGACTTTAGCAATAGCTTTTTCACTTTCAACATCGGCTTCACTGACTAGACCTGCTTTGTATTTCTCAGACACATGATTTAACTTACCATAATGTTCAATAAGGATTTGCTGAGCTACATCGGCGGCTTCAAAAGCCGCCAAAAGTCTTGGGTCGTTTATTGGGCCGTTTCTCATAGGAAGAGAAGAACATCGTGAAGTCTAGGCTTGTCAAGACTTTGACACGTTGATTTAATATAAAGATCTAGCTATCATGAAACAAGAGACAACCTTTAGAAGGAGATTTTATCGTGATGAATCAATTTGGGGGATCCAGGACGGATACATTAGTAAAACTTGTCCTCATATTTTTTATAGCACTTCTTTCGTTTTCTGTAGGCACTTATGTCGGAAAAAACGTCACAGAAAGTCAGTACAAATTGTCTTCGTTAGAATCGTCTTTAAATGATGATTCCGCTCAGGCTAGCAACGATGAGACAACAGAACTTAAAGAAGAAGAGGCCTTAACTGATGAAGACATCGCTAGTTTGACCGATGAATTTGCAAATGCCAAAAAAGAAGACGGTAAAGGCATGGAGCCCGCTGAAGAGATGGCCAAAGATGGTACCAGAGAGGTCGCTTCACATGGAGCTGCCAAGGTGGCGGCCACTCATGCTGCTGTGAATGATAAGTCTCCAGTGGCGGTGCGAGTAGCGGCAGGCAAGTCTCCCACCGAAACTAAAGTTGAAACGCCGAAAGCTGAGGCTTTACCAAAAGAGATCGCTTCGACAACTACGGGCAAGTACACCGTGCAAATAGCGTCTTTTGCCAAAGAAGATGAGGCCGTTAAACGGTCTGAAGAACTTAAGGCCCAAGGCTACAGTGCTTTTTATATTTCAGCACAAGTCAGCGGCAAAACTTGGTATCGCGTGAGTGTGGGATTATTTCAATCCCCTTCAAGTGCAGCTGAGTTCAAAACGGAACTTATGAAAAAAGCCAACATTCAAAGCGCAATAGTACAAAAGATAGTACAGTAATTCTTTAAGCTACCAGCCCCTCTAAAAGCGAGGGGCTGCGCAGTACCACTCAACACTAAATCGCCTGCTCAAAATCTAAAATCAAATCTTTGATATTCTCGATGCCGATCGCAAAGCGAATGAGCTTTGGGGTAATGCCTAGAGCAAGTTTCTCTTTTTGGCTGAGCTTGCCACTGCATGAATTAGCCGGAATTCCAATAAGACTTTCCACTCCTCCGAGACTTGGAGCAATTTTTGGAATCTTAAGCGAAGACAAGAATTTTTCGGTCTGTTTAAGTGATCCTTTTAGTTCAAAGCAAACCACTCCACCGCTACCGACATAGTATTTTTTAGCGCGTTCATAGTGTGCGTGGATTTTTAATCCTGGATAAATCACGCGCTCTACGTCGTTATGCTGCGATAAATGCTCTGCGAACGCCAGAGCATTTTGATTATGTGCTCTTACTCGCAGTGCCAATGTCTTGATACCGCGATCCAGTAAAAAACAAGCGTGGGGGTCCAAAACTCCACCAAATAAATTAGTCATGGTCTTTATTTTGTCTATCCAGATAGAGCTGCCGGCAACTGAACCGGCAATCACATCAGAGTGGCCGTTCATATACTTGGTGCAACTGTGAACTACGAGATCAATTCCTAGCTCAAGGGGCCTAAAATTGTAGGGACTCAAAAAAGTATTGTCGATAACTGAAACAAGTTTATGTTTTTTGCAAAACGCCAAATATTTTTTGTAATCGGGAACAAGCAGCGTGGGATTCGATACAGATTCTATCAAAAAAACCCGCGTGTTTGGTTTTAGGTTTTTTTCCCAAGTTTTTTCATCGTCCATATCGATCCAAGCATAAGTGTGGCCAAGTTGTTCCAGATACTCGGTGGCAAAGCCATAAGTTCCACCATAGAGAGCTGTCGGTAATAACACGTGGCCTTGTTTACCGAGTGTTGCTAGCAAAGTGACGCTCACAGAAGCCATGCCACTCGCGGTTACTACGGCGGCCTCAGCACCCTCAAGAACCGCCAATTTTTTATTAAGTGCTAAGTGATTGGGACCATTATTTAGCCGAGTGTAGCGAATTTTGTGGAATTCGTCTTCTGGATTATTCTCATACGTTGAAGCTTGGTAGATAGGAGTGCCCACCATGCCGTGAGCGGCAGCGAACTCAGCGCCTTCGTGGATCGCAATTGTTTCAATGTGATTAAAAGGGTTTTTATTTGGACTTTTCACTTTTCACATTCTAATCATTGAGTAATGAAAGTCCAAGGGTTTTTCGAAGAGGCCAAAGAAACCATGAAGCTCGGTATGCCCATAATTATTGGACAGCTCAGCCAAATGTTGATGGGTATTACCGATACGATCATGGTGGGACGCCTTGGGGTCGTCGAGCTTGCCGCCTGCGCTTTCGCTAATGGTGTTACGGCGATTTTTTTAGTGTTTGGTTTAGGCATGAGTAATGTTGTAGGACCCCTGATCAGTAAACTACACGGGGAGTCCCGACAAGCTGAGAGCGGTGGCATCCTGATAAATGCACTCGTGGTTTTTACTTTAGTAGGAACAGCTTTGGTGGCGGCAATCGTGGGTCTCAGTTTCTTTTTGGATATCTTTAAACAGCCGCTAGAGGTTATCGCGATCTCTCGAGACTTTTTTGTTTTATTGGGAGTTTCAATTTTGCCTGCAGTAGTTTTTCAATGCTATAAACAGTTTATTGAAGCTAAAGGTAAAAGTTTGCCGCCAATGATAATGCTATTAATGGCGATAGGTATTAATATTTTTTTTAATTGGTTATTTATCTATGGAAATCTGGGCTTTCCTAAACTGGGGATGACGGGATCAGGTATTGCAACACTACTGACTCGCCTATTACTTTTGGTGGCCATTGTCATTTTCGTGCATTCAGGGAGTCGTTACCGCGCAGAACTTATTAGCTTTAATAAAAAACTTATTAGTAAAATTCGGCTCAAAGAAATCTATACTGTTGGAATACCGAGTGGCATGCAGGTGCTGTTTGAGATTCTAGCATTTGTTTTTGCTGCAATCATGGTGGGTTGGACGGGCACAAAACCTCTAGCGGCTCACCAAATTGCCATTACGATTGCCTCATTAACCTTTATGTACTCGTTAGGTCTTTCAATTGCGGGAGGATTGCGCGTAAGTAGTGCGGCCGGACGGCTCGATCAAAAGCGTGCGAGATTTATCGGTTTTGTATCTATCCAAATCGTGGCGATTAGTATGTTGTTTTTTGCGGTTATCATAATTTTGGGAAAGAAATTTTTTCCTCCGCTTTTTGTAGATGACACAGAAGTTTGGGCCATTGCTGAAAAATTATTAGTAGTAGCGGCTCTGTTCCAACTGTTTGATGGAGTACAGGCGGTGGCGGTAGGATTGTTGAGGGGACTCTTAGACATCAAGGTGCCGACTCTTATTACGCTTTTTTCTTATGGGTTTGTGTGTTTGCCATTGGCCTATGTTTTGGGTTTTAGCTATGATCTAGGGGCCCAAGGAGTTTGGTGGGGACTTATGGTAGGCCTGATGCTATCTTCGCTTCTGTTGTTGTGGCGATTTAATGTTTTAACAAAGCGATACTAAAACCGAAACGACATCCCCAACAGAATGGCAACTTCTAAAAAATCAACGCCGGGTTGATTTAATAATTCAAGCTCTAAATTGGCGGCGATTTGCTGATTAAACGGAACAATGGCTCCTGTACAAATTCCCACCAACCATTGACGCTCGCTTTTTTCGGTGACGGCTTCATCATAAAGACGAATGTTTGCGAGATCTAATTTAAAACCAGTGCCGATACCACCATAGGTTTCAATATGTTTCGCCTTAAAAAATCCGTAGCGAGCCCAACCCAAATATTCTTTAGTTGATAGCTTGGTGCCCACTGTGGCATTGCCAACTTCAGACCGACCAACATGGGAGTAGTTAAATTGATAACTCCAAGACCCAAGATCATAAACAATTCCCGCTGAAAATTTCGTGCCATCGGGTAGAGGGTCCTGGCCACGATCCGTCTGAATTCCCGCTTTCAACTCTGCCGAAAATTGGGCTAGAGCGGGGGCCATCGAGAAAAACGACAATAAAACTGAAACTATTAAGGGCATCCGTGCACCTTGTTGGCGCTCTCAAGCTCGGTTTCTTCTTTAGCCATCACCTGGCTTAAAAATTCACAAGTTTTACCACTAGCCTTTTCGTTGGCCAAAAAATACTGCTGAAAAAATCGATTGAGAGACATAGCTTTATCAGATTTTTCTTCATTATTTAGAGCTGTTGAAAAATTCTTGACAGATTTTATAATTTTCTCTGCGAGAAGTTTTCTATGCTCAGCGCCCACTTTTTTAAAATCAGATTCTACCAATTTAACAAAAAACTGAGCAATTGAAGAGCCCCAGGTATAGGCCTTTCTACGCATATTTTTGATGGTGAGGCGTTTATTACAATTTTCCTCGAGGCGAGTGCGATATTCGTCTCGAATATATTTAACTGTGGGAAGGCGAGCTATTGGGCGGTCCAATTTACGATGGCTTTGTCCCGAAATGGAATAAGACATGAAGGCCGGATCACCGGTATATATCCAGGCCCATAAATCAGCCAGGCCCTCATTGAGCCCACTAAAAATTAATTGGTTCAATTCTTTATTTGTGAGGTCTTTTGGATTTTCATTAGGGCATTTAATATCGCGATCCTCGGCTCGATCTGGCTTAGGGATGATCCCATCTAACCTGTGAAATTCAGCGTCAGCCTCAGTCCACTCATTTTGCTCTTTTAAGAAATCCTTTAATATAATATTATGAAAAATAGCATGAAAATATTCATGTGCCAGAATTCCCGCATTCATTGAAATGGGTAAGCCGCTCTCCTCATAAGGAAGAATAACAATTGTATCAAGCGGGCCAATGTAAATAGCGTTATTAGTTTTAGGCAAATCCAATAAATTAGATCTTAATCCCACCGCTATTTTACGGGGTAGTGGTATTAGTGAGGAAAGTTCTAACTGATCCATAAATTGATTGAGCCGTTCAATGTGGGCGTAAACAGTTATTAGGTTGAGAGTTTTAAAATCTTTAGCGACAAAAACACCCTTTTCGTTTGTGAAAAAATCGCCCTGTACAGCTGCACCCGAAAGCGTATTTCGAACTAAGCTGGGGTTGTCCATAAATTCGGCGGCGGCGCCTTCAAACTTATTGATGTTGGTGATCGTCGGCAGTTCCACGGTTTGCAGCGAGTACTTGTTTTCTGCCGTCGGCCAAGGAATTAGCACACGGGTGGGTGAGCCAGTTTTTTTTGGGGCACAGGCTATAAATAATCCGGTCAAAATCACAACAAAGGGCAATCCCAAACGCATTATTCGTTGCATACTTTTAGCCCTTCTTATATCTATTGAAGACAAGTGATTTAGACGCGAGGCATTAAACTAGCTAACTAGAGACAAAAATTCAAGTTTAAAAATAAATAGAGAAAAGTTTGCGTATGAGTTTTGAACTAATTACACAAAATCTGAATCCGCCGCAAAAAGAGGGTGTCGAAAGTATCCTTGGGCCTCTTTTGGTTTTGGCGGGTGCAGGTTCTGGCAAGACCCGTGTATTGACCCATCGAATTGCCAATATAATTGCCCACGGCGAAGCAGCACCTCACGAGATTCTAGCGGTGACCTTTACTAATAAAGCCGCGCGTGAAATGCATGAGCGAACTGTGAAGCTCCTGCAAGAAATTGGTATACCGGTAGCTACTCCCATGTGGATTAGTACATTTCATTCTACCTGTGTAAGAATCTTAAGATTGCACCTCACTGTTCTGGGCTACAACCCTAGCTGGGTTATTTATGACGATAATGATCAAGAGAAGATGTTAAAAAAAGTTATTTCCGACCTAGGAATAAACGAAAAAGTCTATCCACCCGCTGGAGCCAAAGAAAGAATTAATAAAGCGAAATCCATGGGGCTTGGCGTGCAAGAGGTTGGGTCGTTTCCGACCTTTATTATGGACGATAAGACGCTGCAGATTTACGAACGATATGAAAACGAAATGTTTAAGGCCAATGCGCTAGATTTTTCGGACCTTCTTTTAAAGACACACGATATTTTTAAAAAATTTCCTGAAATCCTTGAGCGCTATCATCGTCAGTTCAAGTTTATTTTAGTCGATGAGTACCAAGACACGAATCCTATTCAATATAAGTTAATTCATCAATTGGGTCATTTACACCAAAATGTTTGCGCTGTAGGAGACGAGGACCAGTCTATCTATAGTTGGCGCGGAGCGGACATCGGAAACATTTTTAGTTTTGAAAAGGATTTTGCTAACTGTAAAGTAATTAAACTTGAACAAAACTATCGCTCGACACAAACAATCGTGCAGGCGGCGTCACAATTAATTTCTAGAAATTCTTTGAGAAAAGATAAAACTCTTTTTTCTGAAAATGAAGTTGGAGAAAAAATAAATCTCAATGAGACTAATTCTGAATATGAAGAGGCGCAAAATATTGTCAGAGAAGTTCGCGAGCTTTGTGATTATCATAAAACCAAGCCGCGTGATATCGCGATTTTTTATCGCACTAATGCTCAGTCTAGGGTGATCGAGGAGCAGCTGCGCGCCAACTCCGTACCCTATAAGCTTATTGGTGGCGTTAAGTTTTATGAGCGTCGAGAAATCAAAGACGTTTTGTGTTACCTGCGATTTTTGCTAAATCCCCAAGACACGATTAGTTTCAAAAGAATATTAAATGTACCAAAACGAGGACTTGGTAAAACCACGTTAGATAAAATAGAAGAGTTGGGGGCTCATCGTGCGGCCCAAAACTGGCTAGAAGTTATTGCAGGTGCCATCAGCCAAAAACTTTTTAACGTAGGCACGATAAAAAAACTCGGCGAATTTGTAGAGCTTATCAGGACCATGCAAGTGCTGGCCGAACAATTGATGCCTTCGGATTTATTCCAAGATCTCCTCCACAAATCGGGATATTTAAAAGAGCTTAAAGGCGAAGACACTTTGGAGTCTGGCTTCAGAGTAGAAAACTTGGGTGAATTTCAGAATGCGATTGTCGAATACGAGGAAGAACGCGGAGATGAGGCGAGTCTCAAAGATTTTCTAGAGGAAATGGCGCTTTTGACCGATCTCGATAAGGCGAGTGAGACTGAAGACTACGTGACGCTCATGACTCTTCACATTTCTAAGGGCCTGGAATTTCCAGTGGTATTTATGACGGGGATGGAGGACGGTTTGTTCCCCAGTATTCGCGGCGACAGTGGTTTTTCTGATAATCTAGAAGAAGAACGGCGACTCGCTTATGTCGGCATGACCCGAGCTCGAAAACGTTTATATCTTTCGTTTGCCCGTCACCGGCGTATGTGGGGGCAAGAAAAAGTAAATCAACCTAGCCGCTTTTTAAGTGAAATTCCTGCTACGTTTTTTAGTGAGCCTCCCGCATTTTTGAATCGGCAAAGTTTGCGCGTCGTCGAGCCAGCAAGAACCTTTAAGCCGGCCTACAGAAAAAAGGCGGACTTCTCAGAAACCGTGCAATCAATGCCCACCTACGATGAGTATTCGTCTGATGACTCGTCGAAATCTACTTACCGTAAAGGCATGAAAGTAAAACACCCCACTTATGGTGTAGGGGCCGTAGTACTCATTGAGGGTCAGGGCGAGGATGAAAAACTGAGCGTGTTGTTTTCTAACCACAGTATCAAAAAATTTGTCACTAAATTCGCCCGCCTAGAAAAGGTATAAAAAAACTATACAAGAGCTGTTTTTTATTAGTACCGTTATAGGTGTGATTAACAACAAGGAGTTAGGCATGAAACATTTAAATAGGATTTTAGTTTTTATTTCTTTTTTGATAATGGGACTGAGTTCCGCTCAGGCACAGTTTATGTTAAAAGGTGTCGTGTCGTTAGATAATACAACGGCCAAGTCAACGATCCCGTCAGCTACAGACGCCAAAGAAAATATTACTTTTACATCTTTGGGCGCTGGTTATGTTTTAGGAAATGGTCTGTATCTGGGCGGTATCTATGAAACTAAAACCGATAAAACTGTAGTGGTAGGCACAGGGACATTTGAAGATAATTATAATCAAATGGGCGCCGCTATCGGTTATGTTGTGGGCAATTGGCAATTTATATTTAATTATTTTGTAAATGCATCTAACGAAGATGTCTCGAACAACGAATTCACTGGTACTGGCATGGGTGTAGATTTAGGTTACGGATTTGATGTGGGTAATGGCGTTAAGCTTGGTGTTCAACTTGGTTATCGATCTTTTACTTACGACAAATATAAAGTTGTAGGAGCACCGGAAGTAGCCACAGATTATAAAGTTACCGAACTAGCACCAGCGATTTTAATTAGCTGGAAAATGTAATCTCAGAAAATATTTTTAGAGTCCCTGTGGTCAAGCTATAGGGACTTCTTTTTAATCAATTCAAACTCTTCGGCATAATCCGCAATATCGTCTGGTAGCGCATGTAGCGTGGGACATGGGTTTACGTACTCACCTGAGATGCCGTCAAAACCACAGTAAGTTCGTTTGTTACCAAAATGGGAGGTTTCGAATTCAGGAACAAGCGCTACCTTGCCGCCGCCACCCGGAATGTCGAGCGATAGGTTGGGCATAGCAAGACCTGAAAGTCTGCCCCAAAGTTCACGCTGGATCGCTAATGATTCCTCTACTGAGGTTCTTAAATGATCGCTCCCCATAGAGGGATCACACTGAAACATGTAATAGGGTTTAACGCGTAAATAAAGTAAGCGACGAGACAGCGCCTGCATAATCGCGGGGTGATTATTGACGCCATTAAGTAAAACAGATTGATTAAATACAGGTATTCCGTGATCAACGAGTAGACCTAGCGCTGCTCCAGCCTCAGCAGTTAACTCTTTTGGATGATTAAAGTGAGTCATAAAAAATACAGGCGCGTATTCGCGCAATCCCAGCGCGAGTTCACGCGTGATGCGCATGGGACAAACGACCGGCATACGACTGCCAATGCGAATAATCTCCACGTGTTCTATGGCACGTAGATCTTTTAAGGTTTTTAATAGCAGCTGATCTGAGATTGTCAGAGGGTCGCCACCCGAGAGAATAACCTCTCTGATTTGTGGTTTACTCTTGATATAACTGAGAGCCGCCTCGTACTCATTAGATTTAATAAATGATTGTTCTTGTCCCGTAAAATATTTGCGAGTGCAAAAACGACAATACACACTGCACATATCTGTAATCAAAAATAGCGCGCGATCTGGATAGCGGTGTACGATCCGAGAGACAGGATTATTCTTAGTTTCAGCGAGGGGGTCGGGCATCTCTTGCGTAAAGGCTTGATACTCCATTTGGCTGGGCAAAAGAATTTTTCGGATCGCGGGAGTGGTCGCCAATTGCATATAATAGGGAGTTACACGGACCTGAAAGGGTGATTTTTTATCAAAAAACCGTCGTTCATCCTCAGTTAGTGTGAGGCATTTTTCGAAATCCTGCAGAGTTGAAAGCGAATTTTTAAGTTGCCAAGTCCAATTGGTCCAATCTGATGAATCAATCTTGGGATCTGTATTCGAATTAAAAGTAAGTCGCATGGCAAACACCTACCTAAAGTGCCCTAATACGTCAATTTTGATGGGTATGTGATGTAAATTATTTGATCTTCGGTAAACACCTAGTTTTGTAGCGCTATTGTCCCTGTAGCTGGGACGAGGTCTCAGGATCCTAACACTTGTCTAAAAATTAGACATACCATGTGGGCTAAAAAAATAAGTAATATCAATATGTTATGGTTTTGGCCCTTGGAACGGAAAGTGGATTAACAAGGTGTGTGTGTAATAGTTTTTTATTTTAGGAGATCATATTATGAGAACTTTTAACCAAGCATCAATAAATAGGCCGCTAGTAATAGCACTATTTGTGGTCCTCGCGGTCAATACCTCTATTAATAGATATGTAGTTACTGGCACTACGAGCTTATCTGGCTTATCTGCAGAAAAGATTCGTGAGTCCGAAGGCACAATCTACGCCGATGTTGAAGTAGACGGAGTTAAAAAGAAAATCAAAATGCGGATAATTCGTGTAGTAAATCAGGACGACACGGGACAGGCTTTGGTGCGTTATCGTATCAAGCCGGTGGCAAAAGATTTGGCTGCGGCCTACGGATTGTCGGATGATGTTTACACTTCTTCTGAAGAAAAAAAACGACTTGAAAACTGTAATGACTGTTACTTTGATTCTGGGTTCGAAACAAGTGCCGCATATGTAGCAACAAAAGACATTAGGGCAGTGGATACTTGGTTAAAGGCTGCTTTAGAAATGGCGGTAGGAAAAACAGGCGAGACAAAGCACTTAGACGACTATGTTGCAGAGGTTAAATCTCGAGGCAAGTCCAAAGATTCGAAAGGTAAAAATGCTGACGATTCTCAAATTGATAAAGAAAAATCAGCGGCGCAAAAAAAGTTAAATGAGCGAATTTATAATTGTGAAATTGCAGAAGACTCTAAAGTCGACGACAGCAAGGAGAAGTACGAAAAGCTTTCTGCCGAAGAAAAAATTTCTTGCTACAGCAAAAGAATAGATGACCTCGCCTCAAAACATGGCGAAAAAGATGCCAACGGTAAAAAAATTACCGATGGGTCAGTTAGCAAATTCTATAAAAAATTAGAAGGCCACTTATCAAAATGTTTGTCTGATAAAGAAAAACGAGAAGACAGTGGTTGCTTAGAAGTCGCTGAAGACCTTAAAGATAAATTAATCGACCACGAATCAAGTGGCGTTCACAGAATGGGTCATCAAGTTGAAGGCTTAATGGCTCGAGGTCAGGTAAAAATTGAGGGTGCAGAAATATTATCACAACTGTCAGTATTAAATAGTTCTTTAAGAAGTGCCGAGGCAGTTGCTCAGAGGACAGGAAATTTTGGACAGGTTACAAGCCTACAAACGCGATTACAACAGTTGCATCAGTACCATTTGCAAAGGCAACTCCCGGTACCTGGCAACGCCGCATTTTATTTGAACCAAATTGAGCTTGATCCCGAAATTGGTCTGGGTGGTATGAACTCGATGAATGAGACTCAAATGTTAAATTCACGTATCGAAGAACAATTTATGGCGGCGGCAAATCCTCGTCACCAACAAAGTCGTTACGGCCCCAATGGCCCTTATGGCAACAACCGAATGGGTATGATGAACGGCATGATGAACCCTGGTATGCCACGTCCTGGTATGATGGGTCCCGGTATGATGGGTCGCCCCCCCATGATGGGAATGAATGGTGGATTTAACGGTGGAATGAACGGACCGGGAATGATGGGTCCGGGAATGATGAATCGTCCCCCTATGATGGGCATGAATGGTGGTTTCAACGGTGGAATTAACGGTGGTTTCAATGGCGGATTTAACGGTGGCATGAGGCCAATGGGTCCAGGCGGGCCTTATCAAAATGGATATCAAGGTCAAGGATTTATGAACGGTGGAATGAACGGTGGAATGAACGGTGGAATGAACGGTGGAATGAACGGTGGAATGAACGGTGGAATGAACGGTGGAATGAACGGTGGCATTGGCCCCGGCGGTTACATGCGACCTTACTCACCCTACAATCCTATTCCAGCAGCGCACTCAATGTTTATTGCTCCAGGTGGTGGACTGTTTGGTAACGGTGGCGGCGGGTTTGGCGGCGGCGGAGGCTTTGGTGGTGGTGGCGGATTTGGCGGAGGTTTTGGTGGCGGAGCCTACATAGGTGCCCACACAGGCGGCGGCGGATTCAGACCACTTTTTTAATTTACTAAAAGCTAATTGCAGCCTTTGTAGTTAGAGCAAAACTTATCTCGGTATCGAAATTGTTGGTGCCCCCAGCAAAGGCTTTACCGGGAAATAAAAATCCCATTCCATTGTACCACGTGAGTCGATCATGTGGCTTGTAGTTAAGCCAAACATCAAACTCATAACCTAAATCAGTATCAGTGTCATTGCCGACCAGTGGTTCCGTGTTCAACTGTCCAAAGGCTACAAGAAATCCCAAATCTAAATTTGGTTTCCAGTGGTAAATGGCCTGTGGAGCTAAAATCAAAACGTTACTTAATGCCTCTTCGTCCGCAAAGGCAGAAGCTGATGTATCGCCTGCCACAGTAGGAACGCTAGCATTGCGCGCTAAATTTGTACGAAAAATATTTGCCTGTCCTAAGACTCTGTTGCCGAGTAACATTGCCACGTCATAGTTTTTATCAAAGATAAAACCTTCATATTTTCCATCAGTCGAAGGATCATCGCCACTGGCATAAACTGAGTGAAGTGACCAACCCCACTTAGAGCCTTTTGGTGTATAATCCAATTCTAAGGCAAGGCCCACTGAATTAATTGTTACTTCTTCGATTGTTGTCTGTACACCGGTTGATCCCGTATTAGTTGCCGCCTCAAAACCCACGCGCAGAGTTTCAAAGTTTCTTTCGTAAAAAAGATTTAATCGTTGCGAAGCCCAATCATCGGGTCGAGTGTTGATAGCGCCACCATAAGCGTCGCCAGGAGCAGTCCCTTTAGGAGCATCGTTACTGGAGGGGGCCGCGACACGAGACTCGTAAAGAATTCCAAATTTAATATTAGTCTCAGCATTATGGTAAGAGATATCTAACATATATTCATTAATATCGTCGGCGAGATTGTATTTACTTTCGGAAACTTTGGCAAAGATAGGCGTGAAGTTGAAGTTTCCTAAGCCCATGGTGAAGCTCAACATGTCTTTGGAGTCAAACCAGTGATCAAAAGCTCCTTGCCCCGCATTGTGAGAAATACCTAAACCAAACCCGAACATTTTGCGACCAGCGATAAATTGTCCGTACTCAGAGATAGCGCTTAAGTAAAGCTCCGTGGCGACAAAATCTTCGTCCTTCTGATTTTGTGTAAGTACGTTCGAATTAGAATCGTTAGTGGTTGGGGTTGGGCTGGCAGTCCCTAAACCAGGGCTCTGTCCAAAAGTTTGGCCCATTTGCGAATTGGGATAGTTAGCATTATTAAAAAGATCAAATCGGGAATAAATATTGAGTCCGTCGGCAGCGATTATTTTAGGCTTTAAATAAAGGTGATGAAGAATATATGAGGTGTCACGCCTAATTGAATCCAGCTCGGCATTTTGCATTTGAAAACCTTCGAGGCGATAATTGCCGGAAAAGTCGAGTACGAGGGCTTGGGATTTTAAACTAAGACCAAATAAAACTATAGTAAGCAAAAGTTTTTTTGTGTTTCTCATTTTTCTAACACTCCAATAATATCAGTTTCACGCAGGACAATATATTCGTCGTCTCCTATTTTAATCTCCGTTCCGGCATACTTGGCGAAGAGGACCCGTTCTCCCATCTTAACGGAAGTTGGTCGCAGATGACCCTTGATCGATTTGTGGCCGGGTCCCACGCAAACTACAGTTCCTTTATTGGTTTGCTCTTGGCCAGAGTCGGGAATGAATAATCCACTGGCAGTTTTGGTGGCGACATCACTTCGTTCGATTAAAACTCGGTCATCAAGTGGTACAAACATATTCGACATATCGGTCGTTGATTTCATTTTTGTTGTTTTTGGCAGTTTTTTTAATTGTTTTTTTACCGGTTTTTTAACTGGTTTTTTTACTTGTTTTTTCTTCTTAGCTTTGGCCACGTTTCCCCATCTCTTCAGCAACATATTTTTTATACAGAATGTCCCATTCAGGACTTCCTTCAGTTACGCCACGTTTTAACGATAAAAGTTTGGTTCGAATTTTGGAATCCAAGTCACCCATATCTTTTACGAATTCTATAATTGCTTTTTTTGCTACTCTCAACGCAAAATCATCATCGGAGTAATCAATAAGGTCGTCTTCCCAGATTCCATCGATTATGATGTGAGCTAAATGCGATTGCCGATCTTCGGATAATATCACAGTATTATGCCCTTTTGTTTAGCAAGCTTTTTTTTGAGAAGCGGGAACATCTTATAACGTTCAAAATTATTTGGATTTTGCCGTTCAAGTTCATCCATCATTTCATTAACTTCTTTTTCAAGGACAGTTTCTTTATCAAATTCTTCTTTGACCAATTCGACTGCGCGCTTAAAAACTTTGTCTTCAGTCGTTTTGAATTGAGCCACATTGTTCGATTTTAGTGCATCAAAAATTTTACGAACCATTTTTTCAATTTCCATACTTGAAAGTTTCATACCTTTGACTAAACGGAGATGCCCCTCTAAAGTCAAGTTTATCGTCAATTATGAAGCGCTTTATTTTACTTACGATTTTAACACTAACGCTCTTTATCATCGGGATTTTTTCCTGGTTGCTCTTCCTTAATAAAACCATCGCTTCGAGGTTAAAAGAAAGGCAATTTGCTCCACCCATTGAGTTGTATTCTGCTCCTGAAAAAATAATTAAAGGTCAAACATTACAAAAAGATTTTCTATCTTCTACTCTTGTACAACACAAATATCGACAAAGAGATGAAGGACAAATTTTACGAGAAGGTGACTATGCCATTTTGGACCTTGAGCAATGCCTTCAGGTCTTGCCGGAGTCTCTTCCTGATGGCGTACAAAAATGTGTGTACATTCATAAAGCGACGACTTGGCAACTAATAGCTATTGGAGAAAAAGAAGTTGTAGTGGAAATTTTTGAAGGCGAAAAATTGGAACCCAAACTTTTTATTGAATTAGAGCCAGAGCTGTTTGCTCAGTTTTACGGCAACACGCCTGTCATTCGTAGATTGGTAAAAATCAATGATACGCCGCCAATCTGCTTAGAGGCACTTTTAGCCATCGAAGACTCGGGATTTTTGGAACATAGAGGTTTTAGTGTTGGTGGAATGGCGCGGGCGATGTGGCGAAATATTCGTCGCGGAAGTGTCAGTGAAGGGGGAAGTACCCTGACGCAACAACTGGTCAAGAATTATTACTTAACCAGTGAGAGGACTATTAAAAGAAAAATTACTGAAATAGGGATGGCACTGGTGCTCGAGGCCCATGTCAGTAAAGATGACATTCTTGAAACTTACCTAAATGTTATTTACATGGGCCAAAACGGACCTTTTCAAATACGGGGATACGGCTCGGCAGCTCGACACTATTTTTCTAAAGATCTCGAAGAACTCAATCTTTCAGAGTGCGCGCTAATGGCTGCAATCGTGAATGGGCCTGGGATTTTCAATCCCTTCACGAAACCTGAGAAAGCTTTAGCACGTAGAAAATTAGTGCTCGAGCGAATGGTAACGCTTAAAAAAATTACTCAGACCGAATTTTCTGAGGCGTTAGCCACCAAGCTACCCAATCGGCCTCCAGCTATTCAAACTGAAACCGCGCCGTATTTTGTAGATGCGGTGATGAACCAAATGGTCCGAGAAAAAATAGATACGGAAAAGGGTTTACGGGTTTATACCACTCTCAATAGACGGGCCCAATTTCTAGCAACAAGTGCGGCAGAAAAAGGTTTAGATAAATTAGAAAGGGATTTTAAAAAAATTAAAGAGCGTAAAGAAAAAGGTAATCTTTTAGAAACCTGTCTCATCTCAGCCGACCCTAACTCGGGGTATATTCAGGCGTTGGTGGGCGGTCGTGGGTACAAGGTAAGTCAATTTAATCGGGCGATTATGGGTCACCGGCAAGTCGGCTCCATCATGAAGCCGGTTGTCTTTTTGACAGCCCTTGAGGGTCTAACGCCAGAGGGAAATCCTTATACCCCGCTCACTATTATCGAAGATAAAGAATTTAACTATCGCTATGAGGGTCAAAAGTGGTCTCCCCAAAATTACGATAAAAAATTTCGCAATAATGTTCCACTTTATGTCGCACTAAAAGATTCTTTAAATGCCGCGACTGCGAACTTAGGAATTCAAGTAGGTTTGCCCTCGGTGATAGACGTGGCCAGGCGCTTAGGAGTTGATTCTAAACTTTTGCCGGTGCCGTCGATTACCCTGGGCGCGTTTGAGCTTTTTCCCATTGAAGTTTTGAAAGCCTATACCACTATTTCTCGGCAAGGTTCAAAAATTGATCTTTCGTTCATTCGCCATGTCGAAGATTTAGAAGGCAATAAGGTGTACTCTCACAATTACAAAGAAGAGCCTTCAGTCTCTCGAGAAGATGCTACCGTTTTAACGGGTATGATGAAACAGACACTACAAACAGGCTCAGGTCGCGCCGCTAAATATTATGGCTTTACGCATCCAGCTGCGGGTAAAACAGGAACTACCAGTGACACAAAGGACGCTTGGTTTGCGGGTTTTACGCCCTATCACGTTGCGATCGTGTGGATTGGTTACGATAATAATGAGTCACACGGACTAACGGGGGCCAGCGGCGCTCTGCCGATTTGGGCAGAGTACATGAAAAATTATGCGGGACAATACCCACCCATCGACTTTCCTTTACCTGATGGTGTGGTCAACGCGACAGTCCCATTTACGCCGCCGCCACAAGACGATGGCAAAAAAACAGAGTGGCCTGAATCTATTGAACTTTACTTTAAATCAGGCACAGAACCGGGAGCGGAACTTGATCAAGAGGAGTGACTACGCGCCGACTTTTTACGTCACCTCAAGGTCAAGAACAGTCACTTATCAATAAGTTAGAGATTTCAGTGTCTTTTTGACACCTTATCGTCATTTTAGGTTATATTTTCGAATTGGTGAACGGCCTCAAACCGTTGAGAAATCGTTATTATTTTGGCGCGGGGCTTGCTTATATTTGCTCTGAGCTCCGAGGATTTTTGAGTGAAACTTAAGATACCTAAAATCGAAAAGCTAGAGAAAATTCTTGTGAGCAAAAGCTTTCGTTTTCAGGCTATTCGCTGCGCTATTTCACTATTAATTACCGTTTTGCTTTATCAGTTTTTTTCTCTGACGGGAGTTGAAAACTACCTCTACGATTTACGTGTCATCTACAAGCCTGTTTCAAAAGTTTCTGACACGGTAGCAACAATTGCAATCGATCAAGAGACCGTGCGCGATATGCGCCGCAGTCCCAATGCTAAAGATCATATAGAGTTTTTAAAACTATTACTGGCGCAAAAACCTAAAGCCATCGTTTATTTAATTCACCCTAAAGAGTTGGTCGGCGCTTATGAGGAATTGCAAGAATTTGGGGAGTTAGCCTCAGGGCTTAATAACTTTATCGTTGTGAGTGAAAAATTAAATCTCAAGGGAGAAGAAGGGCGTCTAGAAATGCCGCCGCCTTTTACCGGAATCAAAGTGGCCATCGGCCCGAAACTAGCTGATAGAAATAGTTCTGGAGGAGACGGTGTTACGCGGCGAATGTTAGTTTCTTATGAAGGAAAAATGGCTTTTCATCCTCATTTCGCAGGAATTACCAGAGAAGAAGGAGTGCGGGGCCTTATTTATGACGATGAGTTTAACGAAGCCTTTATAGATTATCACCCTCAAGGCACTTATCGGGCGCTTAGTTTTTCATCTGTATTAGAAAATAAAATCCCTGCCAGTCAATTGACGGATAAAATCGTATTTGTTGGTCGCGATACTTTGGGTTCCAACAAAGACTATGTGCAAACTCCTTACTCTCAAGATCAAATGGCTATGACAGTATTAGAGTTACACGCGAACATGATGGATACGATGATATTAAATAGCTCGCCCATAAAAGTAAATTACTGGATAAATATAGTAGCGACTTTATTGTTTTCTTGGCTAATCGTTTACGTTGTTTTAGCGCTTAAGCCAAGCCGTGGACTTTTAATTCTCCTTGCCAGTGTTTTAGCATATGTCACCTTATCGTGGAGCCTACTGTCTTTAGCCGGCGTTTGGCTAGGAATGGCCCATACTTTGATTGCCATGTTTGTCTGCTATTACTTTTTAATTCCTTATCGATTAATTTTAGAGAACAGAAAAAGTTGGGAGCTCTTTCAGAGAAATAAAATACTCTCGCAAGTAGAAGAATTAAAATCAAATTTTCTCAGCATGATGTCACATGACATAAAAACGCCGTTGGCACGAATTCAAGGCATGATCGATTTAATAAAAAGAGAGACGGTCGAGTTAAATCCCAAACAGACCCAGGCCCTAGATACTATCACCCAATCATCGCGAGATTTGACAGAATTTATTACCTCGATCCTCGATTTAGGAAGAGTCGAAAGCCAGGGAATTAATTTACACTTTTCATCGAGAGACATAAATTCGCTGGTTCAAGAAGTGATCGAAAAATATGATTTTTTTGCGAAAGAAAGAAACATCGAAATCATTGGCGAGTTTGAACCCATGTTTAGTGCGAAGGTTGATGTGGAATTGATGCGCCAGGTATTTAGCAATCTCATTGAAAATGCTATCAAGTATAGCCCCGAAGGTACTAAAGTTCTGGTCACTACCGAAGAATCTAACGGCGAAGTAGTGATTCAGTTTGCTGACCAGGGGATTGGTATTTCAGAAGATGAACAACAAAATGTTTTTATGAAATTTTATAGATCAAAAGAGGCTAAAAACTCGAAGATTAAAGGCACGGGTATTGGGCTTTACTTAGCCCGTTATTTTGTAGATCTTCACAGAGGACGAATTGATGTTGAAAGTCGACCCGCGCAAGGCTCGACTTTTTCGGTGGTTCTGCCTATGGAACAATAAATGACAGAAAAAAGTTAGAAGGAGAACGTTATGATAAAAGTTTTAGTAGTTGATGATGATGCCGGATTGCGATTATCAGTCCGAAACGCTTTAGAGGCTACGAAAGGCATTCAGGTTGACGAGGCGTTTGATGGCCTTAATGCGGTCGAAAAGGTAAAGGCCAATGGTCGCTTTGATGTGGTGATTCTCGACATCGATATGCCGAGGCTTTCTGGCTTTGAAGCCATGCAGGCTATTAAAGAACATGATCCAGGTATTATAGTTCTTATGATGACGGCCTATGCGACGATTGACGATGCGGTGAGAGCCGTGCAAGAGGGAGCCTTTCATTATATTGCGAAGCCGTTTAAGGGAGAAGATCTCATCGCCTTAATTGAACGAGCACGATCAGCGCACAATTTGATATCAGGAATTGCCGCGAGTGCGCCAATTTTACATGAATCAGGTCGTAAAATTATTGGCAATACAGAACAAATGCAAAAAGTATTTAATATTATCCATAAACTTTCTAAAGTGGACACGCCTGTTTTAATTCGTGGAGAATCAGGTACTGGTAAGGAGCTCGTGGCTCGAGCTATTCACTTTAACTCTCCTCGAAAAGATGGTAAAATCGTCGCTATAAATTGTTCGGCCATTCCCGAAAATCTTTTTGAAAGCGAGCTTTTTGGTCACGAAAAAGGTTCGTTCACCGGTGCTGATCAAAGAAAAATTGGAAAATTTCAGTTTGCGGAGGGTGGCACATTATTTTTAGATGAGGTGGGAGATATGCCTGTACTCATGCAGGTGAAACTTTTGCGCGTATTGCAAGAAAAGGCATTTACTCCTGTCGGTTCAAATCGTGAAATTGATTCCAACGTGCGCATTATTGCCGCAACAAATCGCCCACTCGAAGAAATGATTAAGGATGGAAAATTTAGAGAAGATTTATTTTATCGATTAAATGTTTTTCCGATTTATTTGCCAAATCTTCGTGAAAGAAAAAATGACATTGAGCACTTGGTGCACATGTTTATCAAAAAATTTAATGCTTCACATAGTAAGCGTATCGTAGGCATTTCAAGTGACGCTATTCAGTGTCTAAAAAAATACGAGTGGCCTGGAAACATTCGTGAACTCGAAAATATAGTCGAGCACGCGTTTATTTTGGAGACTTCAAATCAGCTTACTTTAGGATCGTTGCCAGAGGCCCTTCTGATGACGACTGGATTTCATGCAGTAGCTCAAAGAATGCAGGTCAGCTCGGGTCTTGATTTCGCGGATGTCAATGGTTCTAATGATGAAATTTCTCAGGACGATGATTTGTCTGGCGGTGGCCAATTAAGAGACCAGTCCAACGGGGACGGCAGTCGCGAAAGCGGCAGCTCAGCGGAGTTTGATTTTAATAGACAAAAAGAAACTTTTGAAAAGGAATTTATTATCAAGGCGTTAAAGGCTTTCAATGGCAGAATTAATCAAACAGCTTTGCACGCAAATATTCCAAAAAAGACTTTACTACGTAAGATTGAAAAATACGGGATAGTGCCCAAAGATTACGCGGTACCGAAGTAATTCATTCGAGGTTTTTTTTGATTGATTTGCGGACTCGGGGGCTGTTAGCTTAGCCGACTATGCGATTTATTCCTCCAGAAGCATTTACCCATCGAGAGTTGGCTCAAGCCTTGACTTGGCTTGGAAATCAACCCGATCACATTCAAAAAGCGGTACAGAATAATAAAGAAGCCTTAGTTAGTTTGTTTAAAAAATCGATGAGAAATGGCAATGGTGAGTTGCCAACAAATCTCATGAGTGCTCCACCAAGTTCTGATGCTTTTCGCAGCGATTTAAAGAGTCTAGCTCAAGGCCTTCGGCAGTTTGAGGAGCCGGCCAGCTTTAAGACTGAGCTAGAACCAGAATCTCGAGAAATCTCCAGCCAGCCGGTAGTCAAAAAAGGCCAGGTTGAATTAGATGAAAAATCGTGGGCATTGATTCAAACAGTCAAGTTGGAATTTAATTTGAGTCATGAGTTTGAGGCTCTGCGGATGCTTATTACTTTGGGTTTCGACAGGGCCAGCGCCATTTTTCCTAAATCAAAATTGCAAAATTAATAAAAATTCTGCTATCTTAAAGCAGATATGAATAAAGAAAGTACCGTGAGTTACAAAGACTCGCTTAATTTACCCAATACAACTTTCCCAATGAAGGGCGATTTACCTCAAAAGGAGCCGCTTGCGATTGAAAAATGGAAGAGCCTGGATATTTATCAAAAAATGGTAAAACAAAACTCCTCACTTGGAGTTTTTACGCTTCCGGATGGGCCTCCTTATGCCAATGGCAATATTCATATGGGTCACGTGCTCAACAAAACTTTAAAAGACATTGTAATCAAATACCGAAATATGAGTGGGTTTTCGGCAGCGTTTATTCCCTGTTTTGATTGTCATGGACTGCCAATTGAACACGAAGTTAACAAAAAACTGGGCGAAAAACGAAAGGGTCTTTCAGCAAAAGATGTTCGTGAGTTGTGCCGACAAGAAGCTAACAAATGGGTTGGTATTCAGACCGAACAATTTGAACGCTTAGGGATTCTAGCCGATTGGCAGCACCCATTTAAAACCATCGATAAAGATTATGAAGCTGAAGAAGTGAGAGAGCTCGCACGAATTTACAAAAAAGGTGTGCTTTATCGTGGCAACAAACCGGTCTATTGGTGCTGGGCTTTACAAACGGCTCTCGCTGAAGCCGAAGTTGAGTATCAAGACCACAGGAGTCCTTCGATATTTGTAAAATTTTATGTAAATGGCCCGACACCATTTGGGAACTTCAAAAAGCCCGTGGCCTTTGTGATTTGGACCACAACTCCTTGGACATTACCTGCGAACTTAGCGGTGGCTGTAAATCCCGATTATGTTTATCAGGCCTACGATTCGGGCGAAGAAATTTTAATCATAGCAAAAGAATTAGAAACTGTTTTTAGCAAAGAGGCCGATTTAGAAATTTCTGCTGTGGGGCCAGAAATTAAAGGTGAAAAATTAGAAGGTATAAAAACTAAACATCCTTTTATTGAGAGGGCCTCTCCGGTTATTTTGGGTTCCCATGTAACTCTTGAAGCGGGCACAGGGTGTGTTCACACGGCACCTGGACACGGGCAGGAAGATTACGTTGTTGGATTAAAGTATGGCCTACCTATTTTAAGTCCGGTCGATGAAGCCGGAAAGTATACCGCTGAATATTCGGAGCTAAAGGGCACATTTGTTTTTGATGCAAACCCAATTATTGTCGAAAAATTAAAAAAGAGCGGTCATTTAATTTCAGCAAAAGAGATCACGCACAGTTTTCCTCATTGTTGGCGTAGTAAAACGCCCCTGATTTTTAGGGCTACCCCACAATGGTTTATTCGTATGGATGACCCTAAATATAATGTGCGAGAGTTAGCTCTTAAGGCCATTAATGGCGTTAAGTTCTCTCCCGATTGGTCGGTCAATCGCTTGCGTTCCATGATTGAAAATAGGCCCGACTGGTGTTTGAGTCGCCAAAGGCTTTGGGGAGTTCCAATTCCCGTTTTTCATTGTGAAAAATGCGAGGAGGCAATGACCTCACCTGATATCATGAATAAAGTAGCTGACAAAATGGAGTTGGCTGGCGGTATCGAAGCCTATTTTGAACAGTCCATCGAAAGCTTGATAGGCAAAGAAAAATGCCAAAAATGTGGCGGGCAAGTTTTTAAAAAGGGACAAGACATTCTCGACGTTTGGTTTGACAGTGGGATCATGCATTCAGCGCTCCAACATCACACCAAAGAATTGCGCTTTCCCGCCGATGTTTATCTTGAAGGTAGCGATCAGCATCGGGGTTGGTTTCAGACGAGCTTATTAACTTCGATTGCTTGCTACGGAGATTCGCCGTTTAAAGCGCTTGTTACTCATGGCTTCGTCGTAGACGCTGCTGGCAAAAAAATGAGCAAGAGCGTAGGCAACGTGGTGAACCCTGAAGAATGGATCAAAAAGCTGGGCGCAGAAATTTTGAGATTATTTGCTGTGTATGAAGATGTGGCGCAAGACCTGACCTGTGGACCTGACATTTTTACGCGACTGACGGAGGCCTATCGTCGCTTTCGAAATACCATTCGCTTTTTACTCGGTAATATTTCTGATTTTAATGTGGATCGCGACAGTGTGCCCTATGAAAACCTTTTACCACTAGATAAGTGGGCGCTAGCGCAGCTTAATCAAGTTGTTGAAAAAACTACCTTGGCTTTTGAAAACTACGAGTTTTACAAAGTTTATCATTTGTTAAATAATTTTTTTGTCACAGACCTTTCAGCTACTTATTTAGATATTATTAAAGATCGACTTTATACCGGAAAAAAAGGCGGCGTCGGCCGTAGATCAGCTCAGACAGTTCTCTATGAACTTACGGTAAGTCTGGCTACTTTGATGGCGCCTATTACTTCGTTTTTGTCAGAAGAAACTTTGCAGCATATGACTACTTGGCGGGGGGGGAGCAAGCCCGAGAGTATTTTTCTGACGCCCTTTCCTAAGGTAAGTCCCGAGTGGCGCCAGCCTGCCCTCACTGAAGAGTTTGCGGAAATTATCAAGGTTCGAGGAGAGGCTTCTAAGGCACTTGAGGAGCTTCGTAAAAATAAAACCATTGGAGCTTCTCTCGAAGCCAAGGTTAAAATAACAGCTGACGGAAATCAGTTCAAATGCCTCGAGAAATATAAAGAATGTCTTGGTGAATATTTTATTGTATCGAAGGTGGAATTAAACAAAGGTGCGTTTTCAGTGCAGGCAGAAAAGTCAGACGGAGAAAAATGTCTACGCTGTTGGGTTTATGATGAACTTACCCCAACGGCACATCAATACCCCGGTGTTTGTCCAAAATGTTTAAAGGCGCTTACATGAAAAAATTTGTTTTTTTGGCGACTATTGGTGGCTTTATAGTTTGCTTAGACCAAATGACCAAAATACTCATACACACCCAATATGATCTGGGCGAGTCGACCACAGTTATTCAGGGTTTTTTTGATATTACCTATGTGCGAAATTTTGGCGCTGCCTTTGGATTCTTAGCAAAAACTCATCCTGGTTTTCGAGATACGTTTTTTATGCTTATGCCGCCGACGGCACTTATGATCATTCTATTTATCCTAAAGGGCGTCGAAGATAACGATAAAATTCAAGTGGTAGCGCTCTCTATGGTTTTTGGCGGAGCCGTCGGTAACTACATTGATCGGTTACATCTGGGATATGTCGTTGATTTTTTAGATTTTTATGTGAGTGATACTCACTGGCCCGCTTTTAATGTGGCCGATATGGCCATTGTTTGCGGAGTTGCAATTCTTTTAGTATTAATGTTTTTTCAGGCGAAGCCACAGATAAAAAAAGTGAATACTTAATAGATGTATCCCTTTGTTCACATCGGATCGGTTGCGCTACCCACATATACAGTTATCATTAGTCTCATTTTTTCGTTGAGTGTATTTTGGCTGCTCCATCGGGCCCAGAAGTTAAATAGGGATAGAGGAGTAGCATTAGATCTTGGCTTAGTGATTATGATTTGTGGATTTCTGGGTTCCCGAGTTTTTCATGTTATTTATGAAGAGCCTAAGTATTATTGGGAGGAACCGGCAGATATTTTTAAAGTGTGGCAAGGGGGGTTTGTTTTTTACGGCGGATTTCTGGGAGCCTGGTTGGGTGGGATCTGGTTTTTAAAGAAAAAGCGCCAACCAATTCTAGTTTGGCATGATTTGCTTGCGCCGATAATCAGCCTTGGGTACAGCCTGGGGCGGCTAGCTTGTCTGGCGGCGGGTTGTTGCTACGGCAAGGAAACTTATTTACCTTGGGGAATTCGCTTTCCATTGGGTGTCGAGGCGCCGACTGGTATAAGTCTTCACCCTACCCAGCTTTATTCCAGTATTTGGGAGTTTTTAGTTTTTTTAGTTCTCATTACGTTAGAGAGCAGGCCACTAAAGAACAACAGGATACCGGGGGTCCTCTTTGCTATATGGCTTACTCTTCATGCATTGGGTAGACTGGTTATGGAATATTTTCGAATGGACGCAAGAGGGCCAAGCTTTTTGGGCTTAAGCATATCCTCGCTGATTAGCCTTATTCTATTGGTTTGTGCTGTCGCGCTGTACATCCGCCTAAATAAGATTGCTAAACGTTAAATTTTCTTAGTACTATTTATCAATGCACCCACTGCTATTCGAATACAAATTCATAAAATTACACACATACGGATTTTTTATTGTCGTAGGATTTTTATGCGGACTTTTTTTAATTCGCCGTAAGTCCAAAAAACTAGGTTGGAATTTAGAGAATGTCTCTGATGTGGCTTTTTGGGCGCTGCTCGGTGGATTTGTTGGTGGCCGAGTTTTGTATATCTTTACCCGCTGGAGCGAGTATTCAAAAGATCCACTTGAAATGTTTAAGTTCTGGGAGGGCGGCCTCGTATTTTACGGCGGCCTAATCGGCGGCACCCTAACTTTAATTTGGCGCGCGAAGAGATATAAAATCCCGATATTACAATTTATTGATTTGGTTGCGCCTAGTTTGGCACTTGGGCATGCCTTTGGTCGCATCGGTTGTTTTATGGCCGGATGTTGCTTTGGTCAGTCTTGTCCTGCCGATAATCCATTTGCCGTGATTTTTACCCATCCTTTGTCAATCGCGCCGCTCAATCAGCCACTGCATCCCGCTCAGCTCTACGATGCTTTTAATGCGCTCACAGTTTTTTTTATTCTTGAGTTTTTATATCCCCGCCGAAAATTTTTGGGCCAAATGTTTGCAACCTACGGCATTTTATATTCAATAGGACGATATTTTGTTGAGAGCTATCGGGGCGATAAAATCCGCGGATTTTTGATTGAGAATGTGCTTTCCACTTCACAATTTATTTCGATCGGGATTTTTTTATTCTCGGCATTCCTATTTGTTCACTACAAGCGATTAAATCGTAAGGCTTAAGAACTGATACCCTTTGTTGGGTATACCGGGTGAGATTTAAGGGCCATTTTCACAAAATAAGTTTCTAACTTTGTTTAATTTTTTCCATAACGCGTCGAAAAAATAAGTGAAACCTTCCAATTTTAAATTCTCCTTGTTGATTCTCGATTGCGATGCAATCGGGAATAGGTAACGAGCTTGTCGCAATGCTTGAAGATTTAGAAAAATTCGAGGCGCCAGATTTAAAAGACACACACAAGCAAAAGTTTTGGTTTTATTTCTCAAGTTCACGCTGCAAATTGAGCAACTATATAGAGATCCAAGTGCAGTTGAAGAT
>Ga0163151_10001511_pt1 | contig 38725 bp, 36 predicted proteins | sample OliLakLV19MP5IB2_FD_145596 | JGI IMG/M metagenome (GOLD analysis project Ga0163151, IMG submission 145596) | Freshwater microbial mat bacterial communities from Lake Vanda, McMurdo Dry Valleys, Antarctica - Oligotrophic Lake LV.19.MP5.IB-2 | ecosystem: Environmental > Aquatic > Freshwater >... | reverse complement strand
GAAATACAGAACTAAATTCTACATTTCCTTCTTTGGTAATTAATTTGGCAACCAATGAAACCGAGTCGCCTATAAATTTTAATTTCAAATCAATTTTTCCCTCTTCCGGTTCGAAGTAAAATTGCCCCAAAACTTGATTCAATTTTTGATTTTTTACGCCTATAACCGAGTAGGAATTTAAAGAACCTTCTACAGGAACAAGAATATGGGGCAGCTTTAAATTTTTGTATTCAACACTGTCTAAATAATATTTTTCAGACGTCGCGATAAATAACATTAAAAATCATTTTCCATCTTTTACCATTGGTTTATATTCTTTTCCAACTATGCCTTGTAGTTGTTCTTCCGGTAGATTCCATAATAGGGTAAGGCCATAAGCAGGATTCTCTTTCCTTATTTCAAAACGGACTTCCTTGTTTTGTTGTACGGTATCCTTTGTAATATTCTGCGAGAAAACGAGGAGGCTAAATAGAAGAAAAGAAATGGTTGCGGTGGCTGCTTTCATTTTAATTATTGGAGTATATAAAGTTTTGGAGCTACAAGAAGTTGCGGAATCGGAAGATTCAACAAATTAAAATAGCATGGGTAAATTTAAGATTAGTTGAGACAATTTTTCGCCGCTTACTACCTCATTTAAAACATTTGCAATAATTCGTCCTGAAGAAGTAGTATTAAAAATAAATCAAAGGTTAGTCTTTCAAACACCTTACAGAGAAACCCTGTGTCTTAGAAGGGGGACTGCTGCTGCTCACCACATCGCTTGTGTTTAGGTACTTGTTCCAAGCAAAGAGAGCAGAGTACTCAGTAGTCGTCCAGAAGGCTGCGGACGTGCCCAGAGTTGCGAACAAGCCACTTACGTGATATCGGTAACCGGCGGGCAATGCTGTAAAGCCCGATGAATTTGTACCGTCCCAACCTGGCGTGTCACTGCTTGATGCTTTCATTTCACCACCAGCTATACTGCTACCACCTAAATAGCTTTCAAGAGTCGCAAATTCTGCAAGGGTAGCAACGTGCCAACCTACAGGTGCTATATTGCGACTGTCGTTTACTGCAAACCAATTATAGAGTCGGCCATAAGTGCTTCCATTACTTACATTATTATTATAATTACAATAAGCTGCGGTTGGTAAATTCCCCCAAGTGTTATTATCAGTTATGTTAGGTATTGGATCTCCGTTTTGGTATTTAGTTACTTTTAAGTTCCCAACCATCCAACATTGTGTGCCAATAGTTATAGTTTGATAAACATTGCCATCAATATCGGTAACAGTTCCACATCCGCTTGAAACCTCTGAAACTTCAATTGGGATAGTTCCTGAAAACGAACTAAAATTATCGGTATAACTATAATTTAATGTGCTTTGTACTGGTAATACAGTTGGAGTTCCAATAATTTTTATCTTCATGTTCAAATTTCCTGCGCTTTGAAAAGTGGAAGAAACCAGTTGTAGGTTTGCGTTATTGACGCTGAAAGTAATATTATCAAAATCGATTGAATTTACAATACCATTTACCTCGGTACCTGACGTAGACAACTGTACTAATGGAATCAGGCTAAAATTTACAAAAGGCAAATTATTTACAATCTGAATCGTTGTGTTTGCTTTATTAATATATCCATTTAAGATATTTATATATTTAAAGAAGTAGACCACCGAACTCTGAGGATTGTCTTCATCAGCAGACATCAATTTTCTTTTTAAAGTATTAATTGTTAAGGAAGAATTTATATTATCCTCAAATGGAATAAATCCGGCTCTTTCATTAGTTCCCAAAATACCATCTAACTTAATATTGCCTGTTAGTATGTATTCGTTATAAAGTGGTTTTCCGTATTTTTTTGCATAGTACAAAGAGGGAATAATTAATACAAGACCGGCTATTTGTGTTGCGCCGGTAGGAGCCAATAAAAGTGGGATGCTTGCACCAACACCGATAACTGCCGCTCCAAAATATAACGCGTTGGTGTCAATACTACGTCCGGGAGAAGTATCCAGAATAATACTATCAAATACCGTTTTATTTACTTGGTATAAGATGGCAATTTCTGTCTTTTCAGCAACGGTAGCGTTTGCAAAATAATTATTGAAATTGTCTAATGCGTCTTGGGCTTCCACAGCTTCAGGTGAAGCATCCAAAGACATCGAAAATGTTGTAAAGTTTGCAAAAAATGGAGCCAAAGAAGCTTCAGGGGCTTCAGAAAGTACAGTTTCTTTTATATCATATGAAATTGTGGCATTATTTAAAGAAGGAATTGTTAAAGTATGAGCCCCTAAAATTGCATCGTTTGGCACTAGGAACAACAGTTTATGGTCATCCGATTTTACCAATGTCACATCAACTCCATCTAGAGTGGCCTGATATTCTTGTTCCGTCAGATCGGTACTTGGCAAACTAATGGTGACCACTTGTGAAAGGTATACTTCGCCACCAATAAGGTCGATAGGCGGTTTAGTGGAATCTTCTTTAGAACATGCCGTTATTGTGGCAAATGTTAACAGTATAAGAAGGATTTTTAGATACTTTTTTTTCATAAGTGTTGATTTTAGCTATTAGCAAGTAATATAAAAATTCTCAATACTAGTTCTTTTCGGGCCAACGATAGACTTCAGTCGGTTTCGATGCGTAAGGATCAGGGTAATCCAAATAAGCTTTTTCCATTTTATTTATACAATCTTCAAAGCTAGCACCATCAAAGCATCTATAAAGCATGGGAAAACATTTGAAAGTAGTGTAATTTTTTTTATTAGAAAAAATAATAACAAATCGGTTAGCATAAATAGTTTTGGTTGCAGGACTTGTTGTGGAATTATCAGTTACAAATTGCTTTGCCTTGATGTTAGCATCATCATCATTCATTGCCTCAACTTTTGACCAAGGTTGGTTGCTACAGGAAGTTTTATCCACATAATGCTTGGTTAATAATAAACATGGTTTATCTTTTTGAGCAAAACTCGACAAACAAATCGAAAGAGCTATAAAAGCTAAAATATATTTTTTCATACTCAATGTACTTTAAGTTTAACCATAAATAATTTTCACACACTTCCTTGTAGCAGCTCTCATTTAATTCAACGCCTTGTGTCTTTCTCCAAGAATAATTACAAGACCTAAATCAGGGCGCATAGAAGCCTCCATTAAACCATAGGTTCCAGCCTTTATTCCATAAACACCATCGTTTATATATTGATACAATATGGTATATCGTATGTATGGAGCAGTTCCGTACTCTCTTACAACTCCCTTCTCATCGCAATCAACCCAGAAATTGATAGCGTCAGCCGCAACATCATGTCGTTGAAATGTCCCGGTACCATCTGCTAAGAGTTCAACTATGGGATCTCCTTTTCCTTGGTATTTATAGAGTCCTAAAATTTGCTTCGGAAAATTCTTGCAAACAGTATAAACATCACCTTCCAATTCAATTTTTTCTACAGCGACTTGTGCTGATACGAAAGCCGATAACATAATGAAGCAAAATAAACTTGAGATCTTTTTCATAGGTAGGTTTTTAATTTCATACAAAGTAACAATTATTAGACAAACCTGTCTCCGTATTGAAGGCTTTGAGCTAAAATACTCAATATTGAGTAGTGGAAATTTGTGGGGGTATTACTTCAATGGGTCGTTACAGCACACATTCAAAAACCCCAACTACTTTAAGATTATGCAACTCATCTTCACCTAATTCAATCGGAACGTAATCAGCGTTGTTTGATAACGGTTTTAGAACAATTGATTTATGACCCCATGAGTCGCTGGTAGTTTTTTTTATACTCCTGTATTCTTTTACTGTATAACCTGATCCAAAATCGGGGTCTTGAATTCCGGTACTTTGGACAAGAACAATCTTTCCATCCCTTGAACCACCATCATATTTTTTGAATAAACAAATTGAGCCGTTCGGGATTATTTTATTCATCGATTCGCCATCAACCTTACACGCGAATAATTCCTTTGATGGTTTATATCTTGCAGGTAGTTCTATCCACTCAAATTCTGAAACATTTTGCAAATCACTAAAATTACCAGCAGCAGCTCTTAAATCATGCAAAGGGATTGAATTGACAAAAGGTATAATTTCTTCTTTGTTGAAGTATTTGACGCTACTTTTTGTTTTGTATTTGACTATATGTTCAGCGAGGTATTCTCTTAAGTTTGCGTCACAAACATAAACATAGGTGCCTTTAATACCCCTAAGCATAATAGTTTTGTAAATGTTGAGAATAAAACTCTTTAAATCCTTGGGATTGTCGATGGATTGTTTTCCATTTTTATCGAAATAGTTTTCCTTGAGTATTTCAATTTCATTGGTTTGTTTATTATAAGTAATCTCATTACCAAAAATTATTCCAGTGTAATTTAAATCATAACCTTGGGTTGTATGAATACAGCCAACTTCATTTATCGCATTCTCCGAATTAACCCAATCAACTGAAACACTATTCCATTTCAATTCCTTGTTTTCAATTTTAATGTCAAATGCATTTTTGTTTTTATTAGAAACCCACTCCCATGAATATCCAGCAACCAGCCGTGAAAGTCCATTTTCTTCATTTCGTAACTTTATTTGATTCACCATGTCATCGATTGAATCAAATAAGATAAACTCATAATCTTTAGAACTGTAGACTTGGTTCCTTTCGTTCAGATTACAGTTTAATAGATTGTCTATGAATTTAACATAGTCATTTCCACCTCTTACTCTGAATTGAGATTTTAAATACTCAACTTTTGAATATCTATTAGATTTCAGTTTGTCGAAATCAGCTTTTTTAACATCAGATGGTTTTATTGATTGATTTTCATCATAAAATAAGACTGAATTTTTAGCCTGTTTTAAAACCCAATCAAGTTCACTACAATTATTTTTATCCAGACCCAATTTTTCACAAACAACATCAAAGGCTCCATAATACGCACCTAGGTTAACCCTTCTGCGCAATCGATGTGACTCGTCAACAACAACAATATCGAATTTCTCTTTGGCAACTTCAGCTGGACCAATTACCATTGAACCACTTAAGCCCTTAATATTTTTGAATACTTTCTTTAAAGTATTTCGAAACGATGACATTGGAACAACCAAAGCCATTTTAGGGTTAGGGTACTTCTTTTTTAGTTCTTCAATAAGCTTGATGAATTCAAATTCATTTTCTCCAAACTCTTTAAAATTAGAATCCTCATTGTTGGAGTTTAGCAACTTGAATAAGAAAATTGCCAAAATTGACTTGCCCGTTCCCGCTCCACCTTCTATAATTGTAGTTTTGAAACTGGGATCCAATAAATTTTTTATTACAACCAATAAACCCGCCTTTTGTTCTGGGGTTAAACTTTTATAAGGTGAGTATTTGAATAAATCTGAATTATTGATATAGTCAATAGAATGCCTAGATATTCCTTCTGCTCTTAATTTATCCCAAATTGATTTGAAAATATCCCAATAAACTTCCTTCTTCTGATAATAGTTGTGGTTCGCAAGGCCAATATTTCCATTAATTAATTTGTACTGACCGTCACCAGATATATATTTTATCAAATTTGATTCAATATCTAATGTTGCAGACTTGTTGAACTTGGCACTAGAAATTAAATGAACGGCAGTTAATTTAATTTTGGCATCGCTTTTTAAATGTGTAGCCATACGAGCAAATGTGTCGGTGGTTTCTCCTACATATGCTTCTTTAATTTCTCCGTCACTTATGATATACACAATAGGCCATAGATCTTTTGCATAGTGTAGATTATTAAATTCATTGACCAGATTGGAATTAAAATCATACCTCTTTACTAAAAAATCCGAGGTTGATATCATAACTCATTATACTTTTTAGAAGTTCCTTTTGCTTTATCTACAGGATATTTCTCTCCATTTCTCCTTATCTTATCCAACATAATTTCTTTAATGTTAAAACCATGTTTGTTCGCTAATAAGAAGGAAAATGCAAGAATATCGGCTAACTCTTCCTTTATTTTGGATGAATCAACCTTTTCTGAATCAGCAACAGTTTTCCACAAAAACAACTCATTCAACTCCGCTGCTTCAATGGATATTGCAGTAGCAAGATTTTTTGAGTCGTGAAATTGTTGCCAATCTCTTTCATCCCGGAACTTAATAAGTTCGTTGGTTATTTCTTGAATTTCGGTCATGGTACTTTAAGTCTTTTTACTAAATTTAAGATTGAAGGTATAAATGTTTGGAACGTAAACAAAGAATTTAGGTATTCCACCGCTATTTGTCAAATTTACCTTTATGGGAAGGTCGGATCAATTAGGAAAACGGAAAATGTAAAGGTCGATTTATTTCACACTAACAACTTCATTAGAGATTTTTTAGTTATGGATAACATTAAGACTTGCTACTTCCGAAGAAATTATTGCCATGAAATTAGATGTAGTACAACGCATCGGTAGAAAAAAGGATTTTTGGGACATTCATGAATTAACTTCCGAATTTACCTTGGATCAAATGTTGTCACTACATCTGGAAAGATATCCTTATACCATGATCGTGAGTTGATAAAAACAAATTTTATCAATTTTGGCAAAGCCGATATAGTTCCTGATCCCGTTTGTCTTCTTGGAAACTACTGGGAAGTAATAAAGTCGGATTTTTTTTTGTAAAAGAATAATACCTCCTCAATTAAACCATACCGCATATCCCTGTTTTCGTAATTCCAATGCCAGGGATTTTTCAAGGTAGAGTGCTTCCTGTCTGGTCATCCCTTTTTTATTGTGGTGCTCAAATAAGCTGGGGCGTAAATACAGTCCATACTTACGAACTATGCTGGAAGATAAATTAATTCCTTTTGCATTCCTGTAGCCGGTTTTATGTTGGTCAAATCTTTCTTTGGGTGTTTTACTGGTCATGCCCACGTATAAACATTGCAATACTCCATTGAATTGGGGATTGGCGTCTCTAAATTTTCGGTTCTCTGTAAATGCCTTTTTAGAGAGCTCGATGACGTATACGCAGTAGGTGGTGGCCATGGGGAGATAAATATAAAGAAATAATCGCTTGGCTTTAGCCGTCGCTCTTTTGTCTCCCACAAATCGTGCTGATTTTTTTCTCCGCGGCGGCGGATGGACTTATCATGGTGATTTTTTCTGTTGTCGCTGATATCTGCTGCGGACGCATCTCGCTGAGTGAAGCGTCTGCGACGCTTCGATGGGAGGGGATTCCCTATATATACACGAGGGTTTTCCCTATTTCTTGGATTTTGGGAATTTATTACTATATTTGACTATTGATAGTAAATAGTAAAATGACCATTAAAGAGCAAATACTCAACCTGTTCAGGTCTTCTCCGGAGATTACTGTGAAGGAGGTGGTGGATAGAACCGGTGCCTCCAAACAAATGGTACATATTGCCATGAAACAATTATTGGATGAAGGTCTGGTTCTTAAACTTGGTCGTACTCCTAAAACCGTTTATCGCATTAATACTTCTCCCTCCAAAACAAAAGAACTTTCTCCCTCCTATTCTGTTACCAAAAATGAGTTGGATTTTTTGCAGAAACATTTTATTGTTGTTACCGAAATTGGAAATCTTCTTGAAGGGATGGATGCTTTCGTGCATTGGTGTGAACAAAGAAAATTACCCGTAAAAAAAACTCTTGATGAATATAGAATCACCAAAAAAAAACTGGATGGTTTGTATGATAACAAAGGAAATGTAAACGGAAGCGCCAAACTCCAAAACACAAAAGAGTTTAAGGAGATCCATCTTAATCAATTGTTCTATCTTGATTTTTATGCCATTGAGCGTTTCGGAAAAACACGATTGGGTACCATTTTGCATTATGCCAAACAAGGTCAGAATAAATTTCTAATGAAAATGCTGGTGGAAGATATTCATGATCGTATTATGCAATTTGTTACTCAACATAAAGCTGATGCCATTTGTTTTATTCCTCCCACCATTCGAAGGGAAGTACAACTCATGAAATATTTGCAAACTCATATTCGAATTCCATTACCTGTGGTGGATGTAAAAAAAATGTCGGGGTTAATTCCTGTTCCACAAAAATCATTGAATAAGATGGATGAACGCATCCGCAACGCAGAAAATACTTTTGCGGTTACCGAAACAGGAAAATTTAAACACATTATTCTCATTGATGATGCGGTTGGATCGGGCGCCACCCTGAATCAGATTGCAGGAAAGATAAAATCAAAAAAGATTGCATCGAAAGTAACGGGACTAGCGGTAGTAGGCAGCTTGAAGGGGTTTGATGTGGTTACAGATGTTTGATGCTTACTTCAGTATCGTTCTATTAATATATCGATACAAGAAGAACAGAATCAATGCTGCATAAAGCACACAGGCGATCCAGGGAGCCTCGGCTGGTAGAGCGTCCATAGAACCATTCACCGGATATTTTTTGGTGAGGGCTACCGTTGTTAATTCATCTGCCGCCTGAGTAAAGAATAATTTTACATAAGTAGTTTTAAAGATCGCTACCAAGATAATTACCAAAATATTCTCTACGAAAACGGTATATCCTAAATATAAAATAACAGACAAAGCCGGACGCTTCAATAAAAATGCAAACACCAATGCAAATAACATTTGCATAAAAGAGGCAAATAAGAATGTTCCAAACACCTCAAACAGATCTGCATTGAAATGGAAGGAGTTTTTTGCGAAGATCAATCCTGCGATAAATCCGCTTGCCATTAATAACAAGGCTGAAAACAAGCTAAAGATCCCCACTAAAATTAATTTCGAAGTAATAATGTCATTTCGTTGTTGACCATCAATTACATTCTGACGTATCGTTCTGTTTTGAAATTCATTTCCTATCATGAGAATGAGTAGCATTCCCCAGGCGATGTTTAATCCGTTGTTTAAATATGCAGCGGTTAAAAATACCTGATTGAAATCGAAAGGTCCGCCAAGAACGGCATCTACCCCCGGAGTTCCCTTGGTAAATTCAGATAACATTCTTCCAAATCCCATGGTTACTGAAGGGAATAAAAGAATGAGAAATGCGAAGATGATCCAAAAAGCTTTATACTTTTTTACTTTAAGCCACTCTATTTTTAATAACGTAAGCATAGGTTAGTTTTTTCTGGTTATTTCTAAGAATTTATCTTCCAATTTCGTTCCTACAACTTCAAGTCGTGAAAGTATCACCTTGTTCTCGAAACAAAATGCATTAACATCCTGTGCCAATACTTTTTCGTTGAGTGATAAACTAAGTTGGTTTTTACCAACTTCTATATGATTGATTGCTTTGAATTTTGATTTCAATGCTGATTCTAAAGAAGTAACACAGTCAGCTTCCAGAATAATTTTATAACTCGTTCCTAATAATTCTTCTACTTTTCCCTGAGCCAATAAATCGCCAAACTGCAAAATGGCTACGTGGGTACAAACTTTCTGAACTTCTTCCAATAAGTGACTCGCAATAATGATTGTCTTTCCTTCAGCAGCTAATTCCAACAAAATAGTTCTCATGAAAGCAATTCCTTCAGGATCCAATCCATTCGTTGGTTCATCTAAGATCAATACATCCGGATTTCCCATAATAGCAGCTGCAACAGCTAATCTCTGTTTCATCCCCAATGAGAAATTCCCGAACTTGATATGACCTTTGTCTAAAAGATCTAATCTTTTCAATACATTTTTTATTTCTGCATCATCTCCACGTCCACTAATCAACTGAGTGATTTTTAAATTATCGTATGCATTTAAATATGTATAGAAATTAGGTGTCTCAATAAGAGATCCAACTCTTTTTCTCAATTGAAAATCTGTTCCCTTACCGAACCAGGAGTATGAACCTGAATCGGATTTTTGCATATCGGTAACGATCCCGAGCATGGTAGTTTTCCCACTTCCATTTGGACCCAGGATTCCGAACACAGAACCTTTAGGAATTTGTAAAGAAACATTTTTTAGAGCATGGACTTTGCCAAAATGTTTGTGAAGATTTGAGACCTGTAGAACCATTTCCTGACTCATATAATAAGTGGTTGTTAGTTTGGTACACAAATATAAAATAAGAACTTAACGGGTTGCTTCGTTTTTATAAATAGCTATTCACAATTAAGAGTTATTAATAATGAGGTTTTGTTTGTTAGGAAGGTCCGTTACCTGAGGCGCTTTCTTTTGTTGTGCTCTGTCCGAATAGTTGGAGGAATTTAAAACAACGTCACTATGCCTTCTTTTTGCCTGCGGCACTTATGCCTCAGGCGGCACCTTTTTTTTAGAAAAAAGGAAGGAGAAAAATCGCAATGAAATGAAACGCCTTAGCTTCCTATCACCCTGCATGCCTCCTCCGCCTGAAAAAGGCGGAGCACCTTGGACCATGCCAAGAAACCCAAGGCCACCACACAATGTCAACATTTACCCAGAATGCCCTGCATTTCATTGCCACCATCCGGGGAATAACCAATGCGTATTGTTCAAACAAACCGCTTACGCAGTTCCCGAGTTATTATGCAGCCTTGATCTTTTTGTCTACTTTTTGCATCAAGACAAAAAGTAAAACCCTCCACGGTAGTGGAAAAATGGTATTAACCAAGTATTAATATCCAAGTTTCCAAAGCAGGGCGTACGAAGGGCCATAGGAAAAGCTCCCCAGGAATAAGAAAATAAATTCCTATTTTTAGCTCATGATAAACTATTATATAAAAGGCCCTATACTCGTAAACGAACAAAAAAAATTCTCCGCAGACATAGCCATAAAAAATGGGTTGATTGAAAAAATAATCATGCCTGGCGATGATTTTGACTCGGAAGGGTACGAAATAATCGATGGAAGTGGAAAAATACTAATTCCCGGAGCTATTGATGATCAGGTGCATTTTCGTGAACCCGGATTAACTCATAAAGGTGAAATTTATACAGAGGCAAGAGCAGGTGTTGCTGGTGGTGTTACTTCATACATGGAAATGCCCAATACAAAACCTGGAACAATCACTGCGGAATTGCTGGAAGAAAAATATGCACGTGCTTCGGAAGTATCATTGGCTAATTATTCATTTTATATGGGCACCACCAATGAAAACTTAGAAGAAATTTTAAAAGTAGATTATAAAAAAGTTTGCGGAGTAAAAATTTTTATGGGTTCCTCCACCGGGAATATGTTGGTGGATAAAATGGTTACCATAGAGGAATTATTTAAAAATGTAAAGGTAATTATTGCATCTCATTGCGAAGATGACCCTATGATTGCAATGAATTTGGAAAAGTATAAAGCAGAATACGGAGAAAATATTCCTGTGGAAATGCATCCGAAGATTAGAAGTGCAGAAGCTTGTTATGCAAGCAGCAGCAAGGCAATTGAACTAGCAAAAAAACATGGAGCAAGATTTCATGTATTACATATTTCAACAGGAATAGAAACGGATCTTTTTACAAATAAAATTCCGTTGAAAGAAAAAAAGATTACTGCGGAAGCTTGTATCCATCATTTATGGTTTAGCGATGAAGATTATAAGGAGAAAGGAAGTCTGATTAAATGGAATCCAGCCGTGAAATCTGCAGCGGATCGTGACAAAATTTGGGAAGCATTGTTAGATGATAGAATAGATGTAATTGCAACGGATCATGCACCACATACTTTAGATGAAAAAGGATTACCGTATGTCCAGTGTCCTTCGGGTGGACCGTTAATTCAACACTCGGTGGTGGCTATGTTTGAGTTTTGGCACCGTGGAAAAATAAGTTTGGAGAAAGTAGTGCAAAAGATGTGTCACAATGTGGCGGAACTTTTTGAGATAGAGAAACGTGGATATATCCGTGAGGGATATTATGCGGATCTGGTTTTGATCGATGCGGATACGGAATGGACAGTAACCAAAGAGAATTTATATTATAAATGTGGATGGAGTCCGTTTGAGGGAACTACATTTCATTCGAGGATTGAGAAGACATTTGTGAATGGTCATTTGGTATATGATAAAGGTACGTTTGATGAAACCACGAAGGGGAAAAGGCTTGCTTTTTCTCGCTGATTTATAGTATTCATTGCTTACGAAACTCATAAATGTTTCCCACGGAATTCACTGAACAGCGTCGCAGTGAATTCATTCAAATTGTTTTTAAACCCACAGAAGTGACAGCCATCGGTCGCATTCAGTGAATTCAACATGACGACAGAACAAACAGTAACTAACAAGAAGTTCCGTGATTTCTGTGAATTCCGTGGGAACCATGAATGCGAAGGCACAAACCGAGCTTCTGTGGAAATGACCAAAAAATCGGCTCTTGCCGCCTCTAACACCCTTTAACAGAGAAGAGTCTATAAAATCATTTTTTCGTTGTATTTTTGTAATAAGTTTAATGTTGGACGTTGAAGGTTTAAAGTTCGATAAGAGCATGTAAATACTTAACTTTAAACTTTGATCAATCTCCAACTTTGAACCTTTAACTTTAAACTTACAACTTTATGTATCCAGACGAAATAGTAGCTCCATGTAAGGAGGAATTGGTAAAAAACGGTTTTGAATCGTTAGAAACAGCTGATGCTGTTACCGATGTATTGAACAAAAAAGACGAAACGGTATTGGTGGTAGTAAACAGTGTTTGTGGTTGCGCAGCACGTGGCGCCCGTCCGGGAGTAATTAAGTCATTGGTAAATGATCATAAGCCAACAAAATTAACGACTGTATTTGCAGGAGTTGATGGAGATGCAGTAGCTAAGGCAAGAGAATTTTTCCAACCTTATCCACCATCATCACCAGCCATTGCATTATTTAAAAATGGTGAGTTGGTCCATTTTATCGAACGCTACCAAATAGAAGGAACCCCTGATCATGTATTGGCCGATCATTTGAAAGAAGTTTATAACGAGTTCTGCTAAGGGTAAGAACCTAATAAAATTGAGAACCGTATTCTGTAAAGGATACGGTTTTTTTGCGTTTAGCTTTTATCCCAATAATTAATCTTGTGGTAAAATACCGACGGGCGATCGTCCGTCGTTTCCTACGTCATGATAAATGTCATTTTCGAAGTGAAGCAAAAAAAAGCCCCATCCAAAGAATGAGGCCCAATATTTTTTAATCTGTATTAATCATACCTCGTAAATCCAAAATCGTAAATAGATTTCTATTTCCCCATTTGCATTTTTAAAAGTGCCGGCATTTCTTCTTTTACAGTATAGTCAGAAGGAATTGTAAACTCCGAATCAGAAACTGTTTTCTTTTCGTATTGAACCATCGTCATGATAACAGTCATTTTTGTACCATTTTGATCGATGTTCATCTCTTGTTTCATGATCATACCTTCTACTCCTTTATAAGTAACTTTTCCACGGTAATCTGCATTTCCCAAATCAATATCCTTAGTTGCCCAAACATAATTGGTTCCATTAGAAGTTATCACTTTATATTTCTGACATTTATAACCTAAAATAGTAGCAGTGCTGCTTTCCTTGGTCACTTTTGGGTCTTCTTTGTCTTTATCACCTTTTAACTCTTCACTTTTAACCTTGTAAACAGTTTTCGCCGAGGCCTGAACAAAATAAGTAGTTTTCTCATCACCGATGTTAATCATATCACCAAGCATGGCAGACATCATACCACCCTCCATTACCACTTTTGTTTTATTTCCTTTAATGGTAATAATGTTTGCTTTTGGAGCAGCCATGTTCATTTGATCTGCCTGATCGCCTTTATACTCCATTGAAAATTTGATAACACCTTCAAAACCCTGAGCTGTTAAAAGTGCCGGGAAAATAAGTGCAATCGCTACAATTAATCTTTTCATTTTAATTCGTTTTTGTTTAGTGTAATACAATACTACCAATTATCGGGCAAACTTTAGTTGGCGATACGTTAAATTAGTTCAAATTGCTGGTTTTTAGAAGCATATTACTGACGCCAGAGTAGGGTTTCCCGCAGATCTCGCAGATCTTTTCTTTGGTCGCGGCTTTCACATGCGGTTGATTCCTGATGGTGTGCATAAATCTCACGGAGTGAAGCGCCGACTTGCGCGCCGGATGGCAGCAGAGCGACAGGAATTTTACCTCTTCCTCCCTTTTCTCCATTTCTCCAGAGAAACCTCTTTATCTTCCACCGGATCGTAAAACATTACTTCGTATGGAGGAACATACACATGAAACGTATAAATCCCCACTAATCTATCTTCTGTATCTTCAGAAACTTTTACAACATAATATCCTTCTCCATTTTCATCTGGCGTTTCCATAATCATTGCTGACAGATGATGTTTTCCTTTGGATTCTTTTTCAATGGTATTTCCAAGTTCAATTACTTCGGGTAATTTCATTACAAGGTCTATGGCAATGTAATCAGGAGCTAGTGTATCGATTTCTATTTTTGTGGTGTCTGATACGGTGGTTTTTGTGGTGTCGTTTTGTATTGAAGGCAGAGGGTTTTTTTTACCGCAGGAAACGAGAAGTAGTATAGTGAGAATGTAGAGTAGGTTTTCACAGTTATAAAGTTAGGTTTTTCTTTCTAAATTTGAATATCAACCAAATCAACAAGAAAGAATCATGACTAAAAGAATTGGACTATACACTTGCCTGTTATCTTTTGTATTTCTTATACAACAACCTCTTGCGGGAATTCGTCAAAAAAACAAGTGGAATCCAAAGGAGATGCTATTAAAGTTCAAGATATTCCAAAAAATACGGTAGAAAAACCAACGGTTTATTTCAAAATTAAAAAACTAACAACAGTAGAAAATCAGGATACAAGATATGGAACTGAATCTGAATCAACAGTTTAGCTTTATATTGAAAAAAATTTGGTAGACAGTTATCAGGATTTTGGTGATGGTGATCTTTTTGAGAATGGAACACAGGCGAATTTAAATTCCGAAATGTCGGAGAAAATATTTACCATACAGAAATCAGATTCCACAATCGTTAAAATTATAAAGGTCTATATATACGAAGGTGAAGAAAATGAGGTTTGGGTTAAAACATATAAGAGAAATACTTCCAGGAAATGGGAGTTGTCGGGTTGCAAGGGGAAATGCAAAGACTAAGGAGCCTTCATCTCCTCAATATAATCTAAATGACCTCTACTGCATCTTCACCATCTTCTTCTCCACATAAAAAACAACATCTCCTTTTGACGAGCCAATGAATCTTAGCTTTACAAAGCTTCCTTCGGTACCGATGTATTGAATTTCGATATCATCCGTAGTATAATAAGCTCCCAAAGCACATTTATGCGGATTGTTCTCAACATCTGATGTGAAGGTGGAAAAACAAATCAGTTTTTTTGAGGTTGCATCGGCTGTTTCATATCCGTAAATGAGTGGAGTGTCTTCACTGTCATCCATACCCAGATCAAACGTTTTTTTACTTGTGTTAATGGATGGGAGATTTTGAGCAGTACAAAGATTACTCAAACTTACACCTAGTAAGATACAGCCCAAAAGAATTATTTTTTTCATAGTATGTTGATTGAATTACGGTTAAAGATAAAACACTATATGGCATTGCCTATTTGCCTATTCAGGAACAGACGTGTTTTATTCAGGAATGGTGGTGGACTTGGTTTTTCCCTCTACTTTTACGCTCTGTCCATTAAACTCTACTATAAACCCTGCAACAATCTTATTCCTTCTCCTCAATTCTTGTTCGCCGTTTACTGTAACAAGACCCTCATCGATTACAAAATTTGCATGAGCACCATCATTTACCCAATTCAAAACCTTGAGGAGTTGGTTTAGCTGGATGTAATCATCGGTAATTTCAAAAGTTTCCATGAACAAAGGTAATAATTTTTACCCGTTGGTTTTTTCTACGAAGTAGAAGGATTCACTCAAATGGAAGATGCACGTTTACAGATCCTGAATAAAAAGCGAAGGCTTGTCATCCTGAACTAGTTTCAGAATCCGTAACCGAAAAATACAATCAGATCGGAAAGTTCAATCTTGATTTTAGGTTAGAAAACGGGTGTTACCGCTTCACCCTAATTCCTCGTTAGAATAATCTTGCCGCTTACCCAGGTTTTGCCTATGGGATAACGAATCAGATAGATTCCGGATGCATAATCACTTAAATCGACCGTTACAATTCTTCCCGGTTCTATCTTAGTAATGATCTGAATAGCTTTTCCACTTAAATCAGTAATGTACAATTCACTAATCTCCATATTGGATTTAATGTTCACAATTCCGTCTGTTGGATTCGGATAAAAGCTCCATTCCAGTTGGATAGTATCGTTTGGGTAGATGTTGCTTATATTACTTGTATCAAGCCTAATAGTATCTACTTGTTGAATAACGGTTACCTGAGAATCAGGTAATTCAATCCCTAAATCAGCAATTTGTTGGTTACAATCAGGCATATAGGTATATGCTTTCATAACACGAACCAAAAGATCGTTTAATAATTCTACTCTGTAATTGTTAGTACTTGGAGCTGTATGTGAACCACCAATTCCACTATGATAACTTATAAAAATATAAGTTCCGTTTGTTGCCAATGCGATACAACGCATTAAATATTCTGTGCTTTTATCGGCACCACTTCCTGCAATTGGAATAATCCGAATTCCTTTTTCGGCAGCTTTATAACATAGATCAAGAATTTTTTTACGAATCTCCGGAGTATTATGTGGAGGTGCATCTAAAACTAGGAACAAAATTTTTGCACGGGTATCATCACTCCAGCTTAAACCATTGATGGCTTTGTCAAGAGCAATTTCAACAGCTTCGGGCGTGTCCCCCCCCCCTCCTGCATTGTGGTTGTTTGTATAGGCAACAGATTCAGAAAGGATTCTTGTGAAGTCTTGCGACTCGGTTACATAATTGTCGGAATTATCTTTGTAGAATACGTTTGCAAAACTTAGATTAAGCGTTGAACTGAATCCTTTTGTTTTAAAGATCACATCATTTAAGTCCATTTTTAAATAATCTATTTCGTCTTGCATAGATCCTGTTGCATCAACCACCATAGCAATCTCAACATTTTGAGATTGATTACAGACAGCATTCATCACGAGGTTATTAATTCCTCTTGTAATTTTTTTAGGTTTGTTGACGGTTTTTGATTCACCTTTATATTTAACTGTAATGGCGGAGGCATCAATTTTTGATTCGTCGGTGAATTTTAATTTACCCCATAATTCAGCTTTACCAGTATTATCGGTTCTGGAAGTATAAAGAATATCAGAACCATGTAATAATTCAACGACGGCATTTGCCAATGGTAAACCATTCTGATCTTTTAATTGAAGCACATACCGATCGGAGGGAGAAAAATCCCAGGCACCCTGATAGGATTTTAATTCTCCTTCGGTAAGGTCTTTCCATAATTCCCATTTTGCAAAATCATTTATTTCCCCCGCGGTTAATTTTCCATAGTTGACAGAATCTCCTTTTTCAATTTTATTTCCCCATGCGGTGATTGCTGTTGCTCCTACACCACTAAATCCACCTGAAATGCCACCGTCAAAATCCCAGCTATAAGAGTATTCAACGTCGAGATCATGAGAATAGGTGTATCCATCCCCTTCACCTTTTTTTCCATCCCCTCCATCTTTTTTATTTTTTTTTGCAGATGTATACATCAATCTTGATTCGGAAGTGGTAATCTCCGGAGCATAACCAAAATAAGTGCTTTTTGCATCTTCATCTAAACCAAGCGTTATCTTTTCATCAGTTGTTACTTTAAACTCTTTGGTCACTTTTTCATAACCGGCATAATTGATCACACATTGGTATTTACCGGTGTCGAGTTTTAGATTAAAATTTCCACGGTCATCGGTAAGGACATTCGCTACCAGAATTCCGTCGCGATATATATCAACGTTAGCATAGCCTAAACTGGCCATAGATTTATTTGAGTTTACAGTTCCGTTAATAGATTGAGCGAAATTGTTGATGCCTATAAGACATAATAGGATGGTAAAGATTTTATTCTTCATATAAACTACTGGTTAGTTGAACATGTAGCTTATTACACGTGGGTTTGAAAAGGGTTCATCAGGTTTGGAGTGATAATGGGAACTTTTGACCCGACGGCGCATAAAAAAGCCGAAGCATTGCTTCGGCCTTCATTTTATAAGTATAAGATCTAAATGTGATTAACCTACTTTGTTAAGTATTTTAACTTGTGGTTCGCCAATTACTCCTGCTTTTTCCAAATTTGCTTTCATATCAGGACTTGCTAAAAACCCTTTGATAGCTTCCAAGCTTGGAACTTCTGAGATAATAGTAACATGATTTGGGCTTTCTGCGTCCTGAAAAACCCCATTGATTTTTACGCCCATTGAATCGCGATTTCCAGCGTCGCTATCAAATCCTTTTTTCCATTCTGTAAAGTCTTTCACTTCGTGTGTTAAAATTGTTGTAACCATTTTCTTTAAGTTTAAATTATTAATGAGAGGTGAATGTAGCTAAATTTAAGAAAGGAGATTTCATTTACTGAGTACTAATGTACAGGCTTCATAGTTCTTTAACCTTGAATAGAGGATTAACAGTGCCATTGAGCGGCCGGGGCTGGCAGTAGTAGCCCGCAAGTACCCTCGGCCTAAAAGGACGCGGTACGAGGATTACTGCAGAAGACCCGTAAAGCCGCCCTTAATAAAATCTTAATGCACATCTAAAACGAAACAGCCATTTTTTAGAGAAACAACCTGAAACAAAACAAAGTTCGGCCCGTAAAATTGGCTCGTTTTAACACCTTATAACTTTACAAACACAATACGAAAATTATGCAGCCTTCAACGAACACTCAACATCAAATTGGATACTTTACTCGTCAAAAAAACAAGATCTCTCAATTAACCGAGGGCTGGATGTTTGAACTAAGTTTAATCGCCTCTATATTGTTCTGTGTAAGTTTCTGGTATCAGCTTCCTGATCTTAATATCAATCCAATTTTAGGAAAAGGAATTTCTTCTGTTGGAATTCTAATCCTTTTCTCAATCATCGCATTTAAATTGAAATGGCCTGTAATTATTGGTGTGGCCGGAATGGTCGTATATATCGGAATCAATTTTATTCAAGGAGGTACATTAAAAGATGTTGCATCTAATAAACAGGATCAACACAATTCGAAATTTGTAAACACAAATGAGAATCCTGTAAAAAACGTAACCACTTATCACTATGAAGTTAAAGAGCAGGGGAAATAATTTCTTGCTCTTTATTCTTTTTTCTTAAGATCTCTTACGCATCTAAAACCAACATGTTCGTAGCTTAGTTTAGGATCTGCATTTTGTCTTTTTTCATTCTGATATCCCATACAGTAATTTTCTGCACATAAAAACGATCCTCCTTTTATTACTCTTAAGGTATCATTCATTATCCAGAGATTACTCATTACAGTTGGTCCCTGTAGGAGGGGAGTCATTACAGTGGTATCTATTTGTGGCCAATTTTTGTGATATAGATCAATACACCATTCCCAAACATTTCCCTGTAAATCATAAATTCCATTTCGCCCTGCTTTAAAGCTTCCAACGGGAGCTGTATTGGTAAATCCATCTTCACCTTTATCTTCAATGGGGAAGATTCCATCCCATTTATTGAACTTCTCTTTAGAATTATTTTGATCCAATTGATAAATATATTCCCATTCACTTTCGTAAGGCAATCTCATTTCAAGCCAATCACAATATGCACATGCATCATCATAAGAAACTTGCACCACAGGATGCATACTTTCTTCGGAATCGGAAGATTGTGGTCCTTGTGGATGTTTCCAATCGGCACCACGTGTAAGAACCCATTCTTTTTTCACCAAATCGAATACCATTCCTTCACCGCTTTGTTCGGCAGTGGTCATGTATCCGGTTTTCTTTACAAAATCTGCAAAGGATGCATTGGTCACTTCGTAAATATTTACTTCCAATTCGGGAATGTTCAGTTCAAAATCATTTCTCCCAAACATTTGAACTTTTCCTGCAAGAAGTTTTACGGTGGCTCGGGATTCTTCTACGCTTAATTTATCTTTTGTGCAGGATAAAAGCGTTGCGACAATGAAAAGCAGGAAGCTAGAAGCCGGAAGTTGGAAGATCCTTCGAGGAAGAATTCTATTTTTGTTGTCTTCCAACTTCCAGCTTCTAGCTTCTAGCTTTCTTAAACCCCCCATAGTGATAATTTCCCCTTGTTGTAGAAATAATAATCAACTAAACGAGGCCACATCATTGGAGGTAACTCTTCTTTCCATTTTAAAAGTTCTAATTGCAAATTCAATCTTACTTCCTCGAAGTCTTTTGATACCTCTTCATTCTCAATTTTATCCTCAAAGTTCAATCGATACAGTTCAAGTGTTGAATCAAGTTTATTCACGATTAGTTTCCAATCGCCCTTTCTAATGGCGTAGTTATAATCGCTGTACCAATATAATTGATCGTGGACCTTCTTATTGTTTCCGTCATCAACTAAATATGGTATTAACGAAACTCCATCAATTTGTCTTTCTTTCATCATGGGGATCTCCGCAACATCTGCAATGGTTGCATAAATATCAAATAACATAACCGGTTCTAAAATCTCTGTTTTGGGTTTTATCTTTTTTGGATAATGAAAAATCAATGGAACACTAATTCCGCCTTCGTAAAAAGTAAATTTACCACCCACTAAAGGTTCGTTGGTAACAGTTCTGCTATATAAAGCGGCGCCGTTATCACTGGTAAAAATAATGAGGGTATTTTCGTAGATATTTTCTTTTTTCAAATGAGCTACAATGTTTCCCACCATTTTATCTAATGCAATAATCATAGAATAATAAACTCTTGTACTATGTTGTTTGATCATCGACAACGAATCGTAAATCTCTTTGGGTGCCTGATAAGGTGTATGTGGAGCATTCACCGGTAGATATAAAAAAAAGGGTTCTTGTTTGTGTGTTGAAATAAATTCTTTGGCTTCTCTTTCGAATGCATAAGTTAGATATTCTTTTTCATCGATCACTTTTCCATTTCTTCTAATGGCACAAGCTCCTTTTCTTCCTTTTTTCCAGATATGCTTATCCGTAAACTCATCTATTCTTGCATTCACAATATTTTTATCGTTTGGGTCAGCAAACAATGTAAACGCTTCATAACATCCATAGGTAAAATCGAAACCAAAATTTTTCGGCAACACGGGTTCGTAATATCCTAAATGCCATTTACCAATCCATGCAGTTGCATATCCTTTTTGCTTGAGCATTTCGGTAATGGTAACTTCACTGGGTGGTAATCCTTGTTTTGGAAGTTGTGATTTTGATGGATAAGTGGTATAAGGTGAAGGTTCAATATCTGAAGTATTCATTCTGGAGAAAACCCACCATTCAAATTTTGATCCGGGATATTTTTGTTGTGGTTGCATTTGATAGCCGAATCGTTGCTGATATCTTCCGGTTAACATTCCGGCTCTGCTGGGGCTGCAAATAGGAGCCGTTGCATAACCATTTCTACAAATGGCTCCTTCATAAGCAAGCTTATCAATGTTAGGAGTTTGAATATATGGATTTCCATAAACAGAAAGATCAAAATAACCAAGATCATCTGCAACAATCAAAATGACGTTGGGTTTTGAGGAAGAAGTTTTCTCAATGGAATTTAAATAATTCTTTTTTTGTTGAATGGCTGTCGAATCCCATGAAATGGGCCAATTAATCTTTTGAGCTCCGATAACTATTGGGGCACTAACCGAAATAAAAACAATGAAAAGTAATCGCAGAAACTTACCAGAGGTCTCAATTTTAAATAACGATGGATTCGTTTTCATCCAATACTTTGTGAATCCTTGTGTCTTCTTGCCTTCGTGTCTATTATTTTTTTGCCACAAAGAAACAAGGGCACCAAGTCTCACAAAAATGGAATTCAGATGCTTTCGAAACTTCATGATCAATAATCATAATATAGGTTTTGCAATCGGGTTCTGATTCCAATGTAGAAAAAAGTGGTATTGAAATTCTGGATCTCCGAACTTTGATTTCTATACACCATTCCTGCTTCTATTCTAAATCCATAAGCCGGATTTATAATGTAAGATGCTTTTGCCTCTGCATACACAATAGAAGTTCTTACACCTTGGCCCACATAATTTCCATATTCATTCGGATGATTGATGTCAAGCACGTTTGGATTTCCTCCATAATTTACACCGGCAGTATCAACTCCATGAATTGCATAAGAGAATCTGGCTTCTGCCATAATTCTTTTGTTTTGGTATCTTAAAATGCCAATCGCTTCCCAGAAATTAGCTCCCAAAGGATGAGCCAAAGGTTGACTATAATGAGTAAAATTCGAATTGAATTTATAATGAGAATAAGTATAAGGTCTCACATAATTAAATTCTCCCTGAAAATTAAAATTCTTGATTCCGGCAATATTGAAACATTTATAACCGATTTGAAACCCTTGTTTATTGGCTCTCCAACCCGGAGCCGGTTTACCTAAAACGGCACTTAATAAAAACTCATCAAGGATTACCTGTGCATAGATTTGGTGATCATCATGTGGACGAAGCTTGAAATTGAATCCCATAAACGCATTATCCTGCGAACCTAAGCCGTATTCAATAGGTCTATAGAAAATAATTGGATTTAAATAATTGGGATCAAATCCTCGCATGGTTCCATTGGTATCCTGACTATTCCAGATAATAGATTCAAAGAACCCAATAGAGAAATATTTACATGCATTAAAATCTAAGTAGTGAAAAGTCCCCAGCTTTTTATTGTTGATGTTGTCTGCATTAAAACTGGGTGAATTATCCTGAAACTCCGCCCAGATGTTTACATATTTTATTTTCCATACCTGAGTTGAAATCTTTCCATAAAAATAATTGGGTGAATTGTCACTCAGGAATAATGAACGGTATCCATCACCAATATGGTGTTTGCCATGACCCATTTCGAAACTTACATATTTGGTTGGTGTAAAGTTTACATATCCGGTTGCGTAGGCAAAATCATAACTGGATTCTTTAAACTGTTTGGTACGCCCCTGGCTTGGGACTACATGATTCGAATCTACATAAGCCCTTATATAATCCACAAAGCCTGCCTGGTTCTCGTAGAAGTCAGTATAGAAGGAGAACATTTTACCAATATTTCCTCTTGCACTAAAACCTCTGGTGTTTACATAGGCATTTTCTCCGGCACCAAAATTTCTTCCGAACTGAAAATTGAAGATAGGATTTAACGATGCTTCAAAATGACGAGTCTTTACATAGAGTAGATCTTCTTTAAATAATCGGCGTCCAATAAAGGTCCGTGCAAATTTCGTATTGTAATTAGGGATGTTGGTAATAGAATCTAAATTGATATGTTCTTTTAATTCAGACTCTCTATAACCTTTAACGGAGGTATGAAAATTTACATCTAGATTATTTAAATGACCTTCTAATTGGTTGTATTGAAACTGCTCGAAAAAATATTGATAGTGTTGCGAATATGTATTAGTTAGCAGTAGGGTGAAGACCAGTGCTACGGCGCTATGGGTTAGGTATTTAAAGGCCTTGGGCTCCATGGATTAGCTAAATTAATGTATTTCCGTCAAAATCACGGCTTTATTTACTATTTTTGCGCCCTTCAAGGTCATTTAAGCCAGCATGAAAGTAATTGAGAAAATCAGGTCACAGAAGGGAAAGCCGCTGTTTTCATTCGAGATTCTACCGCCTTTAAAGGGGAATGGAATCCAATCGATTCATGACAGTATTGATCCATTAGTAGAGTTTGAACCTTCTTTTATAAACGTTACCTACCATAGGGAGGAATACACCTACAAGAAGAGAGAGAAAGGTTATTTGGAAAAAATCTCGATGCGGAAGCGTCCCGGAACGGTTGCTATTTGTGCAGCTATTTTCAATAAATATAAAATTGATACGGTTCCGCATTTAATCTGCGGAGGATTTAACCGTGAAGAAACCGAAAATGCTTTGATCGATCTTCAATTCTTAGGAATCGACAATGTTTTGGCTTTAAGAGGTGATCCTATTAAAACAGAAACTCATTTTAATCCTTCTGATGGTGGACATGGTTATGCAGTTGATTTGGTAAAACAGATTGATGAAATGAACAAAGGGGTATATGTGGATGATGAATTGAGAGAAGCAAAACCCACAGATTTTTGTATTGGAGTTGCCGGATATCCTGAAAAACATTTTGAAGCACCCAATCAATCCATGGATATGCATTATCTAAAACAAAAGATTGATGCGGGTGCTGAATACATTGTAACACAATTGTTTTTTGATAATCAAAAATTCTTTCACTTTGTAGATAAATGTCGCGAAGCTGGAGTTACCGTTCCAATTATTCCAGGCATTAAGCCTATTACCAGTTTAAAGCATATTAGTTTTATGCCCAAGTTTTTCCATGTAGATTTACCAGAAGCATTTACCATTGAATTGCTGAAATGTAAAACGGATGCTGAAGTAACAGTAGTTGGTGTTGAATGGTGTATCAATCAAAGTAAAGAGTTAATGCAAAAAGGTGTACCAGGGATCCATTATTTCACCATGGGTAAATCTACAGCTACGAAGAAAATCGTGAACACGGTGTTTTAGAATTTCTCCTTCGATCTTGTCTTTTTTTTCTCCCACAGAGGCACAGCTTTTTTTTTCACCACGGCGGATGCGCTGATGCTGCTGATTTTTTTGTAGCTACAGCCCATTGCTGACGCATCTCACAGAGTGAAGCGTCTCTGACGCTCCAACGCGGCGGAGAAAATATTTGGAATCTGGTCGTGAATAAGTTCCTTAGGAACGAGATTATGGTGACATGTGATTTTCTCGATGCATCAAAGCCTAGCGGGGCGAAATTTTGAAGAATTTGAAATGTAACTTTCAACTCCTCGGGAGTTGTGCTAAAAAATAATCTTCATTTCTGTAGACATGAGACTCCTCTGGAGTCTTTTCGAAATGAAAATATGTTTGCGGATTTTGCACTCGGGAGAAGTCCCATGTCTATAGACGAAATGCTACCCCTTAAAAAAATCCCGCCATGGACGGGTTGAATATTCAGAAACGGAAAATTATATAAGTTCCTTGGGAACGACATTTTATTCCGTCTTCATCATAATCTCTTTGGATTAAGACAAGGATTATGATTAGGACAAAGTTTACAAAAAAAGCAGTGCCCAATTAAGAACACTGCTCCATAGACCGATTAATAAGTATTATTAATTACAGCCCTCTCCGTAATCTACTTTTTTTACTTTAAAATCTTCACCATAATCCACGATCTTGATTTTAAAGTTTTCTCCATAATCAACGAATTTCCATTTTCCTTTACTGTCTTCTCCGTAGTCAACAAATTTTACTTTGATATCTTCTCCGTAATCAACGTATTTTATTTTATAGTCTTCACCATAATCAACTAATTTGATCTTTCCATAAACATCACATCCTTTTCCAGAATCGGTGCGGAATGATGAAAGGGCAATAGCTGAACTGATTCCAACAGCTAAAAATAATACTGAGGCAATTTTTAATTTCATATTGTGTGTGGTTTTTATGATTTGAATTATATCATCAATGTACAACTTATACGGTAAAAGGTTCATTAAATGTTCGTGAATTAAGGGTAAATTGAGTAAGTGGGGCGAATCGATATATGAACCATGGGTTTTTATTAGTAAACGTAAACGCGACAGGGGGCGTACGGTATCCTTTTTTGTGGGGCTCCTGTTTGCTATTGTCCGTCAAACTACACCAGTTCCCACACCTTCGTGTGGGATGACACGGCTTCGATTGATTATTCATAAATCTAATTTACATCTTCGTCATCCTCCGCGAATGCGGAGGAGCCGGTTCAAGTAGACGGATTTTCGCAATTACCACAAAAATGATATATCGAAACACTCCAAGCCTCCCAAAAAAAGTTCAAAATTTACTTCGAAATTCAGCATTCCTTTATTCTAATGTTCGTTGGTTCAAGAAAACTAAGCTTCTACCCCCGAATAATGCTCCTTTATCTCCTCCAGCAACCCCATTACTTCTCCACCTTTCATAAGTGTTACCAACTTCATTCTCCATTCTTTAAAGTGCGAAATGCCACGGAAATAATTAGTGTAATGCGGACGCATTTCAAAAATTCCTTCGATCGGACCTTTCCATTGCAACGATTTTTCTAAATGTTCTTTAACCGCATCTACACGCTGCGAAATAGTGGGTGGCGCCAAATGTTCACCCGTTTTAAAAAAATGTTTGATCTCATTAAAAACCCATGGATAACCAATGGCGGCTCTGCCAATCATAATTCCATCCACTCCATATTTATTCTTGTATTCCAAAGCTTTTTCGGGTGAATTAATATCGCCATTCCCAAAAATTGGAATTTGAATCCTGGGATTATTTTTTACTTTTTCAATCATCGTCCAGTTCGCCTCTCCCTTATATAACTGAGCTCTTGTACGGCCGTGAATTGCCAATGCTTTTATACCAACATCTTGTAATCTCTCAGCTACCTCCATAATGTTGATAGAGCTTTCATCCCAACCCAATCTTGTTTTAACGGTAACAGGAAGTGAAGTAGAATTTACAACCGCTTTTGTAAGACGCACCATCAAATCAATATCTTTTAATACAGCAGCACCTGCACCTTTACAAACCACTTTTTTTACCGGGCAACCAAAATTTATATCGAGAATGTCAGGTTGCACTGCATCCACAATTCTTGCACTCATTGCCATGGCTTCTTCATCTCCACCAAAGATTTGAATGCCAATAGGTCTTTCGAATTCAAAAAATTCTAATTTTTTTCTGCTTTTAATGGCATCACGAATCAATCCTTCGCTGCTAATGAATTCGGTGTACATTAAATCAGCACCATGCTTTTTGCACAAGGCACGAAACGGCGGATCACTCACGTCTTCCATAGGCGCAAGCAAAAGCGGAAATTCACCGAGTTCTATGTTGCCAATCTTTACCAAATCAAAATATTTTTTCGATGCATTTATGGACGGATAATAATCCGTCCGTATCAAGTCTTTCGCTGGGGAAATTATTTTGCTTCCAGCAATTTGAATGCTGTTTTCAACTGGTGCTTTTTATCTTCTAAATGCACAATTTCTTCTTGAATCTTTTCGATCTTATCGGTAAATTGTTTTTTCATGGCATCTACATTGGCCCCTTTGTTGTGCCCGAAGAGTCCGATGTTGTTTTCCAATTGAGCAACTTCCTCCTGGCATTTGCGCAATCTGTTTCCAACGAACATACGTTCTTCTTTCAGCAGTTTTTCAGCTTGTGGTGAATGAAGCATGTGTTCAAGCTTCATTTTATATTCAATACGGAATTTTTTATCCTTATCAATGTTCAATTTTTCCATTAAACCATTAATGGCATCTTCAAATGCTTTTTCAATTTTACCTTTTTCTGCAATAGGAACAAACCCTGCACCATTAAATGCTTTGCGTTGTTCGTTAATGAAAGTAAAATTGTCTTCCAATTTTTCAGCAGGTGCAAATGCGATAACGCCATCCACAACAACTTGTTTAGCTGCTAAATTTTCAGTTTCACGGTCACCTTGTCCCGCATTGAATGTTTCTTTTGCATGGAAAAAATGATCACAGGCAGCACGGAATCTGTTCCAAACCTCATCAGATTTTTTACGTTCAATCGGCCCAATTTTCTTCCAATCTCCCTGTAATTTAATCAGCTTTTGAGCAGTTCCTTTCCAGTCAGTATTTTCTTTTAAAGCTTCAGCAGCTTCACATAATTTTATTTTTGCAGTATAATTTTGTCCAAGTTCTTCACGAACATGTTTCAATAAATTATATTTCTGTTTAAAGAAATCTTTACGGGCAGCTTTAAATCTTTCCCAAATGCTGTCATTAAATTTTGTTGGAACACGGCCTATCTTTTTCCATTCTTCATCCAACGCTTTTAATTCAGTTTCTTTCTCTTTCCAATCCGTCATTCTGGCATATTCACCTTTGGCAAGTACTTCTGCTTTTTCGCAAATAGCTGTTTTAAGAGTCATATTCTCATGTCGTTTTTCATCACGACCTTTTAAATATTCATCACGGCGAGTATAAAGTTTATCAACGGCAGCTTTAAATCTATTCCAAACATCTTCACTTTTGTCCTTATGCACTGGCCCCATTTCTCTCCATTCTTTTTGAATAGAATGTAAACTGGCAATACTGTTTTGAATCGATTGCATTTCGGCTAAACCTTCTACACGAAGGATAAGAGCTTCTTTGGCTGTTTCGTTTTTCTGTAATTCAACCTCAAAAAGTTCTTTGTTGATTTCTACAAATTCGTAGAATTTATCGCTAAAGAATTTATAGTTGTTCCAAAGTTCTGTAGAATGCTGTGCAGGCACCGGGCCGGCTTCTTTCCAACGATTTCTTAAGGCATTAAATTTTTCAAAAGCTTTTTTAATATCACTTTCGTTGCTAATTAAATCTTTTAGTTCGTGAACAATGTCACGTTTTGTAAGCAAATTCACTTGTAAATCCGAATCTTCTTTTCTACGAATTTCGGTCAGTTTATCCTGGTAAGCATTTAAAACTTCTTTTACTTTCACCATTTCAGGTGTAAGAGTAAATTTAAAATCTTCTGCTTTTTCACCACCATCAATAAAAGCCTGGTAAACACGATTTTTTTCTTCCTCAAATATTTCTTTATATCTGCTTCGAGCATTTACAAAACTCTTTTTAAATTCTTTGAGTTTGTTTTCGTTCAGGATAGCTTTTACACGGTCATAGATCTTGTTAAGATCATAACTATCGAAATGTTCTTCTTCTTCCAATTCGGCAATGGCAGCAACTACCTCTGCATCTTCAGTCGATTCTTCCTGTACATCTACATTTTCGTTCAGACCTGCCAATGCATCCTGCTCCTGCAAATTAGAATCCTCTTGTTCCGGCGTATTCATATTCTATTTCTTAACTCTATAACAGCAGCAAAGATACATTATTTCCTAATTTTCAGCCAGTTCTGTAAGTGTTTTCAATATAAGGGCGCCTTTACCGGCTATTCACAGTACCCCCCACAGGTTCAGTCATATACGGTGCGCAATCACTATGTTATTTCATAAATTTTAATGGCTCAGTATCTAAGAATTCCCCTGTGAGGTGGTACTTGCTGCTATCCGGGGCGCTTGGTAAATGTTGAATATTTCGAACCCGAACAAGCGATTTTTGCTCATTATCATTATCAAACAATAATAGTATTTACATTTGTGGCAGTTCTTCGAAGCTAGGGATCCCAACTGGAGTTGGGGCACCATGTTAATTTTTAGAGTGATGCTTCAATCAACCCTGTTGATCAAAGCATCACTCTATGAACTAAACGGTCCCCGCATTTATTGCGGGGTCCCCCGATACGAAGCAAAAAAGCAAAACAAAACACAATGTTCAAAAAAACTATTTCCCTTTCTATTTTTCTCTTTGTTGGAATCACAATCAACGCCCAATATTTTAAATCATCCACCGAAAAAAAATTGTTGGGCCATATTAAATACCTGGCAGATGATAAGTTGGAAGGCCGGCTTACAGGTACCAATGGAGAAGCGTTGGCGGCAGCATATATCAGTCAGAAATTTAAAGTGGCTGGGGTAACAGCTGCCGGCGACGAAGGGTATTTACAAGGGTTTGATTTTATAGATAAAGTGGAACCTACCGAAAATACCTGGCTCAAAGTAGATGGCGAATTATGGCAAGGTGGAACGGATTATTATCCCATCGATGGCTCGGGAAATGGAGTGGTAAATGCGGATCTGTATTTTGCAAGTTTTGGTATCCATGCGCCGGATTTAAATTACGATAGCTACGAAGGACTAGGCGATAAAAAAGGAAAAATATTTGTGATAGAATTAGGAGCCCCTGATGGAAACCACCCACATTCTAAATATGCAGATTACTTAAAGCTTGATAAAAAGATCACCGAAGCAAAAGAACACGGAGCAGCAGCTATTATTTTTATCAATAAAGGAGATGCCGAAAATGATCCTTCAATGGAGCTTAATACCAAAGTAACCGCTTACGATATACCCATCATTTTTATAAAAAGAGATTTTGATTATTTAGAAGTAGATGAACTTACGATACAGGTAGAAATCGAGCGGAATAAAAGCAGAGGCCACAATGTAATTGGCTTTATCAATAACAAAGCTGAGAATACCGTAGTTATTGGGGCGCATTACGATCACCTGGGTTATGGTGATAGTCATTCTTTGTATCGGGGCGAACCGGCTATTCATAATGGAGCCGATGACAATGCTAGTGGAATTTCTTTAATGCTAGAATTAGCAAGCCTCCTAAAAAAATCAAAATTTAAAAACAACAATTATTTATTCATTGCATTTAGTGGCGAAGAATTGGGATTGTATGGCTCCTCTTATTTTACCAAAAGTGGACTCATGGATAAATACAAAATCAACTATATGCTCAACATGGATATGGTGGGTAGATTAGATCCTACTGAAAATGTATTGATTGTAAATGGAGTAGGAACATCTCCCGTTTGGAAAGATGTATTGGCACAAGTAAAATTCGGACCAGACACTACTTACAGAGTAAAAACTACCGAAAGTGGAATTGGCCCAAGCGATCATACTTCTTTTTATTTTAAAGATGTGCCGGCCATTCATTTTTTTAGTGGTACACATAACGATTACCATAAGCCAACTGACGATTGGGAAAAGATCAATACCAATGGAATGAGATTGATAGGTGATTATATGATGAATATAGTGGCACAATTAAATTCAAAAGGGAAAATAGCATTTACCAAAACCAAAGATGATAGCCAGAGTAATAAAGTTTCTTTTAAAGTAACCTTAGGGGTAGTGCCTGATTATGCCTACGAAGGTGAAGGTTTAAGAGTTGACGGTGTTACCGATGGTAAACCTGCAAACCTTGCCGGAATTATTGCGGGAGATATTATTATTCAAATGAATGAGATCAAGATCAAAGATATCTACGCTTATATGGGAGCTTTGGGTAAATTCAAAAAAGGAGAGGTGGTAAAGGTTACTTTACGAAGAGGGAAAGAGGAGAAGGTTTTGGATGTGAAGTTTTAGGATTTGTCTCCCAATAGAAATTGGGATCGACCGGAGCGTAGAGATCTCAAAAAAAGACTACCATATTTTCGCTAAGGTCTAAAATCAAAATTACAGGTAATGGGTACTTCCAAAGCCCAGTGGTCGTAGGTACCATAATAACTTCCTTTTACGCGATCTTCATTTACCTGATCAAAAACCAATGTTTGTTGATTAAAATTATACGAGCCTTCAGCTGTATCTCCCATCATTGGGTAAATGGTAGCATCGTTGCCATTATTTAATACCCCTTCCAGGTATTCATAACCGGGTTGATAGATTCCACTATTCCAAAAATTAGCAGCCACATTGTAAAAATACAAGGTGTCAAATTGCTCAGCATAAAGATGAATAGAGGTACCTTCTCCCAGTTGATCATATTGAATATTGATTACCGCATTATGGCTAAAATTAATAATGGTATCCGGAAAAACAACCTCAATGCTTCCATTATGATACACCTTGGTTAATTGTTTTGGGCCACAAGAAGAGGTGATTACGATAACAAGTATGCTTATACTGTAAATAATTTTTTTCATAAAGGAATATTATAAAATAAATGTACGAATATTTTATGTATTGGTAGAAGGAGGTATTGATTGCAGGAGGGACCTATAGGTTCGGATTTAATGGGATGTAGAAAATAAATGAGCAATACGGAGAGGGAAATGCTTATGATTTTGGTGATAGACTTTATGACCCTCGAATTGGTAGGTTCTTATCAATGGATCCGTTATTTAAATCATATCCATGGTTTACCCCTTATCAGTTTGCAGCAAATATGCCAATTGCTTGCAGTGATGTTGATGGTATGGAAGGCAAACTAGAGATTTATGGTGAAGATGGCCAGATAATCAAAACAGTAACATTTGATAACCCTGGTATTTTAGGAGCAGGAACTCTATCCGCTTACTTACATGGTGATGGTGATAATGTTTACTATGGTGAAGTTGTTGATAGAGAATACAAGATTTTAAAATCATGGCACATGGATGTTTCAATTGATAATGTAGCTGATTATAAAACTTGGTTAAATGTTAAGGAGTTTATAAAAACTGATAATTCGGCAGTTCAAAAGAATGTTAAGCAATCAAGTGGTAATATGATTACTCCGATTAACGAGGATCCTATTATTACATCACACGTTGGACTTCGTACTGACCCTGTTACTGGAGCAACCGATGCAGATCACCCAGGAACTGATATTATACCAGCAGGTGTTCCAAAATCTCAAAGAGAAGGAATCCCAATTATAGCTCCTGCGGATGGTACAATTGAAAGTGTAAAACTATATAAAGATTATCCTAATGGTGCTGGAAACCGAGTTCATTTAAGAGATAAACAAGGGACTCTTCACAGCTTCTTTCATATGGCAGATAATACTATTCAAGTAAAAGTTGGTCAAAAAGTTCAACAAGGAGATACCATAGGTGGAATGGGAACGACTGGTAAGTCCACCGGGGTCCATTTACACTATGAAATGCACGATAAGGCAGGAAATCTATTGAATCCAGATGAAGCGAATCCAGGATTAAAAAAAGACGTACAATAAGGAAAAATCCAGAAAGTCAAGGGTTAAAAAAGGTGGATTCAAGTCATAAATGCGACTTTTCCATTGTTATTAATTGTTTGTAAATATACTTCATTTGGTGTTTCAAATTTTAATCTTTTTCTTGGTCTGTTGTTTAATTTATTTTCTACTGCCACAACCATTTCATCAGTGATTAAATTAAAATCTTATTTTTTCGGAAAATATTGTCTTATCAAGCCATTCATGTTTTCGTTAGCTCCGCGTTCCCAACTATGATAGGGTTTTGCAAAATAATAAGACACCTCTAAGCTTGTTGCTATGCTTTGATGGTTTGCAAATTCTTTTCCATTATCTGATGTTATAGTATGCAACATGGGTTTCCATTCTTGTAAAATTTTCTTAACTGCTGCTTCCACAACAACAGCTTCTTTGCTAGAAATTTTTGCAATTTTTGCCATTCCTGTTACTCTATCATTAACCATTAGTAAAGCTCCTATATGATCTTTACCTATTACCAAATCTATTTCTACATCGCCAAATCTCTTTTTTTCTTCTACTATTTTCGGACGTTCTCCTATATCAACTCTTCCAACAATTTGACCTCTTTTATCTTTCGCAGAACCTCGTTTTCTATAACGCTTTCCTTGTGTTCGCAAATGTTCATACAGCACTCCTCCTTGCTTTTTATCATGCCAAAGATGCTGATATATTCGTTCGTGAGAAACACAATTTATACCCTCTAACCTAGCTACACCAACAATTTGTTCCGGGCTGTAATCTTCTTTTATCCAAAAGTTTACATGTTCTTTCACTTCCTCTGTGAAATGTATTTTTTTAGGTTTGAGCCGATGTCGCTGGCTACATTTCTTTTGAGCCAATTCGGCTTTATATTGCCCACTTCTTACATCAGAATTCCTATTTAATTCATTATATACCACAGACTTGTGCTTCCCAAGTATTTTAGCTATTTCTGAACCGGAATAATCCTCTTGTATTAATACTTCTATTTTGTACCTTTGCTCTTGTGTTAAATGACCCATATTTTGCGATTTTTGGACGAGGAGCCAAATAAGGGAATTTTTACCATTCAGCAAAGAGGAAGGAAGAATTTATTTTCTTTCTTCTCTTTCTGAAAAAATATTTATCCCTTACGCTTTTCCAAAAAGTCGCATTTATTAGTTGAATCTAAGTAAGTTAATAGGTATGTCTTTTTAAAGTGATTTCACTAAACCAAATCATATGCAGCACACATCAACCAACCTAAAGTCGGCTATTGTCGACGATCATTTTTTGTATTCAAGCGCTCTAAATGCTATTGTCAATAAGACTAAAAATTTTGAAATTGTTGCTTTGTTTTCTAGCGGGAAAGAACTTATTTCTTATATTGAAGATAACTACCTTGATGTAGTCTTTATGGATATTATGATGCCTGGAATGAATGGCTTTGATGTGACTCAGCAGGTGGTGAAGAAATATCCTAAAATAAAAGTGATTGCGGTTACACAACACGACACTGGAATTAATGTAAAAAAAATGATGGCTGCCGGTGCATGGGGTTATATAACGAAGGACTGCGGGAAATCGGAATATGATGAGCTCTTTGATAGAATACTTGAAGATAGGAAGTATATCTGCTCAAAAGCTGCAATAAATTATAGTTTATTCCTGAATGAACCAATGCCAAGCTATATTTCGAAGAAAAATGGGCAAACTATTCAGCCTCCTGAAACACCTGTTACCAAAAGAGAGGGAGAAGTAATACTTCATATTTCAAGAGGGCTATCGGATAAGGAAACTGCGGTGAAACTAAACGTCAGCCACCGCACAATAGATGCCCACAAGCGAAATATTATGCATAAGTTAGGGGCAAGAAAATCTGCTGAAATTGTTGCTATAGCATACCGCTTGGGAATAATATAATATAACAGTTTATAGTCACTTTGGGTGGTAATATCACCCTTGTAATTCCATGTCCTTCTGTATAGGTGTTTTTACCTATATATTTCTAAGAAAAATAAGAGAATATACCGATTGTAATCCGAATTTTTTGATGCGAAATTTACTGCATTAAAACCTGATTGAGTCGGATGAGAAAGCATCTTCTATATATACTTTTATGTTTTCCCATGATTGGGTTGAGTTCTCGTATTTCAGCTCAATTACTGGTTCGTTCAAATTTTGGGAGTACCACAGTTGTTACTGTATCCGATATTTTAAATTTTTCAGTAGAAAATACTTTACCTAATTCTATTAATGTTCAATTGAGTTTATCAGTTGAACATAATAAGCACGGACTCATTCTTCAAGGCACCTCAACGCCAATAAATCTTCATCCCGGACCGACTATTTTTACGAACGAGCTTTATAACGTAATGCGGTTTAATTATTCTGGTTCTGACCTAGGCAAAAATTTATCTGCTACGCAAGTTTTTGATCAAGGAGATTATACCGCATGCCTTAAAATTATTAATGTCAATGACAATAGTTTTATAGGCGATAACTGTGGATCATTTACAATCCTTTCAAAAAAAACAAATCCATCCATCTCCGATACGAGCAAGAAAAAGAAGCCCGTTACGATTCATGGAACAAGCGAAGCATTATTCAACTATTCCACAGGACAGACTAATTATAGTCTACTTCCCCCAACATATTTAAATTGGACGTTTAGTCCCCAAATTACCATTTTTGATATTCCGGTATCAGGTCGATTATTTCTAACAACGATGCAATTGCCAGGTCAGCAATCCATGAATAATTTCACTTTTAACTTTGATGCTAATCAGTTCAAGAATATATTGAAAACCAAACTTCTTGAGCTTATTAAGAAGAATAAGACTCTGAATAAAATTGGGAGTTTGGATTTTAGCTCATATGTCTCAGAATATGAAAACATCAAAGGAATCTTTAGCAACCCGGCTGTATTGGATGAGCTGAAGCAAATTGGAGAGCTGGATTCGTTGAAAAATATTGCTAGTAAATTTAAAGAGGGTGGATCGGACCTTAAAAATACTGTGAATGATTTTAAAGGGAAGTATGAAGATATCAAAGGAGATTACAATGATGTTAAGTCTGTTTTTACTGCAGATTCAACTAAAAACGATTCTTTAATTCAAGACTCTATATCAATTAAAAATGACACCCTATCATTTGACAGCCTAGAAACTAAATTAAATGGAAAAGTTAATCAGTTTAAAGACTCTTTAGGAACAATTAAAGACTCATTGGTTGCTATAAAAGATTCTCTTTTTAAAATAAGAGATAAATATTCTAATAAAATTGATTCCGTGCAGGCCTCGATCAATGAATATATAAACAATCCTTCAAAGCTAGGTTATCAGGCGTTAGATTCTCTAAAAAAACGTATTAAGGCTCTGGAATGGCTGGAATCCAAGAAAGTTTATTATGATAAGCTTATAGAGAAAAAGAAGACTATCGAGGAGTATGGTAAAAAATTTGGATTACTGGATAGTTCAGGAAATTTCACAACTAACCAATTCAAGGATATTAACACAGACCAACTTTCTGATCCCAGCTATTTATATAGCAAGCTTAAATCCTGTAAGCTGCTTAGAAAGTTTGATAAAATTCTTTATTCGGTTAAAAGTTTATCAATTGGTGTTACAGCTCCTCAATACAGTTCTTTCAGTTTGAATGGAATGGCAGTAAATGGATTTTCAATCGAAGTAGAACCTTATAAATTTTATGGAGCATTTACATATGGAACGGTCATGAGTCCTGTTTTAACAACTAATTCTCAAAATGCCTCTTATAAAAGAGATTTATATGCAGGTAAATTCGGTTATGGTTCAAAAGAAAAAACTCACATTCATATAACCATTCTTTCATCTACTGATGATTCAAGTTCTATCAATCCTCGAGATTCAATTTACTTGTATTATAAACTACCACAAGATAACAAGGTGATAAGCATTGACGGACAATTAAATCTTTTTAAAAACAAGTTCATCATTTCCGCAGAGCTATCCGGATCCCAAACTATTAAGGACTTAACCAGCTATTCAACAAATAATATCATTAACGGGGTTCAGCAATCAGATCCGAATGATTGGTTCGTCAACATTTTTACTCAAAATCATAATGTGAGTAAATCCGTTGTTGATTATGCTGTAACAACAAAAATGGAGGCCAGCTTATTTAAGGATAAAACTAAAATATCTGCAACATTTAAAAGAATCGGCCCAAACTATTATTCCTTTGGATTACCGTTTCTAATACGTGATATGATGACCTTTGAGGTGAAAGTCTCCCAAAGCTTATGGAAAAACAGGATACAGTTATCAGGTTTTGTAAGAAGGAACGAGGACAATCTTGAAGGAACCAAACCTCAAACGACGCAATTCTATAACTATGGATTTGATTTTGGATTAAGAATTCCAAAATGGCCAACCTTTAAAGCAGGTCTTACACCTATGGTATTACAAAGTGATACCAGTTATTTTAACATGGTGGCATTAAATATTAATACTACTTATACATTCAGAATAAGAAAAGTTCAAAATATTGCTTCTTTATCCTTCATGAAGCAAACCAGCGCAGCCAATGATACAAACATGCATTTTGATATAACGTATGTAAACTTTTTACATAGTATTTTATTAAAATCCGGCCCAAGTATAAATATAAATGCTAGCTACATAAGTAGTATAACATCGGTAATGAAAAAAGATACCTGGATAGTAGGGGCAGGAACTTCGTTTACTGTTTTAAAAGTATGGAATAATATGTTGGGGGGGAATATATTTATTAATCAATCCGAACTTAAGTGGGGTGCATATTGGCAAACCAATGTTAACCTAACCAAATATCTAACCGTTTCATTACGGCTTGAGAATAATCAGTTTAATACTTATCTCAACTTACCCGGTGTAAACGATTACACCCAATTTACATGTAGAACTTCAATTATTGCAAGATGGTAACACTAAGATCAATTAAAAGAGCATTCCAACTATTGCTTATCAGCATCTGTTTAACAGTAGGCACCAAAGGTTTTGGCCAATATACTTTAACCCCTTATCCCCCTCCTCCTGAATTTACTTTCGACGATCTTTGGCATTTTACCATTACGGGCCCTTTGGTTACTGATAATACAGAGTATTATATTGCCATGCGGATCTTTAATGATCAGGGAACCTTATTGGTGAAATCCAATACTGATATTTTTGGAATTTCTAATGGATTACTCTATGTAGACAAAACCGATCTTTCAACCATTGATCCTTTTTCAACACTATACTATGATAATTTGTATCAGCCTATAATTGCCAATGGAGATTTTTTTCCTGCCGGAACTTATAATGTAGTTTACACTCTGTTAGGAAGACCTAATGATGGTGAGTTTACTGAATTGACTGAGGCTAATATTACTGCAATAGTAAATGTATTCATGCCTCCAATTTTAATTTACCCCGAGGATATGGATACAATTGATACACCATTCCCATTGCTTACGTGGCTCCCGGCTTATCAGGCATCTGCCGGACAAACCATTTTATATAATTTAAGATTAGTAGAAATGTTTAGTGGACAAACTTCTGCTTCTGCGCTTGCTGCAAATCCTACTTATTTTGAACAATATGATCTTCCAATCACAGCAATTCCATATCCTGCAAATGCAAATCCTATAGAACTTGATCATACTTACTCGTGGCAGGTAGCTGCTACAATTGGAGGAATTCCTGTTGCTTATAGCCAGATCTGGCAGTTTACATATGCAATTCCAGTACCTGTTTTTGATTCCGTAGTGGATAACAGACAATACTATACTTTTTTCGAGCAACTGGATGGGGCTGTTGTTCCTGTCAATGAGAATTCTGTAAGAATGAGGATCGAAGAAAGTTATTTCAACTATGAAGATTATCTCTCGTTCAATATTTACGATGCACAAAATCAAATAGTAGAAAGTTCGAATAATCTAAGCATTCAGTTGCTGAACGGAGTACGATATGTTGAGATCTCACTTTGTGGCGGAGGTGTTCAACTGGAACAAAATCAAACTTACCTGATTGAGATCTACAATATCAAACATCAAAAAAGATTTTTAAGGATCAATAATTTATTTGACACCAATAACTGCCAGTAATGATGAAAAAGATTTATCTCATATCCATCTTGGTTGCTTTTGTGGGCCTGGGTTGCGGAAAAAAGACTTCTGTAGAAAGAGAACGTATCAATAAACCTGAGAATGGTTATATACAGGAAGTGAAAACAGAAAAATATTCATTAACGGTGCAATATCAACAC
>Ga0163151_10001509_pt1 | contig 38730 bp, 38 predicted proteins | sample OliLakLV19MP5IB2_FD_145596 | JGI IMG/M metagenome (GOLD analysis project Ga0163151, IMG submission 145596) | Freshwater microbial mat bacterial communities from Lake Vanda, McMurdo Dry Valleys, Antarctica - Oligotrophic Lake LV.19.MP5.IB-2 | ecosystem: Environmental > Aquatic > Freshwater >... | reverse complement strand
GAACGAGGCTTTTGAAAATCGCCTTTTCACTGACTCAAGCCAAAGTTGCCCTCTGCCATCGAGACAGTCAGTGAAATCTCCAAATACAACGGCCTTCACATGATCAAATTTTCCTGCGTGCCAAAGCTGCGCTAAGAGTCTGTCTATTTTTTTACCTGACTCTGCGATCTCTTCGATAAATAAAATTTTATTTTTTGTGTCAATTTCCCAAAGTGTTCCGATTGAGCCTGCAATTAGACTTAAATTCCCGCCCGTTAATACTCCAGTGACATTTTTTTTAGCTCCTAGAACTTTAAGCCCCAAATTCACTTTAAGTCTGTAATTAAAATTAAAAAGTGTTTCTTCTAAAACTTTTTTCTCTAAACCCCGGTACTCTTGTTTTCCTAATCTAGTAAATAATGGCCCGTGAAGTGTTGGCCATTTTAATTTTTGGTTGAAATAAAAATGAAGTGCACTCACATCGCTATAACCAATTAATATTTTAGATGAAGTCTTGATTTTTTTAAGCGCAAGTTCTTGGGCTATATCATAGGCCCCATAACCGCCACGCACGCACCAGATTGCCTTAGCTTTTGGGTTCTTCATAGCCTTGATCAAATTATTTAATCTCGTTTTGGCAGAACCGGCAAAGATAAAATCTTTGTTAAATACTGATTTATCAAAAATAGGTTTTAAACCCATACTTTTAATAACTTTCAAACTTTTATTAAACATCTCCCGATCAAAAAAGGAACTCAGCGCAACAATAGCAACTGCGTCTCCCTTATTGAGAATATGTGGTTTTTTAATCATGATTTATTGTGGGCCAAAGTCAGGGTTTTATTCAAGTTCAATCATAAATAGGCGTTGGATATTTTCCATCAAAACAAGCAGCGCAATATGTATTAGAATTGGCTCGAACCGCCTTAAGTAGCCCCGTTACTGATAAATAACCAAGGGTGTCAGCTCCTACAAATTTTCTGATTTCATCAACTGATTGATTAGCGGCTATTAATTCTTTTTTAGTAGGCGTATCTACACCGTAATAGCAGGGCCCGGTGGTTGGAGGTGCTGCAATTCGTAAATGAATTTCTTTAGCGCCCGCATTTCTGACAAGGCTTATAATTTTTTTAGACGTAGTACCTCGCACAATACTATCGTCGATAACAATAACGCGTTTTCCTCGAAGTAAAGCAGCCATAGGATTAAGCTTAATTTTCACACCAAAACTTCTAATATGACTTCGCGGTTCAATAAAAGTACGCCCCACATAGTGGTTTCGAATTATGCCCATATCAAATGGGATTTTACTTTCCTCTGCATAACCTAATGCTGCGGCAACTCCACTATCTGGCACAGGCACAACTATGTCAGCATCAATGGGGCATTCTTGGGCAAGATATCTACCAAGATTTTTTCTTGCTTCGTAAACTCCTTCACCAAAAACAACACTGTCTGGACGCGCAAAATAAACGTGTTCAAATATACATTGAGCTTTTTTAGGAGCTTCAGGCAAATGAAGACTATGGGTTTTACCCCCGCCATTTTCAATAATAAGAATTTCACCAGGCAAAATGTCACGCTCAAATTTTGCACCGATTAAATCAAAAGCACATGTTTCGCTCGCAACTACCCAAGAACTATAAGATAACCCGTTCATATCCCCATCGAGTTTTCCGATTGAAAGGGGTCTAAAACCCATCGGGTCCCGTACTGCAAAAAGTTGTTTTGAAGTGAGAATAACCAGACTATAGGCCCCCTCTAATTTTTTAAGAGCATTCATTACTCGGTCTTCAAATTTTACAGCTTTGTCTCGAGCAAGGAGATGAATCAAGACTTCCGTATCGTTACTGCCTTGAAAAATCGCCCCATCATTTTTTAATTCTTCACGAAGTTTTCCTGCATTCACAATGTTCCCATTATGAGCGACTGCAACAAAACCATCTTTCAAATTTGCCGTGAGTGGCTGAGCATTGGTGAGAAGATTATCGCCGGTGGTAGCGTAACGAACATGCCCGATGGCGGTTCTTCCTGAGAGTCTGTCTAATTCGGGTTCAGTGAAATTATCTGCAACTAAGCCAAGACCTTTATGATGAATATGATTTTCTTTATCAAGTGAGACTATACCACATGATTCTTGGCCGCGATGTTGAAGAGCAAAAAGACCCAGGTAAGTGATACGGCTAGCCTCGGGATGATTCCAGATGCCAAAGACACCGCATTCCTCACGCCATTTTTTCAACAATGCCCCCTAAACCTTTTTGATAAGCCTTATTAAGAGATTCAACTCGAACGTTTAAGTAATGATTAACACGTAATTCATCATTTTGGGACTTTCCAATTTTTTTAATATCAACAAAATTTTCTAAATGACGACATGTATCGATAAGACGCACTGAATCTTCAGGCCGCACCGCAAAAACTCCGGCATAAAATCTCTCGGCAAAAAGAAATTCAACAATACTTCGATCACGCTCAAAATAATCAATTGCAATACCAATTCCATCGCGACACAGCTTATAAAGAGCCATGATGAGTCCTCCACGCCCAACAACTTGTGAACTCACTGCAATGCCTGAGCTATCTAAAAAAACTTGCTGAAGCGAAGTAAGTGCATCTAAATTTATGCGCGCCTCACCTTGTGGCTTTGTATTTTCAATGAGGCTTGCGTATTCACCAAGCCACAAACTTTCATCTTTTGTGCGAATAAGAAATAAATCTAGCCCCGCTTCAGGCAATACACTTTTTGGACCCGAAAGATCGCGCCTTATTCCCACAATTCCAGTTGAAGGAGTTCCTACGATATTCACACCTAAGGTTTCATTATAAAGACTGACATTGCCACTAATGATGGGCGTGTCAAAAGCACGACAAGCTTTATCTAACCCGGACAAAGCTGAAACAAACTCACCCATGATTTTTGGTTTTTCAGGATTTCCAAAATTTAGACAATCAGTAACAGCAAGTGCTTTGACACCTCGAGCCGCCATTTGTAAAACAGGCAGTGCAATTGCATCTTGTGCACCGACTTCAGGATGCCAGGCCATCAATAACGGGCGACACCCTGTGGCCATCCCTAATACTCGCTTTGAATCAGGAAGCCTTATTAATGCAACCCCATCTTCGCAAGCACTCATGGTTTTAGCACCCACACGTTGATCGTATTGTTTTGTGATCCATTCACGTGAAGCCATTTCAGGACGAGAAATAAATCTTACTAATGTTTGTTCTAAATTTTCAGGCTCACCGGCTGTGATCTTCGTTGTTATGGGCAAAGTGGGCAACTCATAGGGTCTTTCATAAACAGGGGCTTTATCTACAAGTGGTTTATGATCAACACTGGCGAGACATTCTTCACCCCAAAAAAGTTCAACTTTTTCTCCTGAGGTAATTTCACCGATCACGCTACAAGCGAGATCCCAACGCTTAAAGATGGCTTCAACTTTTCGAAGTTTTAAGGGCTCAACAATTAAAACCATGCGCTCTTGGCTTTCGCTTAATAATATTTCTTCAGGTGATATATCGGGCTCCCTTAATGGAACTCTTTTAAGATCCATTTTTAAACCACTATTTGCGCGAGAAGCCATTTCAAATGTAGAACTTGTAAGTCCTGCAGCACCCATATCTTGAATGCCCACCACAAGATTTTCTTTCATCACTTCAAGACAAGCTTCGATTAGAAGTTTTTCAAAAAATGGATCACCTATTTGAACATTTGGTTTTTTCTTTTCTATATCAGAATCAAAACTCTCACTTGCCATGGCTGCGCCATGCACACCGTCACGCCCCGTGCGAGCACCAACATAGACGATGAGATTTCCAACACCGCTGGCTTTTCCATAAAATATTTCTTCACCTGGTCGAAATAAACCTAAGCTAAAAGCGTTTACTAAATTATTATTATTATAACTTGGATGAAACGTTGTTTGCCCATTTACTGTAGGTACACCAACACAATTACCGTACCCACCGATACCCTTAACCACACCTTGCACAAGTTTTGGAGTATGATTATTATCGACACTCCCAAAACAAAGGTAATCCATAGACGCAATTGGCCTTGCACCCATTGTAAAAATATCCCGTAAAATTCCGCCAACACCTGTTGCAGCACCCTGAGTGGGTTCAATAAAACTTGGATGATTATGACTTTCCATTTTAAAGGCAACACGTTCGCCTTCACCTAAATCAATAACACCTGCATTTTCACCAGGGCCTTGAACAACTCGTGGATGTGTTGTGAAGAGTTTTCTTAAAAAAACTTTTGAACTTTTATAAGAACAATGTTCGCTCCATAGAGCTGAATATAAAGCCCATTCTATAATGTTGGGTTCATGACCGATATATTGTTTCATTAAATCATATTCAGCTTTTGAGAGCCTATAGTGTTTAAGCTTTGATTCAAGTGTGTGTAATGTCATAAGCCACCTGCTTTTAAACAATCAAAAAGAAATTTACCATCAGGGCTTCCCATCCAATCATCCATTGCCCGTTCGGGATGAGGCATCAGGGCAGCAACATTTTTTGCCTTATTTGAAATACCAGCAATGTCATGAAGTGAACCATTAGGATTTTTTGCATACTTAAGCCAAATTTGATCATTATCTTCGAGTCGTTTTACGATATCCGCTGGAGCAATCCAGCGCCCCATAGAATGTGCAATGGGAAGTCTAAAATGTGTTCTGACTTTTGAATTCCAAAACCCTTGAGTTGATTTTTGTTCTAAATCTACCCATTCGTCTTGAAACTGCCTTGAAATATTTTTTGTTAATGCCCCATCAAGAAGTTTTGCTTCACAAAGAATTTGAAAACCATTGCATATTCCAAGAACAGGCATTCCAATTTCTGCGGCTTTTCTAAGATCGTCCATCGCTGGTGCATGTGCGGCAAGAGCACCTGCCCGCAAATAATCACCGTAACTAAAGCCACCCGGTAAAACAAATGCTGAGTAGCTCGACGGCTCAAAACGATTGGCCCACCATATATATTTATTTGCAATGCCCACGGCATCAAGAGCCGCTATAACATCGGCATCACAATTTGTTCCTAAAAATCTCAACACCCCTACTGGCTTCAAAGAGCTTTTACCTCAAATGTTTCTATAAGTGGGTTCGCCAATATTTTTTCTGCCATCTGGTGAACCTGCTCAAGTGCTTTTGTTTTATTTTCTTCTTTCACATCTACGATAACAACTTTTCCAACTCTACAATCTTCAACTGTGAAACCAAGTCTTTGAAGACTCCCCTGAACAGCTCGCCCTTGGGGGTCCAATGCTTCAGGTCTTGGCATAATTTCTACTGAAAATTTCATCCTAGTGACTCCATTTTTTTAAGAGCTTATCGCAAACTAAATTATAACTCTCTTCGACTTTCCCAAGATCCCGCCGAAAACGATCTTTATCTAATTTTTCTTGGGTTTTTAGATCCCACAATCGACATGAATCAGGACTTATTTCATCAGCAAGTAAAATTCGACCTTCGTTGTTACGACCAAATTCTAATTTAAAATCGATGAGTTCGATTCCAATCTCTGAAAACATGTTCAAAAGATGGATATTAATCTCTAATGCTCGATCTCTTAATATTTTGATTTCTGGAAGTGTTGAGAGCTTAAGCGCCAAAATATGATCTTCTGTAACAATGGGGTCAGCAAGCTCATCTTTTTTATAATAAAATTCTACAAAAGGCCCATCCAGGCGTGTGCCTTCAGGCACTCCGAGTCTTGTACTAAAAGACCCCGCGGCTCGATTACGCACTACAACTTCAAGTGGAATCATCGTCAATTTTTCAACAACCATGTTTTTAGCATCAATGTTGCTTATGAAATGTGTAGGTATTCCATACGATGCCAGGTGTTTAAAAATGCAGGTAGTGATTTTTAAGTTTACCTCACCTTTACCTTGAAATGACCCTTTTTTCTGTGCATTAAAAGCTGTGAGACTATCTTTAAATTCTTGAATGAGTGTTGAAGGCGTTGTTGTAGAAAATATTTTTTTCGCCTTTCCTTCATAAAGGAGATCTCTTTTTTCCACGGTCATTTGAGTACCCTTTCAATAACTTTGTGAATAGATTTGCGATGTGTAACGCCTGAAAAAATTCGAGCTAATTCTTTTTTTGATAAAAGTTTTTTTGACTCAGCATCTTTAAGTAAAGAAGTTTCCAAATCTAAACCCTGAGTAAGTTGATGAGAATGTCTTTGTACAAGTGCGTAAGCATCTTCTCTACTCATACCCTTTTTAATAAGTTCCAATAAAATATGTGAACTAAAAACTTGCCCATGAGTAAGATCAAGATTTTCTTTCATGCGCTTTTTATTCACGCTCAAATTCTTTACCACCTGAATCATTCGATCTGTTGCGTAATGCGCAAGAATAAAAGCATCAGGGAATATCACCCGCTCTACTGATGAATGACTTATATCTCTCTCATGCCAAAGTGCTACGTTTTCAATTGCGGCGACCAAATACCCTCTCAATAGTCTAGCAAGGCCTGTAATATTCTCTGAAGCAATAGGGTTTCTTTTATGCGGCATCGCACTTGAACCTTTTTGTCCTTTTTGAAATCCCTCTTCAAGCTCACCGACTTCTGTTCGTTGAAGATGCCTAACCTCAATAGCCAATCTTTCAAATCCCGCACCTAAAAGCGCTAAACTTGAGAAAACCTCAGCATGACGATCTCGCGGTATTACTTGAGTTGCCACATCTTCTGTGGGTAATTTTAATTTTTTAGCAACGAGTTGTTCAACTTCAATTCCAAGGGATGAATATGTACCTACAGCGCCGCTGAGTTTAACCACCGAGGCTTGGGTGCAAGCAGCGCTCACTCGTTTTTTATTTCTTTTAAGTTCGGCTAAAAAACCTGCAAATTTTAACCCCAATGTAGTAGGTTCAGCATGCATTCCGTGTGTGCGCCCAACACAAAGTGTGTCTTTATGTTTTTTGATAAAACTTTTAAGGACTTCTTCAAGTACATCTAGTTTTTCAAGTAAAACATTTTTTGATTCTTCTATTTGTAATGATACAGCCGTGTCTAAAACATCAGATGAAGTTAAACCAAAATGAATATAACGACCTTCAGGACCAGCTTTTTCAGCCATGCTTGTTACAAAAGCGATAACGTCATGTTTTGTTGTCTTCTCAATTTCTAAAATGCGCTCAACATTTATCTTATTAAGACCATTAATAACACGCGCTGCTTTCTCAGGAATAATTTTCAACTGAGCTTGCGCACGTGCAACTGCTTTTTCAACATCTAAGAGACGCTCAAATCTGTTTTGAATTGTCCAGATTTTGCCCATTTCGGGGAGCGTATAGCGCTCGATCACGTTTTGACTCCTTTTGTTTCACTTCACTTAATTGAGTAAGTAATCGCATTTCAGTAGCTAGGCGCGATAAAAGTTCTAAACCTCGATCATACACAGGCCCACCTAACCAAACATTCTTAAGTCGTGTAGTATGTTTTGCAAACGCGCATGATTCATCAAACACCACCGCTAAATCATCATGACTGAGATCTTGGGTTTGAAAATATTCTTCAAATGGCAAAACAGCTGAAAGTTGTTTTGAAAACCATGGAAATAAACTTTCTAAATGTTTTTGAATTTCACATAAAAGATTCTTTAAATAACTGCGACGCATAATTTCACTATTAGGAATACAAACCCATACAGTTAAATAATCACCATCATTAGTAACACGCCATTTTAAAAGACCCATATTAGCTTCTTTAAGGGGCATGTTTGGGTCAATGACATAACTTGAAAATGCAAGGAGCCCCTCGGGTTTTGAGTGAGGCTTCATAAAAAAACCACAACGTGCCCAGACAAATTTGTCATCCCCTGCTTTAAGCTGAGATTTTATATTCTTTGAAAAGTTATCTAATTTTTGACTTATAGTTTGATGAGAAGCACTTAAAATTAGATACCGACAGGGCATGTAACCCTCAGCCCCTTGAATTTCAACTCCGGTAATTGATCTGCCTTCAACACCTACGTCGACGATTTTAGCATTACGCATAACAGTGACACCCTTACGTTCAGCCCATGTCATTGCGCGTTCAGTAATGGCTGTTAGACTGTCTTGTAATAGCCAAAATCCAAGATTGGGATTTAAAATATCTCCGCCCCATTTAGTAATCCAATCAAATGTACCAACAGTACGTGGACGCCTCAGACTCCCCAACCATTCTAAAACCCAGCGTTTTCCTAGTGGAAATTTAAATACTTTATGAACATATGCAAATATTAGTTGTGAACCTTTCACACTCTCCATTTTTTGAGCTGAATCAACATTAAGAAGAAATTCTTCAAGTTCAAGAGCTGTGTCTTTAAAAAATTTCTTAAAACAACGTTTCTGAGCGCCCCCTGTAAATTCAAAAGGACCAAGAGGTGTTATAATTTGAACGGCTATGTTTTGAAGTTCTGGTTTAATAACGTCATTAATAAATTCTTGTGTGGCCTTCACAAGTTTTGAATTTTGGTGTGCAGGCCCAACTTGCCATGCCCAATCGTCAAATACAAAACCACCCTCGCGTTTGTTACTTGGGGTCCTATGAAGTTGGATCCAAGTAACCGACCAACCAATCTTAACCAGTTCACTCGCAAGCCACAATCCTCGAAAGCCTGAGCCGCAAATTACGACATCAGTTGTTTTTGCCATAGGATCCTTTGCAGAGCATTTCTTAATGCTCGCTGTTCATTGATGTGCAACAACAGCTGACTTAGTTTTTCATCGCGATGAATTGGAATATCAAAATCTTTTTGTAATATTATTTCACCAGAATCAACATCTGGCGCAACGTGATGTATACTCACGCCTCCAACAAGATCACTTGAAGCTAATGTTTCTTCAAATGCACTCATGCCTTTGTATTTAGGTAATAATGAAGGGTGAATATTAAAAATGCGGTCTTGATATTTATTAATAAAATTTTCAGAAATAATACGCATAAAGCCTGCTAGAAATATTTTCTGGGCTTTGTATGCATCTAATTTAGATGAGATCCATTTTTCTGCTTCAAGTTTTTGTGTACTTAAACGAAGTTCACGAGGAATTATCTCAACAGGCACACCCATACGTCTCGCACGTAAAATTCCGTAGGCTGAAGGCTTAGAGGCAATAACGACGGCAACATCAAGCATATCCATACAATCAAGAATTGATTGCAGTGTGCTTCCATTACCAGAAATTAAAACTCCGATACGCTGACGCCCAAAAGAAATTTCTTTTAAGCTCATATCAACACCTCGGGCTCAGCTTTCAAGTGTTTCACAATTGAGCCAATATTCCATGCACTCCAGCCAAGTTTTTCAGATTCTTCAATCACAGTTTTTGCATCTTGCGTTGAAACAAAAATCACATACCCAATACCGCAGTTAAGAGTTTCAAGCATTTGTTTAGCACTTAAACCACTTCGCCTTTGAACTTCAGCAAAAGTATCTGGCCATGGCCAACGTTGAGTTTTAAGTGCTGTGAATTCTTGCATGACTCTAGGTACATTTCCTAAAACACCGCCTCCTGTAATGTGAGCCATTGCTTTGATTTTTATTTTTTCTTTTAATGTTTTAACAAGACCAACATATATTCTTGTAGGAGTCATAAGTACGTTTGCATGTTCTTTAAAATCTTTTTCATAAAGTTTTCGCAATAATGAAAACCCATTAGAATGAAAACCACTTGAAGAAATTCCGATAGCTACATCACCGATATTTAAATTTTTTCCATCGATAACTTTATCTTCGTCAACAACTCCTACTGAAAAACCCGCACAGTCATAATCATCTTTTGCATATACACCGGGCATTTCTGCAGTTTCACCGCCAACGAGTGTGCAGTCACTTTGTTTTAAGCCCTCCATAATACCTTTTAGAAGTGCTTGAGCTTGGCTTAATTGAAGTTTTCCTGAAGCATAATAATCGAGAAAAAAAAGCGGATCTGCACCACAGGTGATCATGTCATTGACACACATAGCTACAAGATCAATGCCTGTGGGTTCGATACAATTAAGCTCAACTGCTAATTTGACCTTGGTGCCAACGCCATCAGTACATGAAACGAGTAATGGATTTTTATATTTTGTGAGATCAAGTTTGAAGAGCGCTGAGAAGCCACCAATTCCACCGCGAATGTTTTTATAAGCACCCGTTGGAGGCTGAGCTTTGATCCAATCCACAAGCTTGTCACCGGCTTCAACGTCAACTCCACTTGACTTGTAGTCAATGACAGTTCCCACAGCCTTAACAATCTCCATTTAAAAAGAAATAGCTCATGAAATAGATGTTATTTAAGTAACATTCAATTCTTGCGATTCCAACTATTTAAGAGATTTCTTTGAACATTTATGAGAAGTAAAAGTGACTTAGAAATTGTGAGGGGCCGACAATGAGTAAAACAGCTTTAATTGCAGGATCCACGGGCCTTGTAGGCCAAAATTGCCTCAATCTTCTTTTAAAATCTGAATATTACGACAGAGTAATTGCTGTTACGCGCAAAGATCTTTCATTCAAACACCCAAAACTTAAAGTCATAAAAACGAGCTTCGATAACTTAGAGATTCTCTCAGGCATTAGTGCCGACGATGTTTTCTCATGCCTTGGCACCACTATTAAAAAAGCAGGGAGTAAAGTGGAGTTCTATAAAATCGACTTTAGTTATAATTTGAAACTTGCTGAAATCATGCTCAAAAATGGCGCAAAACAATTTCTCATAGTTTCATCCCTAGGTGCTAATGCAGTTTCACCTGTTTTTTATTCACGCGTTAAAGGAGATCTTGAACTAGCCCTTGGTAAACTCGCTTATGAATGTATTCATATTTTTAGACCCTCATTACTTTTAGGAGACCGAGAAGATTTGAGATTGGGAGAAAAGGCCGCCATCAAATCTTTAAAATTTTTAGGTCCGTTTTTTAAAGGCCCCCTTAAAAAATGGAGCCCCATTGAAGGTGAAAAAGTCGCAAAGGCAATGATTACAGCCGCCCAAAAACCAGTTTTGGGCTTACAAGTTTATGAAAACCAAGAGTTAGCGTCATTTTTGTGAAACGTATGAGTCAAGGCTTCTATTAGATGCCTAACTTCATAGGGTATGAAGTGCATATGATTCAAATCAAGTTTTGCTACTCATTATAGTGGTTTACTGGCTATTTATTTTCTGAAGGTTTTTTCAATTTCACTTTTTTAGTTTTCTTATCATGGCTTACCTTTTGCCTCGTAGACTCTTTAATATCCTTGTCTATTTGTTTAGTAGCTTCGGTATTGTCCTTTTTGGTATCAACAAGAACCTCATCATTATCGGCATATGCCAGACCTGCCACCATTAAAACCATAATTAGACCACAAAGAGTTATCTTCAACATTTGATCCTCCTACCATTTTCAGACTATGAAAATGGTAATACCACTTATGCCAATCGATCAAGAATCAAATAGTATCTGACCGATGTTTGTTTCGAAATACAAAGCGAAATGAGTACCACAAGATTACACCTATAGAGTTAGGCATCTAATAGATGCCCAACTCTATAGGGTGATGAATTCTGACTTAAGAAAATGAAGTACATTATGATTCAAATCAAGTTTTGCCAACTTCCACATAACCGGAGACCACAGCCGGAGACCCACTGTGAAGCTACAAAAATCGTCTCTTTGTCGAATTGATAGATACCCCTAGCATTTCTTAATCACTGTTATTTCAATCACTTAAGCCATTTTCCAAAAGGACTACTTCTTGCTCAATTAAGACTACATGACTACTTTAGCGATTCTCATTTCACCTCTGCTCATGGTTAGTTGCGAAGACTCACGCGCTGGCGCTTTTGCATCAATGATATGGGCATGTCTGGTTTTCTGGATCTAATCAATATTTCAAGCTAAGCTCAAAAACATGAGCACAACAACAGAGAAAATTCTCATCATCAGACTCTCAAGTATTGGAGACATCATTCAATGCTCAGCAATACCAAGACATTTGCGCAAAAAATTTCCCCGCGCTGAGATTCATTGGCTCGTCAGATCTGATAATCGTGAACTCGTAGCTTACAACCCTTATGTTTCACGCGTAATTTCATTTGAGCGTGCTCTTGGTTTTAAAGGTTGGCTTGCGCAGTCAAAAATACTTGCAGATGCTGGCTACACACATGTCTATGATGCACATAATAATTTAAGATCTCATATATTAAGTTTTTATTTGAGGCCGAAGTTTTTTTTAAGGCGATCTAAAAGTCGTATTAAAAGATTTTTACTCTTTGTTTTTAAAATAAATCTTTTTGGTAAGCGCTATCGTGCCGTTGATAGTTACCTGTCACCACTTGCACGGTGGGGTATTATGATTGACGATAAAGGCCCTGAACTTCATCTTGCCCCAGGGATTCTCACAAAAGTAAAACAGCAAATTGCATGGGAAGGAAAACCCTGGATCGCCATCGCCCCAGCAACAGCTTGGGCAAAAAAAACGTGGCCTTTAGATTATTGGAAAGTAGTCGTTACGAAGATTTTAAAACTTACTGATTACAATGTTCTTATATTAGGTGGCCCAAAAGACGGGTTTTGCAAAGACCTTATCATTAATCAACAACGGGTATTATCACTTCAAGGTAAACTCACTTTACTTGAAAGTGCCGCTGCCGTTTCACTTTGTCACACACTAGTCGCCGCTGACACAGGAATTTTGCATATGGCCGAATGTCTTCAAAAAAATGTTGTCGGCATTTTAGGCCCCACCCCCTTTGGCCACCCTTATCGAAAAACAAGTAAAGCACTTCAGACACAACTTTGGTGTCAACCCTGTTCAAAAGATGGGTCTGGCCCCTGCGTTAACCCCACATATCAAAAATGCATGAAACTTATCACACCTGAAATGGTGTTAGAGGAACTTAAAACCATTTTGGAAACCTCATGATTCAAACGATCTACACATTTATACTTTATCCTTTGGTCTATTTCTTATTCTGGCTCCTAAGCTTTAAGAATGAAAAAGTAAAATTGGGTTTAAAAATTAGAAAACATAAAAGCTGGATCCAACCTCGCGATGAAACAACATCGTGGATATGGTTTCACGTCGCCAGTGGAGAGCTCGAATACGCAAAGCCTGTTCTTAGAGAACTTAAAAAAATAAGTACTCATAAGATTTTAGTAACTTATTTTTCTCCATCAGTGATGAAAGCTTTAGAAAAAACTCCTGAGATAGATTTATTTGTACCCATGCCATGGGATACACCATGGCACTGGAATGAGTTTTTAAATCACTATCAACCAAAAGTTTTAGCAATCGCACGTACAGACACTTGGCCCAATATGATTTGGCAGACAAAAAAGAAAAATATTCCCAGCATCTTGTTTTCCGCAACATTGCCAAGTCATAGTGGTCGTGCTGCAAGTTTTTGGGGGCGCTTACTCTATGGTCGCATCGTTGAAGATTTAACTTATGTTTCATGTGTAGCTGAAGAAGATAAAAGTAATTTTCTTCGCCTTGATCCAGATATAAAAATTTCAATTGATGGCGACACCCGTTTTGATCAAGTTCTTTTTCGACTTCAAGAAAATCGACCGATAAAAAATTTATCATCAACACAAACTCCAAACACTCCGATTTTCGTAGCTGGAAGTACATGGCCCCAAGATGAAAAAATTCTTATTCCCGCACTCATTAAACCTGTCACCTTAGGCTTAAAAGTTTTAATAGCACCCCATGAGCCCACACAACAACATCTCAAAGATCTTGAAATTCAGCTCACAAAATTAGGATTTGAATTTGTATATTACTCAAAACTTAACGATACTCTTGAAAAGGCAGACAGCAAAACTTTAGCGAGCTCACCAGTTATTTTAGTTGATGTCGTGGGAGTTTTAGCTGATTTGTACAAAATAGCTCAGATTTCATTCGTAGGTGGTAGTTTTAAAAAGTCTGTACATAGTGTGATGGAGCCCGCAGCTTGCGGTAATCTTATTATTATTGGCCCCTACCACCACAACAATCGCGAAGCATTGTCTTTAAAAACAAAAGGCTTTGCCCGCGTCGTGGATGATTCATTTGAATTAGAATCAATCTTGATGAATGAAACAAAATTAAATTCAAATGAAGTAGAAAAAAGAAAATCAGAGATCACTGATTTTATCAAATCACAAACCGGGGTGAGTAAAAAAATCGCCACCTGGATCAATTCTCACTAGAATCAATTAAAATTTACTTAAAACATTATTTTTGTTTTTTAACAGGGCATGGCTCAGACTTAACTGAGGGATGATTAAAATCTGTGTTTCCTTTGTTTCTCTCACGAACATGGCATTTCCAGTTTCTTACAGAAAAATTAAGTGCTTCCCAAGCTCGCTCTTCACCATAGTTCCACAACTTTGTCACTCGCGCATCGTATTCTTCAAATGTTTTAGCCATACGAAGATTTACTTTCCATGTAAGCCAATTAATCGCAGGCCCAAATTCTTCTTTAGCGAGTGTTGTATTTGTGTCGGTAATATCGATCCAATAAGCAGCATCTTTTGCGTTAACTTCTTTAAGGCGTTTATTACTATCGTAGCGAAACACACTTTTCATAGCTTTTTGAAACATTTTAGGAAACGGCCTCTTGTAAGTCATGATGACTTCATCAGCAACATACTCACCTACTTCAATTGCATAAAGATCTGTCGCACCCGTTACATAAAATGTGCCATCGATATTTTGAAGGCTTGTTCCATAAAAATCAGAAATAGATGCACGCGACGCTTGCACAAGTGTTTTATCAATGATTGTTTTAGTTTCTTTTCTAACAGTACTTTCGGGGTAAGCAACAGGTGATTCAAAACCCTCAAGCAACGTTGCCGTCATCGGGTCAGTAAAAAATGTCTGTGTTACTAGTTTTCTCCCGCGCCTAAGCTCACCAACATGATCAGGCCCAAATTCTGGATCTAATTCCCCAGCAATAATAATAATCGGAATCCCTTGTGGGTTAAATGGAATGTTAAGTTTGGGCATTATTTTAGGATCAATGGGAATATTCACCATGTAGTCTTCAAAGATAGGTGGAATTTTTTCTTTTACACCAGATTTAGCAGCACCTAAAACTCTAAAAAAACTTTTTATTAAATAGCGAAACCCATTATTTTCTAATTTCACATCACGAAATGATTCATAATAGTCTTCAACCAAAAATTTCCTGCGATCTTCAACATTAGGAAATGCATTGGTTATGGCTGCGGCAACAGAACCGCCGCAAGTAGCAACAATGACGTCTGGTGGATTTGGACTTTTTAAGGCACCTTCGATGATGCCAAGAAAAATGGCTGTTTGAAATCCACCGCCTGCTACAACAAGTGCTCTTTTGTATTTCTTTTTTACAGGAGTGTTTACATCATATGCAGTGTCTGCATGAACCGTTTGTAGTGATTGTGCTAGTGAGAGCGAAATAAGGAGTACTAGAAAACTTAAAATCGTTTTTGGCTTCATCAATCACCTCTTTGCAGATTCTCCTCGCAAAGTATGTGCCATGTTTAAAACGAATAACCAATATTTCCGATAATATCAGCTTCTATAATTAATGGATTTGAAACAAGGAGCACACCAAATCTAAGATCCGGCATAAAATAGAATTTTCCAAATAACGGAAAATTCGCACCAATCGCAGCGTAGACATACGTAAATGTTGGAAGATCTTTATTCTCAAGTGGGCCTTCAGGAAACCCACCAAACTTAAGTGTCCCCGCAGTAGCTTTATCTACCTGTGCCCCGCCACCAAACCACCAGCTTCCGTTACGATTTGGATAAAATTTTAATAAAGCTCCAAAAACCAGAAATGTTTCTTTTAAAAATGTGTCGGTGGCGACATTTGGAATTGTCGTAAGTGAATAAGAAGCGGTACCGGTAACAGATACTTTTTTGTACTGAAAATAGCCACTTACACTAAATCTCTCTGAAAATGGATAATCTACAAAAGCACCAAAAAGGGTACTAAACCCGCTTAAGGCACTTATACTTGCAGTGGCACTTGCGGTATCAGTGTAAGTTCTAGCCCCTTGATATTGATAATTTCCTCCACCCGTAAGACCAAGTACAACGTGTCCAGCGAGTCCTTTGAGTTTTGATTTTGGCTGATTCTTTTGGGGTTTTGTTTTTGCTCCGCCACGGGTGAGCTCACTATTTTTAATATAGCCAACGCGCTTTTGCCCACCATCTTGGATCAACACTTTTTTGTAGTTAGGAACTGATTTTTTACTCAAAGGGACTGAATCGCCTTTAAATAGAGTAAAAATAACATCTGATTCTTCATCAGGCGCACCATAAACTTTTACTTGCTCTACGTTGATCTCTAAAGAATCAGCATGCCCAAAAGAGGGCCAAAGAAGTGCTCCAAAGAGGAATACAATGGTTAAGAGAACTCTTGTAAGATGATTCAAACCAACACTGCCATGTGCCATGCCTGATTGTAGAGTTTTTAAATTATGAAAATCAATCTAAACAATAGGATTTCTTGACTTTTTGACACCCCAAGACTATTTAAGAAGTCATTTTGCGATGATATTGGAGAACGTTATATTCATGAGTGCTGCCAAAGATTTAAAGCTAAAATTTCATGAAATCCCTCAAGGGGGTCTAGACTTTGATTTTTCCCAAAAAACAGGAGAACTCAACACTACTCTTTTTGATCTTTTAGGTGATTACCCAGTTTATCAGGCTAATATTCATATCTCACCTGCAGATAGTTTAGTTCAAGTGCGTGGTAAACTAACAGGTGAACTTCGGCACATATGCTCAAGGTGTGCTGAGGATTTTAGTTCTCAGTTTTCAAAAAATTTCGTCACAAACTATTATAAATCAGAAGACAATATCAGCGGCCTAACTGATTCTATTGATGATCTTGATGGTTCTTTTGATTTAGAATTTCTTGAAGGTAATGAAATCAACCTTGCAGAAGCCGTACATGAACAGGTAGCGTTGGAAATACCTTTTCAACCTCTATGTACTGAAGAATGCAAAGGACTATGTCTAAAATGCGGTTCGAATTTAAATCTTGCACAATGTTTATGTAAACATGAAGAAGTTGATCAAAAAGTTTCACCTTTCGCTAAGTTGAAAGAATTAAAAGGAGAATAAAATGGGAGTTCCCGCAGATAAAACAACAAAGTCAAAGCGCAACAAAAGAAGAAGTCATCATGCTTTGACAAGACCCAGTACCAGCACCTGTAAACAATGCGGTGAGCTTAAAGTTCCCCATCGCGTATGCACATGCGGTTATTACAATGGCAAAGAAGTTATTGCTCCAAGGATGAATTCCTAACGAAAAGTGAAAATCTCATTGGACGCCTTCGGCGGCGATTTAGCCCCCGAAGTAAACATTCGCGGTGCCCTTGATTTTGTTAACGAGTCCCAAGCTCATGTGATCCTCACAGGTGATGAAGGAAAATTAAAATCCTTACTTGGCGCTGGACACCCTCGTATTTCCATCGTTCACGCTCCAGAACTTATCGACATGGCTGAAAAAGCTTCTGCCCAGTTACGAAATAAAAAAAATACAAGCATGTATAAATGCGTAGACCTTGTAGTTCAAGGCGAAGCGAATGCCAGTTTATCTGCTGGTTCATCAGCAGCCTTTATGGCTCTAAGTTTATTACTCCTAAAAAGACTTAAAGACGTAGAACGCCCTGCACTTGTGACACCTGTTCCAACTTTAAAACCATTTCCAACTTATTGTTTAGATATGGGTGCCAACGTTGATTGCAAGGCAACTCATTTAGTTGATTTTGCACTCATGGGGCATGCCTATGGTCAAGTCATGCGTGGAATTAAAAAACCTCGCATTGGCCTGATTAGTAACGGTGAAGAAGAAAGTAAAGGCAACGAACTCACACGAGAAACACATTCATTATTAAAACAAATCCCATCTATCAATTACGCAGGTTATTGCGAGGGTCGCGATATTTTTACTGGCGAATATGATGTAATCATCTGTGACGGGTTTGTAGGGAATGTTATTTTAAAAACTGCAGAAGGTTTAGGAGAAGCCATCATGGAACTCCTTAAACAAAGTTTCTCTTCAAGTATCTCAGGAAAACTTGGTTATTTACTCGCAAAAAGTTCACTTAGACCGCTTAAAAAGAAATTAGATTATGCTGAGTATGGCGCAGCACCCCTCTTAGGAATTGGGGGCTTAAGTTTAATATGTCATGGACGCTCATCAACCTTAGCTATTAAAAATGCTCTCCATATGGCTGAAAAAACAGCAAAAGAAGGCCTCGTTGATCGCTTGCGTGAAGCTTTAGATTTAAGTGTAATAAAACCTGTTAGCACTCAAAGTGCTGAGGTAACTACACCATGAATTTCAATACACAAATAAAAGGAACAGGTCGCTATCTTCCTGAAAAAATACTTTCCAATCAAGATCTTGAAAAATTAGTTGAAACCGATGACCAATGGATCGTTGAACGCACAGGAATTAGAGAACGACGAATTGCCTCACCTGTACATGCAACTAGTGACTTAGGCTTAATCGCTGCCCAAGAAGCCATTGGTGCCTCAGGCCTTAAACCAACAGATATTGAATTAATATTATTTGCAACATGTACTGGCGATTATTCACTTCCTAATACTGCATCACTGCTTCAAGCAAAACTTGGTGCAGGAACTTGTGGAGCCTTAGATCTTAACGCTGCTTGCTCTGGATTTCTTTTCGCCTGTAGCGTTGCCAATCAATATATTCGCACAGGAATGTTTAAAAATATATTAGTTGTTGGAGCTGAAACTCTTTCACGTATTGTGAATTATAAAGATCGTGACACTTGCATACTTTTTGGTGATGGCGCAGGAGCCGTTGTTTTAGGACGCGCTGATGAAAATAGTGCGAGTGCAATTTTAGGTGAGAGTCTATTTGCAGACGGAAATTTAGCAGAACTTCTCATGCTTCCTGGCGGTGGTTCAAAAATGCCCATCACTAAAGAAGTTTTAGAGAGTGGTGCTCATCACATGATTATGAAGGGTCGTGATATTTTTAAAAATGCGACTCGAACAATGTCTCGTTGTTCAACTGAAGTTTTACTCGCAAATAAAATGACAATTAATGATATTCAGTGGGTAATCCCCCATCAAGCTAATCAACGCATCATTGAAGCCATTGCAAAACAACTTGATATCTCCATGGATAAAATCATTATGAATTTAGAAAAAACAGGAAACACTTCATCAGCCTCTGTACCCATTGCACTTGATGAAGCCGTAAGAGCAGGTAAAGTTAAACGAGGTGATCTCATTCTCATCACTGTATTTGGTGCGGGCCTGACATCAGGCGCACTTTTATTGAGGTATTAAGATGAGTGAATCATGGGCAGCGGTATTTCCAGGTCAAGGCAGTCAACATACGGGCATGGGAAAAGATTTTTTTGAAAATTTTAATATCGCAAAACAAACTTATGAAGAAGCATCTGATAGTTTAAAACTTGATCTGAAAAGACTTTGTTTTGAAGGTTCAGATCAAGATCTAAAACTTACAGCTAACACTCAACCCGCCCTTCTTGTTACAAGCATTGCAGCATGGAGAGTGTTTACTTCAGAATGTGAATTCAGACCTACAGTAACATTGGGGCATAGCTTAGGTGAATACTCAGCCCTTGTTGCAAGTGAAGCCATGACATTAAATGAAGCCATAGTAACAGTACGCATTCGTGGTCAAGCCATGCAAGATGCCGTACCTGTTGGTACTGGGGCTATGATGGCCGTTTTAGGTTTAGATGACGCCTCAGTAATTAAAGCGTGTAGCGATATGCAAAATAAAGCTGCAACCGATGGTGGTTTAAAAAACTGTGTTTTAGAAGCAGCAAATTTTAATAGCCCAGGCCAAGTAGTGGTCAGTGGCCATCAAAAAGCTTTAGACTACATGAAAGAACATCTTATTGCTTCAGACTATGGTGCGAGCCGAGCAAAAATGATCCCACTTTCTGTGAGTGCTCCTTTTCATTGCTCACTCATGAAGCCAGCAGCTGAAAGATTAAAATCACAACTTGAAAAAGTTCAGTGGCAAAAACAAATGAAGTTTGCAGTAATTCATAATGTGAATGCTGAAAAAAATCACGATGGCACATTAGCCAAAACTCTTTTATTTGAACAAATGACTAAACCCGTCTTATGGACAAGTTCTGTGCGACACACAGGAGTAAATAAATATCTAGAATTTGGCGCAGGTCGTGTACTTGCAGGGCTTATCAAAAAAACAGATTTAACGGCTCATACTTTTAATATCGACACTGTTGAAAATTTAAAAAACACGATGCAACATCTTGAAGACGGAGCTTGATCAATGGCTTTTAATTACAAAGATAAAGTTGTTGTCGTAACAGGAGGAAGTCGTGGCATTGGCCGTGGAATCGCTCTTGCCTATGCCCATGTTGGCGCAAAAGTAGCTATCACCTATCAATCAAATGATGAAGCAGCTCAAAAAACACTTTCAGAGTTGCAAGGCGAAGGGCACAAACTTTATAAATTCAACGTCTCTGACCCCCAAGCTGTAGATACTTATTTTGGGCAAATTCAAGAAGACCTTGGTGGTCTTCACGTTTTGATCAACAACGCTGGAATTGCTAAAGATCAACTCCTCTTAAGACTTAAACCTGAAGATTGGAATGCAGTTATAGAGACCAATCTTAGAAGTGTTTATGCCTGCACAAAAGCAGCAGTAAAAATAATGCTGCGAGCCAAAGAAGGTTCGGTTGTTAACATCACAAGTGTCATCGGACAAACTGGCAATGCTGGTCAAAGTAATTATGCTGCTAGTAAAGCTGGCATCATTGGTTTTACCAAATCCATTGCGGCAGAAGTCGCCAGTCGTCAAATACGCTTAAACTGCATTGCGCCTGGATTTATTGGGTCAGATATGACAGAGTCATTGACCGACGCGCAAAAGAAAAGCATCTTAGAACGCGTACCACTTGGATCCATGGGAGAAGCAGCTGATATCGCACACGCTTGCTTGTTTTTAACTTCTCCCTACGCTCGTTACATCACGGGTCACACACTTGATGTCAACGGCGGCTTAAATATGATTTGAAAATTTTAAATTGGGAATTGCACGCTTATTAAAGAGGAGGAACACATGAACGTAGAATCAAAAGTAAAAAATATTATCGTGGAACAGCTTGGTGTTGAAGCTGAAAAAGTAAAAGCCGAATCATCATTCATTGATGACTTAGGGGCTGATAGCTTAGACATCGTAGAATTAGTAATGGCTATGGAAGAAGAATTTGATCTTGAAATTCCCGATGAAGCGGCAGAAAAACTCCGCACAGTTGGTGATGTTACAAAATATCTTCAATCCAAAGGAAAAGCCTAAAATTTTAAATGAAATCAGGTAAACGCCGTGTTGTCGTCACCGGAGTGGGAGTTGTTTCACCTCTGGGGATGACGTCACAAGAAACTTGGAAGAATATCTTAGAAGGCAAATCGGGCATTTCAAAAATCACCCGCTTTGATGCGTCTACCTATGACTCGCAAATTGCGGGTGAAGTAAAAAACTTCCAGCCAGATCTATGGGTTCATAAAAAAGAACAAAAAAAAATGGATCTATTCATTCAATACGCCATGGCTGCAGGCAAAATGGCACTCGATGATTCAGGCTTCACCATCACTGATGAAAATGCCGACAGAGTTGGCACTATTGTATCAGCTGGTATGGGTGGACTTCCTGGTATTGAAGTTCAACACAATATCTTAAGAGATCGCGGTGCTAATCGTGTTTCTCCATTTTTTATTCCCATGGTGATTCCAAATCTTGCAGCTGGCCAATTAGCAATTACTTACGGTGCACGTGGCCCCAATATTTGCATTACAACTGCTTGCAGCACTGGTGCTCACTCAATTGGCGAAGCCATGAGATATATACGCGATGGAATTTGTGATGTGGCATTAGCCGGAGGAGCAGAATCAACAATTTGCCCCTTAGCAATCGCAGGTTTTTCTTCTATGCGAGCCCTTTCAACACGTAACGATGATCCCACAAAAGCTTCAAGGCCATGGGATAACGCTCGCGATGGGTTTGTACTCGCCGAAGGCTCAGGCATTATGGTTGTTGAAGATCTCGAACATGCACTCAAACGTGGTGCTCGCATTTATTGCGAAGTTGTTGGCTACGGTCTAAATTGCGATGCGTATCATATGACGAGTCCATCAGAAGGCGGACTTGGCGCAGCAAAATGCATGGAAATGGCTCTTAAAGATGCCGAGCTTAACCCCAGTGACATTGATTACATCAATGCCCACGGTACAAGCACAGGCCCAGGGGATATTGCAGAAACTCAAGCAGTTAAAAGAGCTTTTGGAGAACATGCTAAAAAAGTATGGGTGAGCTCTACAAAAAGTATGACAGGTCATTTACTCGGTGCAGCTGGAAGCTTAGAGGCAGTGTTTGCCGTTTTAGCACTGCGTGACAACGTTGTTCCTCCCACAATAAATCTTGATAACCCAAGTCCTGAGTGCGATCTTGATTACGTTCCAAACACGGCGAGAGAAAAAAGACTCACCGCTGTTTTATCTAATAGCTTCGGCTTTGGTGGAACAAATGCTTCACTGATCTTTAAACGCGGACCTTAAATGACAAAAGTTCTCATCGCTGCAGACCACGGGGGAATTTCCCTTAAAAAACAATTAATCTCAGAGCTATCGCATCTAAATTTTGAATTTATTGATCTAGGTACACATGATGAAAAATCCGTAGATTATCCTGATTACGCCAAAAAATTATGCCAAGAAGTAATAAATAAAAAAGCAGATTATGGAATTTTAATTTGTGGCAGCGGTCAAGGAATGGCCATGAGTGCAAATCGGCATAAAAATATTAGGGCTGCATTATGTTGGGATATACCTTCCGCTAAATTATCAAGAGAACATAATAATGCCAATGTACTTTGCTTGGGAGCTCGTTTGATTCCATTTGGATTAGCAATCGAAATTGCTCGTACCTGGCTTTCAACACCTTTTGCAGGTGGACGTCATAAATTGCGCACAGAAAAAATGGAGTGCTAAAAATGAGCATTAAAGAACAAGATCCTAAAATTTTTGAATATATTGAAAAAGAAAAACTTCGACAACTCGAAGGCCTTGAAATGATCGCCTCTGAGAATTACGTATCAAACGAAGTTCTTGAAGCTCAAGGAAGTGTGCTCACAAACAAATACGCTGAAGGTTATCCAGGTAAACGCTATTATGGTGGTTGTGAATTCATAGATCAAATTGAGCAAATAGCAATTGATCGCGCAAAAGAACTTTTTAAATGTTCACACGCCAATGTTCAACCCCACTCAGGTTCACAAGCCAACATGGCCGTTTACATGGCCGTACTCAAACCTGGTGACACGGTTTTAGGAATGGATCTCTCTCATGGCGGGCATCTCACCCACGGCTCACCTGTTTCGTTTAGTGGAATATTATATCGAGCCACTCACTATGGTGTGAGCCAAAAAGATAAACGCCTTGATTATGGAATTATTCGCGAACGTGCAATTGCAGAAAAACCAAAAATGATCATCGCGGGTTTTTCGGCTTACCCACGCACCCTAGATTTTGCAAAATTTCGAGAAATTGCCGATGAAGTAGGCGCAAAACTTTTTGTAGATATGGCACATATCGCAGGCCTTATTGCCGCTGATCTTTCACCTTCACCAATCCCCTACGCAGATTACGTTACAACAACCACACATAAAACACTTCGTGGTCCTCGCGGTGGAATGATTCTTTGCAGTGAAGCCCTTGGAAAAGCTGTGAACTCAAAAATATTTCCTGGCATTCAAGGTGGCCCACTTGAACACGTCATTGCGGCAAAGGCCGTAGCATTTGGAGAAGCCCTTAAACCTAACTTTAAAAAATATGCTAGGCGAGTTATTGATAATGCCAAAACATTAGCCGAAGTACTCATGGGTCATGGTTATGATCTTGTCACTGGCGGAACTGACAATCATTTAATGCTTATTGATTTAACAAATAAAAATATTACCGGTAAAGATGCTGAACATTGGTTAGACCAAGCTGGCATCACCGTAAATAAAAACACTGTTCCCTTTGAAACAAAAAGCCCTTTTATTACTAGCGGAATTCGTATCGGAACACCTGCTCTTACAACTAGAGGTATGGGTGTGACTGAGATGAAAATCGTAGGTTCTTGGATTCACGAAGTGTTAAAAGCTGGTGGTGAATCAAAAGTCACATCAACCGTTCGTGGCCAAATCAAAGAACTTTGCCAAGGATTTCCAGTTTTCAAAGAATAATCAAAAGTAATTTAAGTCACAGAAATACATTTTTCCATTAGACCCCGACTTGACCAAAGGCGAGAAATATCAGCTCACCTTTCGTTGACGCCGTGGGACTGGCATAATTATAGGTAACTACTGTTTTCTTCAGCCATGGATGGGACCTATGAATATCTTAATTGCCAATGATGATGGTATTGAATCTCCAGGAATTTTATTACTCGCAGAAGCACTTGAAAAACTCGGTGACATAACAGTTGTGGCTCCACATCGTGAACGTTCAACCAGTGGCCATAGCCTCACTCTTCATAAACCATTACGCTGTGTTGAAACTAAAAAAAATTATTACGCAATTAGTGGAAGCCCTGCTGATTGTGTTTACATGGCCACTCGACACATCATGAAGAAAAAGCCTGACATAATTGTGAGTGGTGTTAATCGTGGAGCAAATTTAGGAAATGATATTTATTATTCTGGTACCGTAGCAGCAGCCCGCGAAGGAGCTTACTTCGGAGTCAAAGCATTAGCATTTAGTTTATCATTGGGTCATCACCTCGAAAAGGTTTCTATGCACTGGGAAACCGCAGTGGCCTTTGCAAAGATTTTTGTTCCCATGGCTATAAAAGAAAAATACCCACTTAATCATGTTATCAATGTGAACATTCCCAATCTTCCGATGAATCAAGTAAAAGGTGTTAAGATTTCAAAACAAGGTCGCAGATACTACTCTGATGAAATTGAAACACGCCTTGATCCGCGTAATCGCCCCTATTATTGGCTCGGTGGAGAATACAAAGGTTTTGATGATATAAAAGGCAGCGATTGCAATCATATCGATGAAGGATACGTCAGCATCACACCGCTAAAATTAGACTGTACCAATTATGAACTCATGGAGGAGTTTAAAAAGTGGGAAATCGGTTTTGGCGGGTAACACTACTCATAATTTTTGCGATGCTTAACCTCAACTGTTCATCGACACCACATCGTAAACCTGCGTCTATTCCAAATAAAAAAAACGGTCTCTATCTTGTTTGGCCCATTGCTAAACCCAAAGTCTCGCAAGAATTTATTGCCGAAGACGATGGCTCACATCATGATGGTATCGATATCGCAGCCCCTAAAGGAACACGCATCTATGCTCCAGCCGACGGGCGAGTAGTTTATGCAGGCCAAAAATTTTCGGGCTATGGCAAAATGATTATTATTGAGCACAATTCAAAAACCGCTACCCTCTATGGCCACTGTCATAAATTACTAGTGAAATCCGGAGAACTCATTAAACGCGGAAGTCTCATCGGACTCGTTGGTAAAACAGGACGCGCCACTGCACCACATCTTCATTTTGAAATTCGCGTGAATAAAAAACCAGTTGATCCGCTGGAGTACCTTCCGTGAAATTTTTATTTTTACTATTATTTATTTCACAAGTTACGTTGGCACAAACGCCGACACCAGCACAAAGCCAATCATTTGAGGCCGATCTTCCTCAATTTAAATGGGATGAAGTAAATAGCATTATTGATGAAATCAGAGAGCAAAACCCTCCACGCAATTATCGTTTTAAAATTAAAACAGGTCTTGTTCAAATGATTACCAATACCGCTGACACTGTAAAATTAGGCCAAAATGGAAATCTCTATGCAATTGGCGGCGAAGCAGTAAGTAATTTCTGGGGCAATCTTGGTATTGAAGCACGGGGAATATACGCACAAAACATTGTGCCTGATGTCGCATCAACTAATAAAGCTGATGCCTATATGACGTGGCTCGACATTGGCCCTCGTTACACATTTTACTTTGACAATACTCGTCTTGATGACAACCTAGCTTTTAAAATTTTATATCACCAAAGTGATTCAAATTTTAAACTGATGGACACAACTGACAAACTTTTCATCACCCAATACAAAGGAATTTCTTTTGCTATAGAAAGAAGCATCCCTATTACAAGAAAGCTTGGAGTACTCGCAGCATTTGATCTGCTCCAGATTTTTTCTGCACAAACCCCCTCTCGCCTTAAAGTTGTACAATATGGTTATGGATTTGAAATTCAAGGTGAAATATACTACCAACTAGATATTTTCGGAAAAGTTGTTCGTATGGGCGTTAGTTATTGGCAGCAGGGAAATGAAAACAATTTAGAAGATAAAGACTTTCTTGCACGTAATAGCCAATTTCAGTTAGCTAGAAGTATTTTTTTAAACCTGACTTTACTTGAATAGGATAAACAAATGGATCACGGACTCATCATCACATTAGTGCAGTGGGCTGTTTCAGCAATTGCACTTATGGCGACATCATATTTTTTATCTGGATTTCAAGTAGGTGGTTTTTTATCTGCACTCGTTATCTCAGTTGTCATTGGTTTTGCAAATTTTTTTATTAAGCCGATATTAGTCTTACTGACATTACCTCTAAATATCATAACCCTTGGCTTGTTTATGATCATCATCAACGGAGTTATTTTAAGATTTTGCGCAGCTGTTTTACCTAACTTTAGTATAAAAAATTGGTCCACAGCATTTTTAGGCGCAGTGGTACTAGCTATCTTAAATGCCATTCTTCATACGATTATTGTTTAGGTACTGGCGAAGGACTCACTGTTGCAGTCGCTGAAGGGTTTTTGCCTGCTGAGCTTGAAGTGTTAGCATTTGGCTTAGGTGGTTTAAACGCTGGTATTTCAGTTGGCAAACCACAAGTTGCCAATTCAAATTCTAAACCCAAAGTAAGATTTAATATCGGATACGCCTGTAAAAAACTTTGAATATGCTCAGCTAAAACCATATCTTTTTCATCGCCTAAAACAAGATCACCAAATATTCGACCGACAATATTCTCAGATCTTAAATCTCGACCGATGCCTCGGTATCGTTTCAAAAATTTAACTTGTCGATCATAGGGGGTCGCTTGAATTGCATGAAAAAACTTATGCAGAGAATCTATTGTCACATGCCTTTGATATTCAGTTATTTTTATATAATTTTTATTATTCCATTTAATAAAATTTGTATCGCGTACTTGAAGATTATGAATTTTGTCAAAGAAAACATCATTTAATAATTTCTCTCTTAAAGCAGGCTCAATGGGCTCGCAACTCAATGCTTCACCAACATGCTTACAATTTATTTGTTCAATAATTTTATCTAATTCAGAAGGCTCAGCATTTTTAGCTTGTGCTGATATCAATGATTCAATGAGTTTATCGGTTTCATTGTTCCATCTCACCTGCTCTTGGGATTCAGTAAAATTAAGAGATGTATCGGCCTTAAGTGCTTCACAAATTGGGGACACTAAACGAGCTGGTTTTGTATTAAGAATTTTTAACCAGAATTCTTTTTCTGGTGGAGTAATTTCCAATTTTTCTAAAAGTATAATGGCATGGTCGTAATTTTTAAATCGCAGATCAACAGCGAACTGAATAAAATCAGGCATGTGTCTATAATTTCGACCATATGCTAGTTTTGCTTTTTTATCATCGTTAGTAAGAATGCTCTTGAAAGTTTGGTTTACTTTTTGCGCCAATGTACTTTCTACGGGCTTAATTTTTTTAGCGTTTTCTGAAGAAGGTGTGCGTGAAGTAGATCTAAAACGCTTCACAGGTCTTATTTCAGTATTCTCTTCAGTAACAATTTGATTTTGTGCACAACCTGCGATCAAAAAAGCGCAGATTATGATGCGTCGCTTCATTGTAAGTTCTCCTATCTAAATATTTGATGAAGATCTCAAAACTTGCAAGACCTTTATGACGCAATGTATGTTTCACCCATGAAAATCACTGCAATTTCGACCCGTATTTTTCATTTAAACGAAGATTTAGTCAGTTTTATCACGACTCATGTGAAATCGTTGCCTGAAGGGTCAATTTTGCTGGTTACCTCTAAGATTATCTCATTAGCTGAAGGTCAAATCGTAAATCATTCTGAGACTTCAAAAAAAGATCTCGTTAAAAAAGAAGCCGATATTGTTTTATGCGAATCATATAAAACATATCTCACCATAAAAAATAATATTTTAATCCCCGCAGCCGGAATCGATGAATCAAATGCTGAAGGAAAATTTTATATTCTCTGGCCAAAAGATCCTTACCAAAGTGCAAAAGACCTTTGGTTAACAACCAAAACTCATTATCAGATTAAAAAACTAGGCATAATTCTAACAGATTCAAGATGCACACCTTTACGTAAAGGTGTGAGTGGCGTTGGTATCTCTTATTGGGGATTCAAAGGTGTAGATAGCCATATCGGAAAACCCGATATCTTTAATCGACCGATTGTTATGAGTACCACCAATATAGTTGATGGTCTCGCAGCTGCTGGGGTACTGGTCATGGGTGAGTCAAATGAACAAAAACCACTGGCATTGATTGAAAATTTTGAAGCTGAATTTTGTGATGAAGTGGATCCTAAAGAATTAATCATGCCGCCGGATCAAGATATATTTGGCCCAGTAATAAAAATGAATTAAGCTTTCAATTGAATCATGCCTTCATACGCTCAACTGAAATAACGCCTTTTACTTTTTCAAGCTCTTTCATAACCTTTTGAAGATGGGCTATGTCATGAACACTCACTTCAAAGAGACTAATGGCTTTTTGATCTTTTGTTGTTCTAACTTGGGCGGTATGAATATTCACCCCTTGTTCAGCAAAAGCTTCAGACATTTTTTGCAGTAACCCAGGTTCATCCACACAGACGATGCGAAGTTTAGCCACACGCTCTGTTTGCATATCAAGGTTCCAGGCAACATCGACTCTGCGATCTTGATCCATGTCATAAACTTTTGGGCAAATTGCAAGATGAACCGTTATACCTCGCCCCCTCGTAATAAAACCCACGATCGGATCACCTGGAATCGGACTACAGCATTTTCCAAAACGCACTAAAATATCACTCATCCCGTGAATCTGAATTGCTGATCTAGATTTAGATGATTTTTGAATTGCTGCTTTAAAAACTTTTCTTAAAAAAGTATCAGGCTCTGGAGGTTCTTTAAGTGGCTCTTTTGTTTTTTCTGGAGCTAAAATTTCAACAATTTTTAATGGTGCAATCTTGCCATAACCCACTTGTGCGATGACATCGTTTAATTCTGATAGTGCTAATTCTTTAAGAAGTTTTTCGGTATGAATGGGTTTTAAAAAATTATTAAAATTGAGATCATATTTTTTAAATAATTTTTCAATCATCTCAGTACCCAAACTAATCGCTCGAGCACGCTCTTCACTTTTAATATAAGCTCTGATTTTATTTTTAGCGCGACTTAAATAAACCATCTTGAGCCAATCTTTTGTTGGCTTTTGATTCGGTGATGTAACAACTTCGATACTATCCCCGTTTTTAAGTTTATGTTTAAAAGGAACAATCTTCCCATTCACTTTTGTAGCAACACAATGATTTCCAACGTCTGTATGCACACTGTAGGCAAAATCAAGTGCAGTGGCTCCGAACGGAAACTCCATGACATCGCCATGGGGAGTAAAAACGTAAATATCACCTGCAAATAGATCGGTTTTAATTGTCTCTAAAAATTCTGATGGGTCTTTGAGCTGTTGATGCCATTGCAAAAGTTGATGGAGCCATTCAAAACGTTTTTCTGTTTCTTTATCGATGCCCCCACCTTCCTTGTATTTCCAGTGGGCAGCAATTCCACGCTCTGCAATCAAATGCATTTCATGGGTTCTAATTTGAATTTCAACACGCTCACCACCCGGGCCAATAACTGTTGTATGCAAACTTTGATAGTTATTGGCTTTAGGCATAGCTATAAAATCTTTAAAACGCCCAGGGATAGGCTTCCAAATATTATGAATAACACCTAAAACCTCATAACACTCAACCATTGTATCAACCAAAACTCGAAACGCTAAGATGTCATAAACTTGTTCATAATCAATGCTGCTAGCTTCCATTTTTTTATAAATTGAATAAAAATGTTTTGGTCTGCCGTGCACTTCAGCTTTAACACTTTCTTTTGTTAATTCTTTTTTCAAAACCGAGATAACTTCAAGAATGTATTTTTCCCGTTCATTTTTTTTCTTAGAAACTTTTTGAGAAAGCTTTTGATAAATTTCAGGTTTTAAATACCGTAAACTTAAATCTTCAAGTTCTATCTTTAACCAGCTGATACCAAGTCTATTTGCCAGCGGTGCATAGATATCTAGGGTTTCTTGAGAAATAATCACTTGTCGATCGATGGGCATATGATTCAGAGTTCGCATATTGTGGAGGCGATCAGCGAGTTTTACTAAAATCACTCGAATATCTCGCCCCATAGCGATAATCATTTTACGTATATTTTCTGATTGTTTTTCGTGGGTATTACGAAACGACATTTGAGAAATTTTAGTCACACCATCTACAAGACTAGCGATTGTCGGCCCAAATAGTTTTTCAATATCTTCTAATGTGGCAACTGTGTCTTCTACTGTGTCGTGTAAAAGGCCAGTGATGATCGTGTCGAGATCCATGTGCATTTCAGCAAGGGCGGTGGCAACACCCAATGGATGAAGTATGTACGGATCTCCAGATCTACGGAGTTGACCAGAATGTGCTTTTTCTGAAAATTTATATGCTTTATCTACTAAAGCGAGATCGGCGAGCGGAAAATAAGACGTAATTTTATCTTTGAGCTGGGCAAGAGCTTTTGTGGGTGTGATATTTTTTTCGCCCTTCGAAATGTCTTTAAAGGACTCACTCATTTGAGTTCCGTGCAATAAGAATTAAGAGGGCAAGCACATTAACGATTCAAGTCTTGTTCAATTTGATCTTCAGCAGTGCCATCACCTACATCATACCAAACTTTATTCGCTGCAACTTCGCGAAGTGCAGTAACAATAGCTTTATTATCTTTTACACTTACCAAAGGTTTAGAACCGCGCATAATTTGTTTAGCACGTTTAGAAACTAACATTACCAATGCAAAACGATTAGCAACATTTGTAAGACAATCTTCAACCGTAATACGAGCCACGAAGCACTCCTTTATTTTACTTTAGCTAATCAAATTAGCTATTTCTGAGCGCAGTTTCAACTACTTTCTTAAACTGTGCATAGGCTTCTTCTAGATTCTCATTAATGAGCTGGTGTTTAAAGTGAACGGCTTGAGCCATTTCAGATGCCGCATTTTTGATTCTGAGCATGTAGTTATTGGTTTTTCCTTGATCCCTTGATTTAAGCCTTCGCTCTAACTCCTCGATAGAAGGAGGTAAAACAAAGATCGTGAGGGCATCTGGGAACTTATTGAGAAGAGTTTTAGCTCCCTGAACGTCAATATCTAAAATAATGGGCCTTCCTGATTTAATTGCCGTTTCGATCTGGGCAAAGCTTACTCCATAGCAGTGGTCATGAACCATGGCATGTTCTACAAAAAAGCTCCTGTTTTTCTTCTCCTCAAACTCCGCCATATCTACAAAGAAGTAATCAACACCATCGTCTTCTTTATTACGTGGCGGGCGTGTCGTAAAACTCACATTTTCAATGATTTCTGGGTATTCCTCAACAAGGCGGGCACAAAGGGTGGATTTCCCGGCACCACTGGGTGCTGAAACGATGATAAGGCAAGGCTTGAGCCGTGACTCACCTTCAAACTTTAATATGCGTCCATGACGGAATGCTTTCATTTACTCCACATTCTGCACCTGTTCGCGCAGTCTTTCGATGCAGGTTTTTGCCTCAATAACATCTAAAGTTACTTCAAGAGCCTGAGTTTTTGAACCCATGGTATTGATTTCTCGATGGAGCTCTTGAGTGTAAAACTCAAGCTTCTTGCCCACACTTACTTTTTCATTCAACGCAAGTCTATAGGCCTTGATGTGGGTTTCTGCACGAATGAGCTCTTCTTCGATATCGGCTTTATCCATTAGAAAAACAGCTTCTTGAGCAAGCCGTTGAGGATCAATTGCTATCCCATCAGCAAGTGCTTTAAGACGCTCACCCAGTTTTGCTAGAAGCTGGCTATCAATGATCTTTTTTTTCTTCTTAATATCAGTAATGAATTTTTCAAGTGTATCTAATAGATCTGAAAACGTTTTGAATTGGGCTTCGCCTTCTCTACGTTTTTCGCCCAAGCAAGCTTCTAATGTTTTTTCTACGGTTTCATAGACGGCTGATTTTTCCCAGTCTTGAAGTTCTTCATTACCGGAAATTTGCATCATATCGGGAACACGTAAGAGCGAGGCAAATGTTGTATCGTCGTTGAGATTAGTAAACGACGCTAACTCTTGACAGGCCTTCACCCACGCTTTTGCTAATGAGATGTTGGGAGTGACAACGATATTGGCGTCTTTTGTTTCAATAGTGCGATAAATAGAAATATCGAGTGTGCCACGCTGAATATATTTTGAGATTTTTTTCTTAATTTCACCTTCAAGACTTGAGTACTCACGAGGCATACGAAAGCGTGTTTCTAAAAAACGACCATTCACACTTTTAATTTGGATATTTAGGGAAATCTTCTCATTCTTAAAAGCAGACGTCCCAAACCCGGTCATGCTACTTATCATGAGCGAAGTATTTGAAATTTATAGAATTTTGTCAAGCTTTACGCTGTGTATTGATTATCTAATACCTTGTTTATCTCATCCATGATGTTTTGGTTTGTATCATCGGGGTCAAACCAATGAATGGTATTATCTCGTTTAAACCAAGTGCTCTGTCTTTTAGCCAAGGCCATAGTATTTTGGGTAATTAAATCTTGAGCCTGCTTTATTGAAATTTGCCCATCAAGATGCATTACACATTCTTTATACCCTACACTTTGTAATGGGCGTAAGTCTTTAGAGTATTTTTTTACAAGTGTTTGCGTTTCATTAAGTATCCCTTGCTCAAACATATTATTCGTTCGAACTTCAATAGCATTTTTAAGAACTTCTTTTTTACGACGAAGTCCCAATTGTACTAATGTGTAAGGAAATTTTTGCGGATTAAAATCATTTCGAATTTGTGTTGGCCCTTTACCTGAACGAATAAGTTCAAGTCCTCTTAAAATTCTATATGTATCGTTGGGATGAATCTTTGTCGCATATTGAGGGTCAGAAATTTGAAGCTCCTCATAAAGTTCTGTGCTGCCGAGAGCTTTTAAATCTGCCTTTAACTTATGTTTCACTTCAGTTGAAACCTCAGGAATATCATGCATTCCTTTTAAAAGAGCTTGAAGATAAAAACCCGTTCCGCCAACCAAGATTGCAAAATCTTTTGAATCACTTAATGTTTTTAAAATCTGGAGTGCCTGTTTTCTAAAATCACCTGCAGTGAAAACTTCTGTGGGTTTAATTTCATCAATAAGGTGATGTCTGATGGCATTAAGCATTTCGGGTGGGGGTTTAGCAGTACCGATGTTTAATTCTTGATAAATTTGTAAGCTGTCAAAACTTATAATTTCTGTATTTAATTTTTGAGCTAATTGAAATGCGATAGCGGTTTTTCCGGTAGCAGTAGCGCCGCAAATACTTACAACTTTCACACAATTCTCTTAAACATTTTCTCAAGTTCATGCAGCCCTAATTGAACACTTACAGGCCTTCCATGTGGGCAAAAACTTGAAAAAGAATAATCATCCATTTGATTTAAAAGTGATTGCATCTCAGATTGGCTAAGTACTCTCCCCGCTCTGATTGCGCCGTGACAAGCCATTGAGGCCCATATTTCACCCAAAAGGTCATCGATTACCCCTTTGGATCCGCAATCAAGTATTTGCTCACCTAGACGCTCAAAAAGTGGAGCTAAACCTACATCAATTAAAAATGCGGGCCTAGCTATTATACTTAATGTAGTGGGACCTCTTTGGGCTAAGTCAAAACCAAGTTCATTAAATATTTTCTCATATCGAGCTTCAGTAATTGCCTCAATAGCTTCAGCCGGAAGTTCAATGAGTTCTTCTAAAAGGGCTGCTTGTTTTTCAACATTATTTTTTTGAAAATTATTTTTTAGCCCCTCAAATAATACTCTCTCATGTGCCGCATGTTGATCAATAAGTACCAATGCTTTTGCAGATTGAGTCACAAGATATGTATTTGAGTACTGACCAATAAGTTGAAGTGATGACCATGCACCTTTTGGTTTTGCTTCAGGCATAACGGCATTTAGTAAATCAGTTGAATTATCTTTAGGCGCATTGTTTTGAAATGAAGATTGAGCTAAAAATCGAGATGTCTCAACTGCGTCTTCTTGAGCCGCTGTGTATGCTCTTTGATTGTATTGAACTACGGCATCACGCACGAGATTTTGCTGTGTATGAGTATCATAGATAACATCACTTGATTTATTTTGCTGAGCACCTAATTTTTTCTCTAATGCCTCTTTAACAGTTCTACTAATAAATCTAAAAACAGCTGAGGGGTTAAGAAATTTTACTTGTGCTTTTGTAGGATGCACATTCACATCTACAGAACCTGGATCCACATTGAGTTTTAATACCGCTTGTGGGTATTGATGCTGCATCATGAGATTTCGATAACCTTCAAAAAGTGCTTGTTGAATTATGCGATCAACCACAGGTCTTGATTGTACAAAAAGCCAAATACCTTGTTGGGTGGCTAAATTCCATTGTGGCAATACAAGTACAGCTTGAAGCTTAAGCCCCGACTCGACTGCCTCAATGAGTAAAGCTTGATTTGGCTCGACATTTAAAACTTGGCATGCGCGTTTAAAAAAATCTTGTTTACCCCATTGATAAATAACACGACCAGATTGCCTTAATGTGACTTGTAATTCAGGATGACTTAAAGCAAATGATCGTACAGTTTTTTTAATTGCCGCTGTTTCACCAGCATCAGATTTTAGAAATTTCTGTCTTGCTGGAACATTAAAAAAAAGATTTTTAACTACAACTTGGGTTCCGCACAATGGCGCAGCAGGAACCGGCCCCTCGGTTTTTCCTCCGTAAGAAATAATTTTTGAACCCGATGGTGATTCTTTTTTACCGCTATGAAGTGAGAGTTCACTAACAGCCGCCAAAGATGCCAGGGCTTCGCCGCGAAAACCGAATGTATTTAAACTCATTAAATCATCAATTGATTTAATTTTACTTGTTGCATGTCTCTCTAATGACAATGGCAGTTCATTAAGATCCATACCGTGACCATCATCAAGTACTCGAATTTCAGTTTTACCACCTTCGTCAAAATCTATTTCAACGCGCGTGGCTCCGCTATCAGCACTATTTTCAAGTAGCTCTTTTAATGCACTTGCTGGTCTTTCAATAACTTCACCGGCTGCAATTTTATTAATGGTCTCAGAATCTAAGATTTCAATCGGACGCATCTGTTAACCCCAATTTGTAATAAAACTAACCGTTTATATCTAAAGGGCTATTATTCCCATCGAGTGTTTCTGTTTCAGAAGCAATGTAGGTGCGAGGAAATTTTCCTTTTTTACGCAAATCACGAGCCTTAATAAATCTGTTTTGAGGCAAAAAAGATTGAAGCGTTCGTTTTTGAAGCTTTCTTTTAGACATGGCTTTTTCAATATAAATGGGTTCATTGGTGTGAGGATTTTTTTCTGTATAATACATGGCAGTCGCTAAGGTCATAGGCGATGGGATAAAATCTTGAATCTGTTCAGGGCGCATTTTATTAGCCTTGAAATACTCACTCATTTTTGAAGTTTTATTTAAATCTGAACCAGGAAAGCTTGAAATAAAATAGGGCGAGAGCATCTGTTTTTTGCCAGCTTCTTTGCTGTATTGATTAAAATACTCTACAAATTTATTGTATTCTTCAATGGGTGGTTTTTTCATAAGTTTTAAAACCATGGGGTCGGTATGTTCAGGCGCTACACTCATCACTCCACCTGTGTGGTGTTGAGTCACCTCTTTTATATATTCTGGCGTTTGAAGTGCTAAATCATAGCGAATACCACTTGCGATAAAGACATGTTTAACACCTGGAGTTTTACGAATCATCCGCATCATTTCAATTTGTGGTGTTTGATCGGTGTCTAAATTAAAACAAGGCTTTGGAAATAAACACGACATTTTTTTACACAACTTACAAATGCTTTCATCTTTACCAGTGAGCTTGTACATATTTGCACTCGGCCCACCAAGATCTGTAATTGTGCCTGCCCATCCGGGAATATTTTTTAATTTTTCGACTTCTTTTTTAAGACTATCCGGGCTTCGAGATTGAATCTCTCGCCCCTGTTGTAAAGTGATCGCACAAAAGCTACAGCCACCAAAACATCCACGATTTGTTTGCACTGAGAATTTTATAACTTCATATGCTGGTATGGGCTGCACATACATTGGATGGGGCCGTTTAGTAAAAGGCAGCTCGTAGATATCATCAAGCTCTTTTGTTGAAAGTGGCAATACAGGAAGTTGAGCTACGACATAACGCCCTTGGCATGGTTCGATAAGAATTTTTGCGTTATGGGGATTACTCTCACGCTCAATTGTTACAGCTGATTTATTAAATTTTGCATGACTAAGATTTATTTCTTCTACTGTGCCATTAAGTGGGGCTTGAATTTCTTCAAAACTCGCCATAACAATGCGTTTGTCTTCAGGAATCGAATCAATATTTTTATGAATGCGAGCAGTACCACGAAAAGGAGGAATGTTATCAACGGTTCCTCCAGATTTAAAATGATGGGCAATTTCTAAAATTGTTTTTTCACTCATTCCGTGACAAAGAAGATCAGCACGTGAATCAAAAAGAATACTTCTACGTATTTTATTATCCCAATAATCAAAATGGGTAAATCGTCGTAAACTTGCTTCAATACCACCGATAATAACTGGCAGCCCCGGAAATGCTTTTCTAGCTAAATTTGTAAATACGATTGTTGCTCTTTCAGGTCTTAGATCAGGACTTCCCCCGGGTGTATAGGCATCGTAATCGCGAAGACGCTTAAGGGCTGTGTATTTATTAATCATGCTATCCATTGAACCAGCACTCACACCGCAAAAAAGTTTTGGTGTTCCCATGCGGGTGATATCATCAAAATTGCGCCAATCAGGTTGCGCGATGATACCGACTCTATAACCTTTTTTTTCTAATACCCGACCAAGTAAAGGAATGCCAAATGTGGGATGATCAATGTACGCATCACCCGTGATGAGAAGAATGTCTAATTCATTCCAACCACGCTTATTCATCTCATCTTTTGTTGTAGGCAATAATTCAGATTTTTCGCTCATAAATATGAGCGCACCATATCATGAAAGAAGGGCGCGAAGTACGAATTTCAAGCGAATGGGATCATGATTAAGAGTAAATTTGAAAATTTTTCGCGCCATATCGTATCCGTAGACTGCTCCAAACACAAGCTTATGGCCCTTTTTAGCATGGCGCCAGGTCACTCGCCTCCTGTTACGGTGAAAATGATAGAGAGTGTATAGCGGATTGCCATGACAGGTTTTACCTATACCGTGATTTAAAACAATTGAGGGCAAGAGATCTAAACTAACACCTTGGGCCCTGGCTCGAAGGCTATAATCCACATCATCCCAATAGGTGCCAAGACTTGCGTCAAATTCCCCTATTTTATCCCAGGCTTTTTTAGAAATCAAAAACGCAGTACCCGGAACGTAGAATCCAGGATCATTCACGTCAGCTTGATTTTCTAAATTATGATGAATGAGTTTACCTTTGAAAAAATCAACTTTGGCACCCAAAGAATCAATCGTACCTGTTTTTCTTCTCTCAATTCGAGGGGCCATTATATAACTATCACTTACATAACCTGGCCATTCATCAAATGATAACTTTTCAAGTGTCGTATCGTTTGTCACAAATAAGACACGCTCTACGTTACTGCTAAATGCCGTTCGTAAACCGTGATTAGCCCCACCAGAGAAGCCTTGGTTCACTTCTAAAACGAGGTGTTCCACTTGCGGGAATTCAGCTTTAAGTTCATTTACGATTTCAGTTTGTGATCCGTTGTGAACAAGATAGATTGGCCTTGTTGTAAAATGACCAAGTACTGAGTTTACGCATCTCTTGGTCAATTCAATATGATTAAAACTTAAAATTACTGGAATTGTTTTCATGCTAAATGTACTAATCCCAGCCGCTGGTTTTGGCAAACGAAACTCTGATTGGCCCATTAAAGAATTAATGATTCATGAGGGCAAAGCTCTTATAGAGAATTCTTTTACACATCTTTTAGAAACAAATACAGAGTTTAAGGTCACCATCATAACGCGCGAAGAAAAACTAGCGCGGCTTAAAACTTGGGCAGATGGGTTTGAATTAAAAAATAAAACTGATTTTAGAATTGATTTTATTATTCATAAGCCAATCGAAAAACAAGAATGGCCCATGACACTTTTAGCTTCACATGAAAAGTGGGAAGAAAAAAATCTTGTTTTGCTTCCTGATACTTTGATCATTAGTTCTGAGAAATTATTGAATTGGTTTGATAAAACTCTTGAAACTTCGCACGCTGCATTTGGTGCATACAAAATGGAGCTAAATGAAATCTCAAACTTCGGGAATTTGATTTTAAAAGAAGATCAACCTCTGCATGAGCATGAGCATGAGCATGAGCATGAGCATGAGCATGAGCATGAGCATGAGCATGAGCATGAGCATGAGCATGAGCATGAG
>Ga0163151_10001506_pt1 | contig 38870 bp, 41 predicted proteins | sample OliLakLV19MP5IB2_FD_145596 | JGI IMG/M metagenome (GOLD analysis project Ga0163151, IMG submission 145596) | Freshwater microbial mat bacterial communities from Lake Vanda, McMurdo Dry Valleys, Antarctica - Oligotrophic Lake LV.19.MP5.IB-2 | ecosystem: Environmental > Aquatic > Freshwater >... | reverse complement strand
GGGCGGCAAGTTGGCCAACTGCCGTTGCTGTTCGAAGAAACTGGCGGGCGCGGCCGCCTGAAAAAGCGCCAAGGCGTTGAGCGCTGTCTTGTCAAACTCTATTGTATTTTTTGTAGATCCATCCAAATTAATATACAGAGATGGGGCAAGAATGTCCAGCGGAAACTTTTCAGTTGCTATCACGCCCAGCAGACAAGTGCTTTTCTGCGTAAAGTAAGCGGCATTGGCCCACCGGCCTGCCATTGGCCCACACCAGATACTTCAGGTGCTCGCCCACTGGCTGTTCGTACCCCAGATAATGATGCTCTTCCATCAAGCTATTGAACAGCGGCTCATCGCCGCTCCGCCGTACCTGCGCGAATGCCAACGGCTGCAGGTCGCGCAAACTCCTCTCCATCGGTGTTGTATCGATCAGCGCCGGAGCCGGCCGCACTCGTTTGGCCAGCGGGTTGTGCGGCACGAATTTCACCGGCGGTAATTTGGATATGGCCAGCGCGGTGCAGCATGAGCAGCATGCCGCGGCACACCATGTCGCGCAGTGCGCCGTTAGCTTGTCGCCATTGCCAGGCTTCGCATAATTTGGTGGATAGGGTGCGGCGGCTCTCGCCCGGGTGCGCGGCGATCAGCTCCCGTATGAAGAGGATGTCTTCGCTGGTGATTGTCCGGCCCCGGTAGGTGATGAGTTCCGTCATCAGCAGCAGTATGAATCGGCTGATGCTGGAACGCAAGGAGAAAATGGTGTCCGCGGTGATTTATTTCAGCGCGTTCACCCGCCGCCACATCGGTGCTGCGCGGACGCGCGCCACATCCCCGGCGGCGAACAGCAACAGAGCTTCGTAGGCTTCCAGCTGTTTGGCGGCGTTGCCGGATTCCGGCCACCAAATGAAACGGCCTTTCGACAATCGTTTCTGCGCCAGCCAGTATCCCTGGCCGTCGTAATTCAAGAGACGGATCGTGGTTCCGCCACGGCTGCGAAATACAAATACGCAGCCGGAGAATGGATCTTCGGCGAGCTTGTCCTGACAGAGCCGGACCAGCGAGTCAAAGCCTTTCCGTCCGTCGACTGGCTCGATGGCCACCAACACGCGCATCTGGGCCGTAATCTGAATCACTGTTCAGTGCCTCGCCACGCACGCAGTAGCGCAGTCCAATCGGGAGCCACTCCGACGGGCCAATGGATGCGCATCTTACCGCCGCGCGTGGATTCGAATTCGATCAGGCACTCTTCGCATGTCGCCCGCGGCGGTGCGATGAGTTCAACGAAAACCGGCTTTGCTTTATCCGGACGGCAGGGCGCCACTTCGCCCAGTCGTTTCTTCAATCCCATGTAATCTAGCCGTAGCGCTTGCGCGACCGTATAGACACCATGCTCGCGAGCCAACTCCGCCGCCGCATCCCAGATCGAATCCGGCAGCTTTGCCCGTCTCGGTCGCAGACGGCGATACTCCTCCAATTGGCGCTGCAACTGCGCGATTGGTTCCGCTATCGATCCCGTCCCTGTTCGGTTCATTTCCAGTCGCCTCCACGCGACTCTTTGAACCTAGCTACAAGGCCACTCCCACGTCACGCATGCTTACCGGAAGGACACGGTTGAATTGGCCAGGCCAAGGCTGTCCCCGCAGTCACCAACTCATCGGTCTTCAACGTCGCGCAAGGCAGGACGTCAGAAATCTATTGGTTCAGGTCTAGCGGCTCGGAAATGGCCGGTAGAGATCGCCACTCACCCATAGCTTATGGAGCAGCACCGCCAGTTTCCTTGGTGTTCGGGACACTCCGCTAAGCCGCTAAGGTTTGAGGCATCAGGCCGACAGCATCAGGTCGAATGTGATATGAATTACGGTGTTGCTGGTATATTTACCAATCCAAGAGGGTCTCAAATGATTCGTAGTTTTAGCGTCTTCATTCTGTCCAGCGCCTTTCTGCTGGCACAGTTGAATCGCGCAACCATCTCCGGTAATATTACCGATCCCGGTGGTGCCGCGATTCCTAATGCAAAAGTGCTTGCCCGCAATAGCGGCACCAATTCCGTTGTGGAAACCATCACCAACGGCGAAGGTCAATTCTCGTTTCCTAATTTGCCCACGGGCAATTACGACGTCTCGGCTGAGGCCGCCAGCTTCAAGCGCGCCGAACGAAAGCAAATCGAGCTCAATGTCCGCGAGGTCTTGCGTGTGGACCTCCAACTGCAATTGGGCAGCGTAGCGGAGACCATTGAAGTGTCGGGCGAATTGCCGCGCCTCCAAACCGATTCCCCCGAAGTCGGCACCAGCTTGAGTAGCAATCAGATGAAAGATCTGCCGCTGTCCATTGCCGGCGGGCGCAACGTCGAAAATTTTGCTTATGCCATCACTCCGGGTGTAAGCGGCAACTCATGGACCTCGAACATCAACGGGTCTACCAGTTTTTCGAAAGAAACACTGCTCGATGGCGCGAGCGTCACGACGTATCTGCAAGGCCACTTTGGCGAATCCACCGTATCGATGGAATCCTTGCAGGAAATGCGCGTGCAAACCTCGGGCATCTCCGCCGAATATGGCCGCGCGCGGGCAGGCGTGTTCAATTACGTCATGAAGTCCGGCACCAACGAGATACATGGCTCTGCATACGGCATGTTGCGCAATGAAGCGTTAAATGCCAATCAATTCGTTAACAATGCCCGCGGCCTTCGTAGGCCTTTGGACCGGCGCTTCAATTATGCGTTTTCATTTGGCGGGCCAATTGTAATTCCCAAAATTTACAACGGCAAGAACAAGACGTTTTTCTACAGCACCTACGAGAAATATCAGGAGCAGATTCTTGGTTTCGGCGCACCCAGCACAACTCTGCCCCAAACCGAGTGGCTCGGCGGAAACTTCTCTCGCCTTCTCGGTCCTGCCATCGCCCAGACGGACGCACTTGGCCGTCCCGTCCTTAGGGACCGCGCAATAATAAGTTGTTCGTACTAAGCTGATATCCATCATTACGCCGGGCGCTCCATGTATGGAGTCCTAATGTTGGCTTATCTTAGGAACCATATTAATACTGCTATTTCGCGTAGCATGCTGCCTGGACGACGAACCCGTCATTCTGTTATAGTTCCCCTTATGAATTCTTTCTCAGGCGGAACTGTAACATTATGAGGACACCTTCCTTCCTCTCCGATCACCTGCGCGACTTCCTGCTCCGCAACACCATCGCCACGCTGCCTGAATTGAAACAGGCTCTGGGAAGCACCGTCGATATCACCGTCTTTCGTAAATTGAAAGAGATCTCCTATCGCACCAGCTACTCCCATCGCGGCCGCTACTACACACTCGACCAGATTCCACGCTTCGATTCCAACGGCCTTTGGTCCTTCCGCTCCGTGTGGTTCTCACGCCACGGTACGTTGGTGGAAACCCTGGAGGCTCTCGTTCAGAGTTCCCGCCACGCCTATTTCGCCGAAGAGTTGCAGCGGATCTTGCAAGTGGAGGTGAAAGACGCGCTGTTCCAGTTGGTCCAACAACGCCGTCTGGCCCGGCAGGAGTTCGCCGGCGTCTACCTGTATTGTTCCTCCGATTCGGCGACGCGGCGGCGGCAAGCGCTCTTACGCCAGGAGATGCCGGACCTCCTTCCTGGATGCGACACCGCCCAGGTCTCCGGCGAGGAATTGAAGGCATCCATTGTCCTGTTCTCCAGTTCGCTGAACGAAAAGCAGCGCCGTTTGTATGCCGGCCTGGAATCGATCAAGTATGGCCGTGGCGGCGACCGGCGGCTCGCTGCGTTGCTCCAATTGGATCCGCATACGGTGGCGCGTGGGCGCAAGGAACTACTGGCGCAAGAGGTGGATTCGGCGCGGGTACGTAAACGCGGCGGTGGTCGCAAGCCGACGGAAAAAAAAAGCCCGGCGTGATGGCTCAAATCGAGAGGCTATTAGAAAACGTCACGGCCGGCGACCCCATGAGCCAATGGCGGTGGACGCACAAGACCACCGTCAAGATCGCCGCTCAACTGCGGCGGCTGGACATCCGCGTGGGGGCGCGCACCGTCGCGCGATTGCTCAACAAAATGCGTTTCTCGCTGCGCGTGAATCGCAAGAACATCTCCCAGGCGTCCCGCTCCACGCGGGATCAACAGTTCGGTCGCATCAATCGGCTGCGGCGGCTCTTCTGCCGCCAAGGCGATCCCATTATCAGCGTTGATGCCAAGAAACGGGAACTGGTGGGCAACTTCAAGAATGCCGGCGTGAAATGGGAGCGCGCTTCCACCCCGGTCAACGATCACGACTTCCGCTCGCTGGCCTCCGGCATCGCCCTCCCCTACGGTATCTATGATCTGCAGGCCAATCGCGGTTCGGTGTTCGTCGGCGTTTCGCACGAGACTTCCGCCTTCGCCGTCCATTCCATCTCCCAATGGTGGAAACGCGAAGGGCGCCCGCGCTACCCCGACTCCCAACGCCTGCTCATCCTGGCCGACACCGGAGGCAGCAACTCCGCCACGCGCGGGGCTTGGAAGGACCAAATCCAAGAACGGCTCTGCGATGAACTCGGCCTCACCGTAACCGTGGCCCACTATCCCGCTGGCGCCTCCAAATACAACCCCGTGGAACGCCGTCTGTTCAGTCAGATCTCCAGAAACTGGGCTGCCGAGCCGCTTACCACTTACGACAAAATCCTCAAACTCATCGGCAACACCGTCACGGCCACGGGCCTCAAAGTCCGCGCCTACTTGGACCGCAAGGACTACCCGCTCAAGCTGAAACCCTCGCCAGCAAGATTGAAAGAACTGAAGATCACCCGATCCAAAGTCCTCCCGAAGTGGAACTACACGATTACGCCTTCGACTGTGAAATAATTTCTGCGCGGTTCCTTAGGGGCGCGATCTACGATCCTGCCACCATGCGGCAGTTGGAAAATGGCCGTTTCGTTGGCGAAATGTTCCCTGGAAATATCATCCCGGTCAGCCGCTTTTCTGCCGTGTCCCGCAACGTCGCGTCGTTGATCCGCGAGGGCTATACTCCCACCGAGCGTGGAGCGGATGGCCTCGCGCCTCTGGTCAACAACGGACTGCGGCCCCTGGCGGGCACTCCGCGTTTCGAACAGTTCCAATTTTCTCAAAAGGGCGATCACGTTATAAGCGACAAGCACCGGCTTTCAGGGTCGTTCTCTTTTACGCGGAGACCCAGGCTCCTGCTTGACCAAGTCCGCGCCTGGGACATCTCCAAAGCAGACGGCGGCCCGTTGTCGAGTGCCCGCAACCAGGTCATCAAGTCGCAACTTGCGCGCCTCGCTTGGGATTACAACGTCAATCCCACAATTCTCAACAACCTCACCGTCTCCTATAACCGTCAGTTCAATCCCAACATCGGCTCCTACGTTGGAACGGATGGCGCCAAACAGCTAGGCATCAGGAACCTCAGCACATTCGGCTTCCCCAACATCACTTACGGCGCAGGACCCTTTGTGCCGGTCTCGCCTATGGGCGATCCTCAAAACGACGTACAGGCTTACATCGGGATGGGCTTACTGAACACCACCAGCTTTTCTAAAGGCCGGCACTTCATGAAGGCCGGTATTGACATTCGTCGCAACCATCAGAACTTGCGACCGACTCAAGGGGGCTCATTCAATTTCAATCCGCTCCAAACCTCCATTCCCGGTGAAGCGTTCTCGGGCAGCCAAACCGGATTCGGTTTTGCTTCGATGTTGCTCGGTCAGGTCGATTCTGCGGGGCTATCAGACCCGGCCGGCATCGGCGGTCGCCGCAACTACTATTCAGCGTTTTTCATGGACGACTTCAAAGTGAATAAACGCCTCACGCTTAACCTGGGTGTGCGTTGGGAATATCAGGCGCCTTTCTCCGAAGTGGCCGATCGATACTCTTCCTTCTCTCTCACCAAGCGCGACCCGATCAGTGGTCTGCCGGGAGCGTATGAATTCGCCGGAAATTGCAGCGACTGCACAGGCCAGAGTTATTTCGGCGTCCGCAAGCCGTTCCGCGATATCGGGCCCCGCATTGGTTTCGCCTACCAGGCTCCCTTCAAGTTTGTGCTGCGCGGAGCTTACGGCATTATGTTCGATGGCGATCTCTTCAATGGTTTTGGTGGCACGCCACTTGGTGGATCGACGCGAATTCAAGCCGCCGGAGTTTGGAATCTTGCCGCCAACCCAACCAATCCCGCCGCAGGTATCTTCAATTGGGATGGTGGTTTGCCGCAAAACCTCTTCAGCCCACGTTCCTTTAACGCATCGTTCGGCAATCGCAACCCTCCTGGCATGATCGATCCCAGCTACGGCCGTACGCCGTACATCCAGCAATGGAATTTCAACATCCAGCGCGAAATCGCTCCGAAGCTTATCCTGGACGTCGGCTACGTAGGCAACAAGTCCACCGGGCTACGCTATGGCCAAGCGCTGCGCCTCAACCAGCTAGAGCCCGCTATGCTGCAACTCGGTACCCGTCTGGGCAATCGTGTCTCTAGTGAAGCGGAAGCCGCAGCCAATGGAATCAAGTATCCTTTCCCCGGCTTCTCAGGGACGGTAGCTGGAGCTTTGCGGCCTTATCCGCAAGTCGTCGGCACGGCCGTAATCAACAATCACGGAGCCCCGCTCGGCTTCTCCACCTACCACTCACTGCAAGTAGTCGTGAACCGGCAGTTCTCGAGAGGCATGCAGATCTACGCCAACTACACATGGTCCAAGAACATGACCAACCTCCAGAGTTCGCTTGAAGGGGACAATGGCGGTCGGCCGCTAGACACATACAACTTGAAATTAGAGAAGGCTGTATCCGCCGACGACCAACCCCACCTGGCGAAAGTTGCGTTCAACTACGAGCTTCCTGTTGGACGCGGTCGTTTGATCGGTCGCAATATGTGGAAGCCTCTCGACTTCATCATCGGGGGCTGGGAACTCTCCGGCATCCTAAATTACTTCAGCGGAACACCGTTGAATTTCACCACCAGCACCTCGCCGCTCCCAGGCATCTGGAATGGAGGTGCATTGCGTGCCAACGTCAGGCCGGGCGATCTAAAGAACGCCAGCTTCCAGCGTGGCAATTACAACTTTGCAAACACCATAACTGACCCAATGAACACGTATCTGAACAAGAGCCAGTTCTCCGACCCCGCCGCTCTGAATCTCGGAAATGCCGCGCCTTTCTACACGCAGGTCCGGGGCTTCGGATCCATCAGTGAGCAGTTCAACCTGCAGAAGAATGTCCGCCTGGGCGAGAAGTACAAGTTCCAGTTGCGTGCCGACTTCTTGAACGCCTTCAACCGTCCCCAGTGGGGCGGCATCAATACCAACGTCACGAACCCGGCCTTTGGCCAGATCACAAGCGTCTCAGGCAACCGCCAGATCCAACTCGGTGCCCGCTTCGATTTCTAAGTACCTACTGGCTGCGGCGTTGGCATTGGCATCGGCCAGTGCCCAACGCTGCGACACCTGCCACGCTGAAATCGTCAAGCGTTATTTACAAACACCCATGGCCCAGAGCGTCGGCGGCAGACCACCTGCTGCTGGCGCTGATTTTCTTCATGCACAATCGTCTTCGACCATGCGAGCTGGCAACGGCAATGGACGAATGACGCATAGCGTCACACGCGATGGAATCACCGCCAACTACCCCGTTGAGCTTGCAATCGGTTCCGGTCGAGTTGGGCAAAGCTATGCCGTTCGTATTCATGGCGATCTTTTTCAATCGCCGATCTCCTGGTACAAGCAAGCGATGAGGTGGGGGATCTCCCCTGGCTTTGAGCAGGAAAGGCATCCCGATTTCGATCGTCCGATTACAAACTCCTGTCTGTTCTGCCACAGCACTCCCTCCCAATCCGGGCCGGCGGCGATCGGTTGCGAGCGTTGTCATGGCGATGGTTCCAGACATGCCGCCTCGCCCTCCAAGGCCAACATCATCCAACCCGCCCGCCTTCCCACTGAAAGGCGCGACGCGGTTTGTGAGCAATGCCATCTGCAGGGCGTCGCGCGAGTGTTGCAGCCCAACAAGCGTGAGTCCGACTATGTGCCGGGCATGGCGCTCGAAGATGTCTTCTCAACTTTCGTCCAACTGGAAGCGGACTTCCGGGTCGTCAGCCATTCAGAACAACTGAACCAAAGCGCTTGCGCCCGCTCGAGCGAGGGCAGGCTCTGGTGCGGCTCTTGTCACGGCCCGCATCCGAGTAAAGCCACTGCAAACGCGAGTCACCAACAGCGCTGCGAAGCCTGCCACCCTGGCGTCAAGGCAAAACACCAAGGTCCGGCAGAAGACTGTGTTGGTTGCCACATGCCGCGACGACCTGTGAGCGATGTTGCGCATACCACCTACACCGATCACAGAATCCCAAGGCGCGCCAACGCTTCCTCGTTGCCAGCGATCTCGCTGCAACTCAAGGCATGGCGGCCTGCCGAAAATGGCGATCGGGCGCTTGCGCTTGCTTACGCCGCCCTTGGAAATCTCGAAGCTGCAAACTCATTGATGGCCAAACTGCTTCCTCAGCGAACACGGGATGCGGAACTCCTCGTTTCGGCGGGCAGCGTCGCGCTTGGCCTTAAGCGGCCAGTCCAGGCTCTGCGGCACTTCACAGCGGCCCGCATGCTTGAACCAGGAATTGCCGACCACTACTTCCGGGTTGGTCTGGCGCACGAGGCCAATCAGGAGATCCAGAAAGCAATGGGCGACTACCGCCAGGCTTTGATACGCAACCCGGCGCACTTCGACTCGACCGCCCGACTGGCCATTATCGAGAGAAAAAATGGCGACCTGGACGCCTATCGAAAGACTCTCGAAGCTTTCCTCAAGACCTCTCCTCAAAACATCTCTGTTCGCAAGCTCCTCGCCGATAAGTAAGTTTCTCTATCGACCTCGCCATCGGCGGCTTGGCAGAGGAACGGCATCTAAACTCTGCAATCCGGCTCCGCTCTCGGTATCGGTGCCAACAACACGGCCGGCATTTTCACAGAAGCCATACGCGCCAACAACAACGGCAAAAGCGCGGCCTTGAATGTCGACGCCCACCAACGCCTCGACCGTTAGTTCGATACCAGCGTTTTCAGCCAACCTGCGGCCTTCACCCTCGGCAACCTCACCCCGCTGATCTCCAACCTCCGCAACCACCACATCAATAACCTCGACATGTCGATCTTCTAACAGTTCCAAATCCTCGAGAAGTTAAAGCTTCAGTTCCGGGCAGAAGCCTTCAACTCCCTCAACAGAGTGCGCTTCGGCAGCCCCAACACAGGCGTCACGGCCGGTGCCAATTTCGGCCGCGTCACTACTCAATCCAACGACCCGCGCCAACTCCAGTTCGGCCTCAAACTCATCTGGTAAAAGTCTCGGTTTAGGTGCGTGTAAATCGGCGGCTATAAAAGGGCGTTTAATTGCATAGAAATATGAGGTGCCAAATGCAGAATCGATCAGCCAGCTTGAGGCTTGGAGAAACCGGCTTAGCGCGCTAAGGGACTTCCCCAAGCTTTGGGCGCTGGTATGGGATGCCACGCCTGGCGCCGTCGCGGCGACCATTGCACTTCGAGTGCTTGGAGGCGTGACTCCATTAGGCATGGAAATAAAACCCACGCCAAGCGCCGTCAGCTCCTGCAATGTCGACACCAGATCGGCGACCGAACGGCCCCACCGGTCCAGCCGCCACACCAGCACGACATCAATGTCGCGCCGCCTCGCGGAGTCGATCAGTTGCTGACGCATCGCGCGGGCGGCCGCGCCGGAGCCCACTTCCTTATACTCTTCGACCACGGTCCAACCGCGCTTTGCGGCGCATTCCCGCAACGCGCGCATCTGCATCGGCAACGTTTGCTGATCCAGCGTGGAGACGCGCGCATACACCCCCGCCCGCAACATTTTCGCCCATTTGCGTGACTGGCCAAAATCCCTCTTCGACTTCGACCCCGGAATGGTCCGTTTGGCGAGCATTTCCGCAGTCTATCTGAATGCGGCCGAAACCTATCCTTTTCGGCCAGCTTCGCTCATCCCACGCCGACGCGATCCAGCGTCTGGCGATAGTTCCATGGCATCCACTCCGCCGGGCTGGCCGCGAGCTCTCGCGCATGGCGCTGCAGTTCCGTCAAATAATCGAAGGAATTGGCGCCGCACAGCTGGCAGGTATGAATCAGACTCATGAACAGGTCGCCCACACGCGCCCCGTTTAGCGTGCGGTAGAACAACGCGTTCTTCCGATGCGGAACGGCCCTTTTCAATGCCCTCTCTACAATGTTGTTATCGAGTGGCGCTCCCGCCACGCGGAGAAACAGCATCAACGGACGCCAGTGCCGCAGCAGGTATTTGATCGCCTTGCCCAGCCCGGAGTTCGGCTCCGCCTTGCGCTCGGCAATCTGCGCCTCCAGCCAGCCGTGCAGTTCCGTCATCACCGGATCGCTGTGTTCCTGATGAAACAGCAGCCGCTCGCCCGGCGTCATCCCGCGCTCACGCGCCTTGGCATCGTGACCATACACCTCGCCCAGCATCTCCAACACATAGCGGCATTGCTCGGGGAAATTCTCCGCCACGTCCACAAACTGCCTTCGTCCATGAGCCATACAATGGGCCAGCAGAATCTCCGCGCCCGCCGCTAATTTCGGCGCGTTGCGCGACAAGGCATCGCACATCTGGATCGGAGCGGGAAGCTCGGCCGCCCGCTGTTTCAACACGTCGCCGAGGTTCTCGCCGGCATGTTGGCGCCCGGTAAAATACAGCGCAATCTTGCCACCATCACGGGTCGACACGATCCCGCTCGTGAACACGCCGGTGCGGTCGTCACCGGGCTCACGCTCCATCTTCAGGACCCGCATGCTGGTGTCGTCGTTGTGCATCACTTCACCCTGCGCCGCCTGGCGGATGAGCTCGCCGTGCGCCGGTTGGAGGATCGCGGCCACGTCTTCAACGATCTCCCACTGCGTCGCCGCCGGCAATGGAACCCCCAGTTGGCTCTCCAGTTTTTCCAACCGATAGAAGGGCACGCCGCTTCCGTACTTGAGCTGCGCGATCATCGCCCCGGCTGTCTCGTCGCAGGCGCCGCGGCGCAATCGCTCCAGCGAATAGACCGTGGCCGCCAACGGTGCCTGCCCAACAATCCGCACCAGCACCTTTGGTTCTTTTTGCCCGTAAACATTGCCTTTCCCGCAATCCGGGCAACGCTTCCAGTGCCGCAGTGTCTGATGGGCGACCGGAACCTTTTTCGCGCCGCCAAACGCCTCGGCTCCGTTGCGCCCATGTCCCGGTTTTTGCGGCGCGTTGGCATCCGGCGGCGGCGGCGTTTCCGGTTTCGGCAACACAGCGCTGGGCTTTTCGCTATGGCGCGATCGCACCAGCATCGCCACCAGGGCATGCAATGTGTCCTTCAGCTTGTCGTGGTCATCTTCACTCAATGGCGCTTGCCGGGCATCATCGAGCACCCGGTCCAGCTCTTCCAGATTCACATCCATGCGGCGTCGAGTGGTCTTCATCTTACCCGCCCACCCCCGCCGGCCCGTAGTTGATGGCGGAAGTAACGAGTGGCGGGCGTTAGGCGCTGACAAACAGGGATGCTAAAAACATTGTCGATGTTTCATGCGGCGATCCCGAGGGCGCCGAAGAGCCCCTGGAGGCCGAAGCGAAGGATTTCGTAGTGTTGATCGACAGTGGTTGGGTTCTGGGGGTTCTGGATGTCGGGCCGAACGGATGGATGGCAACTGGCCGCAAGTAACGGCTTGATCACCTTTTCCTGGAGTACTGCCAGGGCAGCCATCGCGCGAAGCCCCTTTTGAGTTGGCTTGTACCGGCGGCTATTTCCGATCTTTTCAACGAGTTGCTTGCCGCGCATCTTTCGCAGATCATAGGCGGCTTGGCGGGCAGAGTACGGCTTTGCCGAGGGACCATTCAAAGCACGCGCTTTTGTTGCCAGATTGGAAGCGGTGAATCCTCTGGGCGAAGTCGCTAGCGCGACCGCCGCCTGCATCGCGGTCCTCATCCGCGGTTTGTTGCAGTCGATGCCGCCCACTCTGGTCCCTCCCACCTGTGCTGGTTCCGGCAACTGCTCCAGCGTGTCATCGGCAATAAAACAGCGTTCGATGCCGGAGAGCGTTTCCAAAAACCGGCCGGTTATCCCTCGGAGCCATTCCACTACGCTTGGGAATTTCTCCAGCGGCCGGCTGCCTGGCACGTCTTTGGTGTTGTGAACGATCACCTCGATTCGCAGGACGCCTTCGCCTTTGGAATAGATCTTCAGTGTCAGCTTTCCATAGTGAACTTTGAACACCGTTAACCCATACTCAGGTTTCTCGACAATGACTTCGTAGCGGCTCTGGCGATACTTCTTCTTCCATGGCCGTTTCTGGTATCCCAGGATCGTTTTGACTTTATCCAGATCCAGGGAGGCACGCGTCCGGTCTATCAAGGACTGAAAGACCTGCTCCATCTGTCCACCCGAATGAAACTGCAGGTTCCGGCTGTATTCAAGCTGGTAGGACGAATACTCGTAACGAAACCCACAGCGGTTCTGCTCCTCCGTATCGAGAGCAAAACAAAGGCACGTACTATAAATCCAACGCTCGCAGATTTGCTTCAGCAGCCCTGTAGCGTCCTTCGAACGCAAGGTGTCCGCCGCTTTCTGCAAACCTTCGGGGTTGGGGAACCACTCAGGACATCCGGCGTCCGGCAAGAACAAACCGCAAATTACGCGCCGCTAAGCGCATTTGCTCGAGTTTTTCGAGGCATCCGGCACGCGCAACCGGACTCGAATTCACATTGTGCTCCACACCTGTTAGGAGTATGAACGCCTCAGCCAAGTAAATCGGGGGATACCCGCTACCGCGGTAAGCGTTACTTGTTCAACCGCTTGCACCGGTTCCTCGATCACACGGTGCGGCGCAACCGGAGACCTTCTGGCCCGTTCCCCGCCCGTGGGACAAACAGTCGGTAATCGCCCGAAGCGATCAGTGCCGCCAGCCTGCGGCGCCTCAATCATCAAGTGGCGCACCTGTATGGAAAGTAGAGGAGGAGGGAATAGGCAGCTAAAGGGTCAGTACCTGCAAGCCCGGGATCATCCGAAATTGGCGAACTTTGCGGGTTCCGATGCCATAGCCGTAGTGCAACCCGGTAATCCCGATCAGCAGATCGGCGGTCGCGATAACCAAGGCTGCCTTCTTCATCTCGGCGTCGATCTTGGCCGCAAGCACGCCTATCTCACGCGTGAAGGGCTCGACCGGCAGGATCGCTAATACCTCATCAAGTTATCGGCGGCGCTTGGCGGCGACTTCGTGTGTGTTGGCGCGGTGCCACCCGTGATCCAGTTCCATCACGGAGATCGAAGGCAGCACGAACTCCGTTTCTGAATGTTCGGCGGAGAGCGACACAAGCAGTTGGCTAATCGGGCGCTTTTCCCGCTCCGCTCCGATAAGCACGCTGGAAGGTCCATCGACTCCTGGAAGGCGACGGCAAACGCTACGCCGACCGGCTTACCGACAAAGGAATGAAAGTGGCGCTCATGCTCGTACTTTTCCACAAACAGCTCTGCAGCCCGCTTGCCAACAGCCTGTTTCACCACCGCCCCGACGCCGCTTCGCGACCCAACAGCAAGCTCGAGACCGCTTTTCACAAAGCTGATGATTCTATTCGCAATATCATTCAACTGCTGGAGGCTGCATGAAGTGTTGAAGTATCCTGCCTTACGATTTCAGACGTAGGAATCTAACCACATTTCTCTATTTAAGCGCGAACTTCTGTCCGATAAAGAAATAACGGCGGGAGAATGAATCGCGCCAGCGTCGAGGCCGGGTTGTGGTCCCTGGTCCGAAGCCCTGCACTTTGACCACTCCTGTGACGCCGAATCCGCAGCGGAACCGGCTCAAAACTTCAACGAAACGCCAAACTTAACTCATCCGGCTATCTCACTCCACAACTTCCACTTAAGGTGAAGCCTGTTGGCCGATTGTCGCCACCAAAGGAATTGCTCGTGTATAAAACAAGTGTCCGAACAAAAATCATACTCATCGCTACCAGTTTCTCCCTGCCACTGGCTGTACTGATCTATCTCACAGTGGCCAACATCAATTTACGGGTGGATTTCGCCAGAAAAGAGCTGGCCGGAACGGCCTATCTGCGCCCCCTCTTAGCCCTGCTGGAACAAGTCCAACAGCACCAGTTGCAGACGCCCGGCGATTCCTGTGTTGCCGTAACGACACGGGCCCGGGCCGTGCTTCCTAGCTTGGAGCAGGCCCAGCAGCAGTTCGGAACTGCGCTGGAGTTTACGCCCGAAGGCCTCGGTAAGCGAAACCGGTCACACCTTTCTCCGGCCTCGCTCATCACCCAGTGGAACGCCATTGAGGCGACCGGCTGTAGCGGGGCTGCCGAGGCGTATGCGCACCTGATAAAGGACATCCGGGAATCAATCATCCATGCCGGCGATACCTCCAACCTGATTCTCGATCCCGATCTGGACAGCTACTATCTGATGGACGCTGTCCTGATCGCGTTGCCGCAAACACTGGCGCGCCACTTGGAGGTCTTGCGGGATAGTACGCGACCCGAAGCCGATAAAACTAAATTCGCAGTGCACGCCGCCATGCTTAAGGAATCGGATCTGGACCACGTGACAGCGAGTCTTACGTCCGCAATGAATGAAGACGCCAACTTCTTCGGAGTCAGTCCGACTTTCCGCCCCGCCATCGAAGGCGGAATGAACCGTTACCAGCGGGCGGCGGCTCGCTTCGTCGATCTCACCGCTCAGACCTCATTAGGTGCTCGCCCGACAGATTTCGAAGCCGCCGGCGTCGAGGCCATGAAGGCCGGTTTCGATCTGTGGAAGTCCGCCGCCGCCGAACTCGATCTCCTGCTTGCCTTGCGCATTCAGGACTCGGTCAACTACCGTTTTTGGGCTTTGCTGCTAGCCGGTCTTACCATAGCCGCCACCTATTTCCTGGCTTGGACTTTCCAGCAGAGCATCACCGATCCGCTCGATGCGCTTACCCGCTCTCTCGGTCCTGGCGCCGTACTGCTTTCGGAATGCGTCTCTCGAATCGCCGCCGCTGGCCAGCATTCAAACTCCGACGATATGGAATCCCAGATCATATGCGAAGAACTGAACGCGCACGCCGACGACATGCGCAAAGCCGTGTACCAGTTATCCATTCACATCAACGGAGCCGCCGCCTCCCATCAGGCGGAGGTCAACACCGCGGCCTCCAGCCTTCAGGCATAGAATCCCATCATGCCTAGTCCTACTTACTACAAGGCACTCGATGTCTTAAGTGCCTATCTCCCAAAGGAAAAGGCGACCGGCATCCTCGACCGCCAACTGTCTAAATGCTCGACGACCGCCGACAAACTCACTAGCGCGGAGTTGACGCAGATGAGAACCTGGATCCTCGGCGCCGCCAACCTCTACATCGCTGATCTGGGCTTGCGGAATCAGATGCAGTCGCAACTCGAATCGTTGCAGTAGTACCGGGCAACAAGCAGCACAGAGGTCAAATACTCGGCCGTTTCACTCCAGCCGGACGCGACACGTTTACGCCACCAAGTCAGGGTCCCCGTGTCGGGACCGTTGAGTCCGGCTATGGTCCTAGCGGCAATACTGTTCACTTAGAACATTTTCTGGCTATTCTGTTTTGGGCGGAAGGCCCCACGAATGGCCCGTACCATCGCATCATTGCCGGTCGGGAGCCGGATCACAGACTACATCAGCTTGGGCGTTCTCAGCTCGGCTATTCCGCGAGACCGTATTGATGCGATGTTCACGGCGACCGGCAAGAAGAGCCTGCGGCAAAGAGATCTTCCGGCGCATGTGATCGTCTCCTACGTGGTTGCGCTCGCGCTGTTTATGCAGACGTCCTACCGGGAGGTGCTGCGCTGTTTGTTGGAGGGCCTCGATTGGCTGCGGGGCCCTGCGGAAACGATTCACACTGCTGGAAAGTCGGGCATCTCGCAGGCAAGAACCCGGTTGGGCTCCGAACCACTGCGCCTGCTTTTGCATGAGCTTGCGACCCCGATGTGTGTGAAGCGGACGCGGGGCGCGGGGTATCGCGCATGGCGATTAGTGAGCTTGGACGGCAGCACGCTGGATGTAGCGGATACCGTGGAGAATGTCAAAACGTTTGGGCGCCCCTCGGCGAGTCGCTGATCTGCCGAATAATTTCGATGCGATGGGGAGGAACTCCAAAGCGCACGATAACCGATTCCTCTCGCAGTAGATCGTCTTGGGTATCGGGAAACGCGAATTCCCGAATCGCTTCGATCACCCGTGCCTGATTTTCTTCGTCCCCGGCAATCCAAAAGTCGATGTCTTTCGTGTTTCGCGGCCAGCCGTGAAAGCCCACGGCATATCCACCGATCAGGAGGTAACGTACGTCATGTGCGCCGAGACACTTCGAGAACTCCCGGAAATGCGGATTCAGTTTCGGCGTCCCCATACCAACTCCTCCGCAGTTCTTCGATCAGCGCCATGCGCTCATCCGGCGACATGGCCCACATTTCCTCAAGGTCCCTTCGCTCCGCTTCCTTGAACGAATGCAGAACCTCCAGTTTCAGGTAGGGCATTGCTCATTCTAGCGCTCAGCACATTCCGCTGCTGACCACTTGAAGTAGTTCAGAACCTGCCTGCTTGAGTCCGCTTTCCTGAGGCTCCCCTAGGTCGTACGATAACCTTTTTCTTTTCGCACGTTGAAACGCCCTCTATCCTCCCCCCTGCTGTCGCGCTCTCAATTCACAGCGAAAACGGGTAGGCAGGTTAGGAGTGCGAGGCTGCGCTCGTCGATTTGCGGCGGCTGTTGATGAAAGGCCTGCATCGCAGCGTTGGGCCTTCTCCTTCAGGTGCTTTCCTGCTGGAAGACTTTGCGCAGGACGCGCTGATCCGCATTACGAATGGAATCGGTTCATTCCGCGGTGAAAGCCGGTTTGAGGCTTGGGCCATGTCTATCGGGGTTCGCGTTGCCGTCAGCGAAATGCGGAGGGCCCGTTGGAAAGATGTTTCCCTCGAGGAGATGGTCGAGGCGGGGCGGCTGTTCCCGGAATCCACAGCCACGGACCATGAGTCGAACCAGTTGATGAGCGCGGTCAGCGACGCGGTTCAGAATGGATTGACCTCGAAGCAGCGTGACGCGATTCTGGCTGAGTTGGGCGGCGCGCCGCCGGATGAAGTCGCCCGCAGGTTGGGGACCAATCGTAATGCGCTATACAAGTTGGTTTACGACGCGCGGACGAGAATCCGGCAAGCAATCCTGAAAGCTGGCTGGACGGAAGATCAAGTACTCCGCGTTCTGGGAGGGAGATGAGAAGATGGCCGAACTCGATCCAAGACTAAAGGCACTCGTGAGTATGGCCGCTTCCGTGCTCCCGCATGAAATTGGGTGCGACGACTGCTTCGACTACTTTGCGGCTTATGCGGACCACCTCCTTTCCGGTCGGCCGCTTCCGGAGCCGCTGAAACTTGTGGGAGACCATCTGGAGCGGTGTTCGTGCTGTAGGGAGGAATTAGATTTGCTCCTTCTGGCATTGAAGGCGGAGTATCCACGACCGCTAATCTAGATCCAATTCCGGAGAAAACTCCGCAGCCCCGCGGGTCTGATGCGAGGGCAAACACCCACTCTGGAATGTGGCTTCAGAGGATAGTTCCTGTGTAACGGCGACGTCGGCAGGAGAGTAGCACGAGCCGAGTCGCCGTACCGAAGCGCTGCCTCCCTGGGGATCCAATCGCCGCCCGGCTCTGAGCCAAATAATGTTGACGACCCTATGCCAAATAATTCTCAAAGTGACACAGGGGCCCCTGGAGAAAGTAGGGCAAACCTGGGGGTTTATGGCGCCCCCAACCGTGGCGCGGGTTCGGCCGGCGCGGCCTACGTGTACGTGCGGACAGCGGGAGTCTGGATCCAGCAGGCATATCTGAAGCCAGCCAGCGTCGGGACGACGCAGGCGGGTGACGGTTTCGGTATTTCAGTGGCAATATCGGGCGACACGGTGGGGGTAGGGGCCGCTGGAGAAGAGAGCGCTAGCCTCGGGGTCAACAGCACCCCCAATGAAAGCGCCAGCGGAGCCGGGGCGGCCTACGTGTTTGAGCGGACCGCGGGCGTGTGGAGCCAGCAGGCCTACCTGAAACCGGGCAACGCCGGGACCACGCAGGCGGGTGACCAGTTCGGAAGATCGGTGGCGGCGTCGGGCGAAATCGCGGTGGTTGGAGCCTATCAGGAAGATAGCGCAAGCCTGGCGGTCAACGGCGCTGTCGACGAAGACGCTGACGGGGCCGGGGCGGCGTATGTGTATGTGCGGACCGGGGGAGTGTGGAGCCGGCAGGCCTACCTGAAACCGGCCAACGCCTGGACCACGCAGGCGGGTGACCAGTTCGGAGGAGCGGTGGCGGTGGCGGGCGAATCCGTGGTGGTGGGAGCCTATCGAGAAGATAGTGCGAGCCTGGGGGTCAACAGCGTCCCTAACGAAAGTGCCGGCGATGCCGGGGCGGCGTACGTGTTCGTTCGAACAGCGGGAGTGTGGAGACAGCAGGCCTACCTGAAACCGGCCAGCTTCGGGACCATTCATGCGGATGACCGTTTCGGTGTTGCAGTGGCGGTGTCGGGCGACACAGTGGTGGTAGGAGCGATTTTTGAAGACAGCGCCACTCTGGGGGTCAATACAACTCCGAATGAGAGATCTAGAGACTCCGGGGCCGCGTACGTGTTTGTGCGGGCCGCAGGGGTGTGGAGCCAGCAGGCGTACTTGAAATCTGCCAGCATCGGAACCTCGAACGGATCTGAACATTTCGGCTATTCGGTGGCTGCATCGGGCGAGACGGTGGTCGTGGGTGCCGATAACGAATCCAGCGCAACTCTTGGGGTCAACAGCACGCCGAACGAAAGCGCCGAATTCGCCGGGGCGGCGTATGTATGGCGCCGAAGCGGGCCATTTATCACAGAAGTGATCGACGCCGGATCACTCCGGCCCGAAATTGCGGCTTCCGCGTGGGTCAGTATCAAGGGGACGGATCTCGCCTCCACGACTCGCATCTGGGCCGGCGTGGATTTCGTGCAAGATCGATTGCCGGCGGTACTCGATGGCATCAGCGTACCGATCGACGGAAAGCGCGCCGCGAACCTCGATGGAACCATCGCCGGGAAGGCCGGCTTGTTTCCATCGGCCCGAAATGCCAACCAACCTCTGCCCGCGCGCGGGGGACGCGCTCTAGTCTATGGAACCGGTTGGGGACTGACGAATCCGGCAACTCCAGAAGGCACGGTCTTCAGCGGAGCATACCCGCTTGCGAGCGCCGTCAGCATCAAGATCGGCGGCGTTCCGGTGGCCGTTGAATTTGCCGGCGTCGTCACACCGGGCCTGTACCAGTTCAATATTGTCTCGCCGGATCTCCCGCCAAGCGACTACCCGATTGAGGGCACGATCGGTGGGTTCAGCACTCAAGGCGGCGGGTTCATTACACTGGGTCCACCCGCCGATTGAAGATTCCCCGTTGCTATAATGTGAGGAGATGATGCAATCTGGGACCGCTACCCTGGTGGAAGAAAAGATCGTCGTGGAGAAGAAGATTGTCCTCCTCACACCGCGTGGATTTTGTGCTGGAGTCGTCCGGGCCATTGATGTCGTCAAGATCGCCCTCGAAACATTCGGCGCCCCGATCTACGTGCGGAAGGAGATTGTTCACAACAAGCATGTCGTGGACGAACTCCGCGGTTTGGGCGCGATCTTCGTCGATGAGCTGGACGAAGCCCCTGCGGGCGCTCGCGTCATATTCAGCGCGCATGGCGTCGCGCCGGCCGTTCGTCAACAGGCGAAGGCCCTCAGCCTAAATGTCATTGACGCCACTTGCCCACTCGTGACCAAGGTCCATTTGGAAGCGGTAAAGTTTGCCCGTAAAGGCTATACGGTTATCCTGATCGGTCACGAAAATCATGACGAAGTGATCGGCACCCTCGGCGAAGCTCCCGATTCGATGGTGCTCGTGCAAACGGTTGAAGACGTGGATGGCCTGTGCGTCGCCGACGAAACCAAAGTGGCCTATCTTACCCAGACCACATTGAGCCTGGATGAGACCAGCGATATCATCGCCCGCTTGCGCGAACGTTTTCCGCTAATTGAGGGTCCGCACTCCCAGGACATCTGCTATGCCACCGAGAACCGCCAAGTAGCCGTCAAGGCCGTCGTGCCGATGACGGATTTGCTGCTTGTCGTCGGTTCGCGAAACTCCTCTAATTCGCAGCGTCTCGTGGAAGTCTGCCGCAAGGAAGGACGCCCGGCTTATCTGGTTGACGACGAAATGGACGTGCAAGAAGCGTGGTTCGAAGGTGTCAACACCATCTCCATAACGGCTGGCGCGTCCGCTCCGGAGCATTTGGTTGAGCGCCTGATCGACTTCCTTCGCGCCAATGGATACGGCACCCTGGAAACATTGGAAGTAAGGGAAGAAGACGTCCGTTTCTCGCTTCCCCCGGAACTCAGCGCCGCGCGATTAACGCAGATCAGCCCCACAATTTAAACATGAGTCCGAGTTTGCAAATGACAGACTCGGTGGCCGCCGGCCTGGCGCAATGCATCGCGCGAGCCTCGGACTGGCTGCTGTCTCAACAGAGCGAAAAGGGCTACTGGTGGGGCGAACTGACCGCGGACACCACCTTGGAATCGGACTACATCCTGCTCCAATTGTGGCTCTACGCTCCACGCGGCCGTGAATGGAATCCGCCGGCCCGTCCGCAAGTGGACCGGGCCGTTGCTTCCATCCTCGCCCGCCAGTCCGCCGATGGCGGCTTCTCTATTTATCCTGGCGGTCCGTCCGATGTCAGCGCCTCTGTCAAGGCGTACTTCGCGCTGAAAGTGTCCGGTGTTGACCCTGGCGGCGATCCGATGAGGCGCCTCCGCGACTGCATCCTCGCCCACGGCGGGCTCCAGGCCTGCAACAGCTACGTCCGCATCAACCTCAGCCTCTTCAACCTCTATCCCCGCGAACACGTTCCCTCCGTTCCACCGGAGATGATTCTAATGGGCCGTGTGCTATATCACATGAGCGCGTGGGCTCGCGCCATCGTCGTCCCGCTGGCCATCGTCCAATCGCTCAATAAAGGCCGTCCCCTCCCCGACGGCTTTACCATAGATGAACTCTACGTCCCGGGCGTTTCCAAGGCCTTTCCGTGCCCCGATAGCTGGTTCTCCTGGAAGTCGTTTTTCATGGGGGTCGACAAGGTCTGCAAGCTGTGGGAGCGTCACGGCAGCCGATCGATCCGCGCCCGGGCGATCGGGAAGTGCAAACAGTGGGTGCTTGAACGAACCCGTGACACCGATGGCCTCGCCGCGATCTATCCGCCGATGATGTACACCATCATGGCTCTCGATCTGCTCGGCTGTGAACCGGGCCACCCCGATCGCGATGAAGCCGAACAGCAGTTTCTGAACCTCATGGTCGATGATGGCGGCCGCTTCTTCTTTCAGCCTTGCTTTTCCGTCATTTGGGATACCGCGATCGCCGTTCACGCCCTGGGCGAAGCCGGCGCCGCGCCACCGGAATCGTTGACCCGTGCCGCCGATTGGCTGGTGAGCAAGGAGGTTCGTAAAAAGGGCGACTGGAGCATTCACCGCCCAGGCGTCGAGCCCTCCGGCTGGTACTTCGAATTCGCCAACGAATACTATCCGGATATTGATGACACCGGCATGGTGATGATCGCCCTTGCCTTCGCCCGATCCGCCAATTCGGTGGCGCAGCAGGCCACGGTTCAGCGCGCCTTGAACTGGCTGATTGCGATGCAAGCCAAAGATGGCGGTTGGGCTGCCTTCGATGTCGACAACAACTGGCCGGTGCTGAGTAACGTCCCTTTCGCGGACCACAACGCCATGCTCGACCCGACTTGTCCCGACATCTCCGGCCGCGTGCTCGAATGCATGGCGCTGCACGGCATTCCCGTTGACCACCCGTCGACGAGGCGCGGAGTCGAGTATCTTATTCGCGCTCAGGAAGCCGACGGCAGTTGGTACGGTCGCTGGGGCGTCGACTATATCTACGGCACCTATCTGGCTGTTCGAGGCCTCCGCGCCGCCGGCGAAAGTGAATTGGAGGTGCATATTCTCCGCGCGAGCGAATGGCTTCGCGCCATTCAAAACGCCGATGGCGGCTGGGGCGAAAGCCCGGAAAGCTACACCGAAGGCGTCTATGTCAACGCTCCTTCCACGCCGTCCCAAACCTCCTGGGCGTTGCTCGGCCTGCTCGCCAGCGGGGACACTCGCAGCGAAAGTCTTGACCGTGCCGTCGAGTATCTCGTCCGCACCCAGCGCTCCGATGGCACGTGGGACGAACCGCAGGCCACCGGGACCGGTTTCCCGCGCGTCTTCTACCTGAACTATCACATGTACCGGAACACGTTCCCGCTGCTCGCGCTTGCTACATTCCGGAAATCGCGCGCGCGGGAGAATTGAGCTGTGCGGCCGGTTCTGGTAACGGGAGCATCCGGTTTTCTCGGTTGGCATGTGGCGCGCCTCGCCGCAGAATCCGGCTTGCCAGTGCGCGCGATGACTCGCGGGCGAAATCCCGTGCCGGAACTCGACGTTGAAGTCGTAATCGGTGACCTGACCGATCCGGCGTCGCTGGAACGCGCCGTTGACGGCTGCGGTGTCGTCTATCACGTTGCCGCCGATTACCGCCTCTGGTCGTCCAACCCCGCTGAGCTTTACCAGTCGAACGTGGAAGGAACGCGCCGTCTGTTGCAAGCAGCTTTAAGAGCGGGTGTTGAGCGGGTTGTTTATACCAGCACGGTCGGCTGTATTGGCCTTGTTGAAGGCGGTCTTGGCGATGAGACTACGCTGGTCTCGCTCGCGGAAATGACCGGTCACTATAAGCGGTCGAAATACCTCGCCGAAAAAGTGACTCTCGAGTTTGCCGCGAAGGGTTTGCCAGTAGTCATTGTCAACCCTACAGCGCCGGTCGGCGACCACGATTTCAAGCCGACTCCCACCGGCCAGACAATTGTCGATTTCCTGCGCCGTAAAATGCCGGCTTACCTCGACACGGGCCTCAATATTGTTGACGTGCGCGACGTTGCCCGCGGGCATTTGTTAGCGTGCGAAAAAGGCCGGATCGGAGAACGATACATTCTTGGCGGTGAGAATCTGACTTTGAAGCAAATCTTCGCCGAGCTTTCGCGCCATAGCGGCGTTCCTGCCCCCAGCGTCCGCATCCCGTATGGCGTGGCCTGGACCGCCGCCGCCATTGGAGGCGTAATCTCTAAGTGGACCGGCGCGCCGCCGCGTGCGCCAATGGAAGGCGTCCGCATGGCCAAAAAGAAAATGTGGGTCACGCATGCGAAGGCGGAGAACGAACTGGGTTATAGCCCTGGCTCCGCCGCCGATGCGCTCCGCAACGCCGTCGCCTGGTTCCACGAGGAAGGTTAGTATACTTGAAGACAGAGGTGAACCGTTATGAGCCTGACCGACGACGACAAAATGTGGATGGGAGAGCAATTTGCAACGAAACAGGACTTGGAGCGGTTTGCAACGAAACAGGACCTTGAACGCCTTGAAACGAATCTTCTAACGGCGTTCAATTCGCTGCCGCCCTTCGAAGCCCGGCAGCGAATTCACGCCGCCACGCTACGTGCGCATGATCTGGAACTAGAAGTCCTGTCGAATCGTATCCGAAAGCTCGAGGATCTCACAGGGTTCGGCGCCTCATTCTCATAGATCGGCACAAGCACGCCCCCGCCGGCGCAGCCTGCCGTAACGCCGCCGCCTGGTTCCGTAAAAACCACCACGGCTGTTAGTATCGTTAACGGGGGTGAACAGTGATGAGCCTGACAGACGACGACAAGAAGTGGATGTTTGAAAGCGTGGTGGAACCGATCCGAACGGACCTTTGCGGCGTAAAGGCCGATCTTCTCGATCTTGAGACGAAACTCTGCACCGAGATGAGAGACATGAAGACGAACCTGCTAACGGAATTCCACAAATGGGCGGCACCGACAGAGGCTAGACTACGGACTCGCAGCGCGATGCTACGCGCGATTGACCTCGAAATGGAAGCCATGTCGGACCGTATCGGAAAGCTCAAAGGTCCTGGAGCGTCTTAACATAACGCGATCTGCAATCGTTGTAGCGAGACCGCCGCATGAAAATCCTCGCCGTCGGCGCCCTGGCGCTAGAACTGAAACCTTGGCTTCGTCGCTGCCAGTCTCGCAAGAAACTAAGCTGGCCCCTCTCCTTCGCACAAACAGCGCAGTGGAATCAGGCGACCCTATACGCCGTCGCCAATGGCCCTGGTCCCGGACTCGCGGCGAAAGCTTTGCAAACTGCCATCGAACAAGTCGGCCCGTTCGATGCTTTGATGAGCGTTGGCCTCTGTGGTGCCTTAGACGAGGACTTGAAAGTTAACGACATATGCTGCGCCACGGAGGTCTTCGATGGCGAAACCGGTTGGCCTGTCGTGACAATGAACGGAGGAATCCCCGCGCCGCTTCTCTCGTTGGACCGGTTCCTCAACAATCCCGCAGAAAAGAGCAAATGGACCGAACAGGGCTTCGGCATCGTCGAAATGGAAGCCGCCGCCATCGCCAAATACGCCGCCGAAAATAACATCCCCTTCACTGCCGTCAAAGTCGTCAGCGACCTCGCCGCCGAGCGTTTCGCTCTCGATTTCAACCAATATCGCGATGAAGCCGGCCGCTTTTCAAACACCCGCATCGCCCTCGCCGCGCTCACACACCCCATCCTCTACGGCCCCGACCTTTACCGCATGGCTACCCGCGGACCCGCCGCATCTGAGATCCTAGGAGAGTTCCTTGCGAATTCCCGATTCTAGCTCCCCCACCATGCGCGCCGCGGTTTACCGCGGCAAAAGCACCGTCCGCGTCGAGGAAGTTCCTGTCCCCCACATCGGTCCCGGTGAACTCCTGGTCCGCGTCGAAGCCTGCGGTATTTGCCACACGGACTTGAAAAAAGTGGAGTACGATCTACTCCCTCCGCCCCGCATTTACGGCCACGAAACCGCGGGCGTCGTCGCCGCCGCGGGCGAAGGCGTCACCAAGTTCAAACCCGGCGACCGAGTCGTCGCCTTCCATCACATTCCGTGCGGAAAATGTTTTTACTGCGGGCGCAGGCTCTACGCCCAATGCGAGGGGTACAAAAAGGTGGGCATCACCGCCGGATTTGAGCCCGCTGGCGGCGGCTTCGCCCAGTACATCCGCATCATGGATTGGATCGTGGAACGCGGCGTCGAGATTATCCCGGATGGCGTCCCCTTTGACACCGCCTGCTTCGTCGAACCAGTTAATACCTGCGTCAAGGCCATCTGGATGGCCGATCCTCAGCCCGGCGATTTGGCAGTCGTCATGGGCCAGGGCCCTATCGGCCTCATCTTCACCATGCTGTTAAAGCACAAGGGAATCCGCACTCTCGCCACCGATACCATGGCTGAGCGCCGGGCATCAAGCGAGCGTTTCGGCGCCGAACGCTGTTTGAATCCGCTTACGGCCGACGTCGCCGACGCCTGTGCAGCGCTCACCGAGGGCCGCGGCGCCGACATCGTTTTCATCGCCGCCTCCGCTCCCGGAATCGTTGAACAAGCCATCCGCGCCACCCGCCCCGGCGCCAAAATTCTCTTGTTCGCGCAGACGTCCGACAAAGAGCGAATCGACCTTTCCGGCAAGGACATCTGTATGGGAGAGCGGCTTATTTTCGGTTCTTACAGCGCGGATGTGGACTTGCAGCGTGTTTCGGCCGATCTAGTTTTCAGCGGCGCCATTCCGGTTGGTGAGCTCGTCAGCCACCGCGTGGGCCTGGAGGAAATTTCCGAAGGTTTCGATATGGCATTGCATCCGACGACGGAATCCTTGAAAATTGTTGTAAGGCCACAGGGACATCACCAGTGACAGAACAAATGAAGGCCGCCGTCCTGTACGGCAAGGAAGACGTCAAAGTCGAAACGGTGGCCATTCCCAAAGTGGGACCCTTCGATGTACTCGTACGCGTGAAAGCCGCGCTCACTTGCGGCACCGACGTTAAGGTCTTCCGCCGCGGCTATCACGCGCGAATGATCGTGCCCCCAGCCGTATTTGGGCACGAACTTGCCGGAGACATCGTGTCAGTCGGTGAACGCGTTACCCGGTTCAAAAAAGGCGACCGCGTGGTGGCCGGTAACTCGGCCCCTTGCGGCGACTGCTTCTTCTGCCAGCGCGATTTGGAAAACCTCTGCGAGGATTTGTTGTTCAACAACGGCGCGTACGCCGAGTTCATTCGAATTCCCGGCCGCATCGTCGAAAAGAACCTGTACAAGATCCCTGCGTATGTCGATTATCAGGACGCCGCGCTCGTCGAACCTCTGGCCTGCGTCCTTCGCGGCATCGAAGAATCCAACGTTCGCGCGGGCGATACCGTCGTCGTGATTGGCCTCGGCCCGATCGGCCTCATGTTTGTGCGCATGGCAAAGGTTCTCGGCGCGAAGGTAATCGCCATCGCCCGCCGCGAAGCGCAATTGGAAAATGCCAAGCGCATGGGCGCCGCGCATTTGATTTGTCTGCCGGAAACCGAAGACCCCGTTGGCTTCGTGCGCGGATTGACGGACGGCCGCGGCGCCGATATTGTCATTGAAGCCGTTGGCAAGCCCGAAGTCTGGAATCTCTCGGTGCAACTCCTGCGCAAAGGCGGCACGGTGAATTTCTTCGGCGGCTGTCCGAATGAGACGCAAGTCGAACTCGACACGAACCTGTTGCACTATTCGGAACTCACCTGCAAGGCGAGTTTTCACCACACGCCGCGGCTGGTAAAAAAGGCTCTCGACGCGGTGGCCCAAGGTCAGATCTGCGCCCGCGATTTCGTCACCGATCAGGCGCCATTGTCCAGTTTGAAAGACGTGCTCCGCCGGTTGATGAACTCTAGCGGCCGGTTGAAAACCGCCATCATTCCTTAAGGCGTTCGTGCTTTCACCGAAGGACTTCGTCAAGGATCAAGCGGCAATGGACCGCGCTTGGCCGATAGCGGAATCATTGGCCTATACGCGCTGGATCGCCACCGGGCACTACGAGAATTTCCACGTTGTCAGCTTCCTGTTGCCCAAGCATTTGCACCAGGATTTCTACAACGTGTACGCCTTCTGCCGCTGGGCGGATGACCTTGGCGACGAAATTGGCGACACCGCCGATAGCCTTCGACTTCTGAAATGGTGGCGCGCCGAACTCGAGCGCATGTACGCCGGTGAATCGTCCCATCCGGTCTTTGTGGCCCTCGGCCCCACGGTTCGCAAACGTGCGCTTCCGGTCGAGCCATTCGCGAATTTGATTACGGCATTCGAGCACGACCAGGTTGTCACACGCTACGCCAACTGGGACGAGGTCTTTGCTTACTGCGTCAATTCCGCCAACCCCGTTGGGCGTCTCGTGCTCGGACTTGGCGGCTACAATGATGCCAAACGCTATGAGCTCAGTGACGCCACTTGCACCGCGCTGCAACTCGCCAACTTCTGGCAGGACGTCAGCGTCGACCTGCAAAAGGACCGCGTTTATCTTCCCCTAGACCTGCTGGCTCGCCACGGAGTTCCCCTTCAAGACGTCTACGCCCGCCGCTTCACACCGGCATTTGCCGCCGCCATGCGCGAGGCCTGTGCCGTCGCCCGCGAACTTTTCATAAAAGGCTGCGCCCTCCCGCCCCTGCTCGACCGCCGCCTCGCGCTGGACGTCACATTGTTCTCGCGCGGCGGCATGTACATACTGGATAAGATCGAAAAGCAGGGATATGACGTGTTAACGGCGCGGCCACATATTGGCAAAGGCGAACGGGTTGGGCTCCTCCTCCGCGCCATCGTGTCATTCGCCGTCAGCCGGGCGGCGGCGTGAGTCTGTCCGTCCAGGAATCCTACGCCTACAGCCGCGATGTCTCCCGCCGCCGCGCCAAGAATTTTTACTACTCTTTCGTGCTGCTGAAAAACGAGCAGCGCGATGCCATGTGCGCCATCTACGCCTTCATGAGGTACTGTGACGATCTGACCGACGAAGCCGCAACGACCACCCTTGAGACGATGCGGCAGTGGCGCGGCGACCTCGACAAAGCCCTCGCCGGCGACTTCGGGGATCATCCCGTCTGGCCCGCTTTCCACCACGCCGTCACCCGTTACAAGATTCCCCACACTTACTTCCACGACATGATTGACGGCGTCTCCAGCGACCTCGTCCCGCAGAACATCCAGACGTTCGCGGAGCTTTACGAATACTGCTACCGCGTCGCCTCCGTGGTGGGCCTGACCATCATTCACATCTTCGGCTTCGATGACCGCAAGGCTCTTGAATTAGCCGAAAAATGCGGCATTGCATTCCAGTTGACAAACATCCTCCGCGACGTCCAGGAAGACATCGGACTGGGTCGTGTCTATTTGCCCGCGGAGGATTTGGAGCGCTTTGGCGTCCGCCCTGCCTCGATCTCTTACACGTCCGAGTTCATTGAGCTGATGCGCTTTGAAGCCAACCGCGCCCGCGCCTATTACAACGAAGCCATGCCGCTTATCAAAATGGTGCATCCCGGGAGTCGCGCTTCGCTGTGGGCGCTGATCCAGATTTATTATCGCCTTCTCGGCCGCATTGAACAGAAGCAGTTCCGGGTCCTCGATCAACGCATCCGCCTCTCGACTCCCGAAAAGGCCTGGTTGGTAATCGAAGCCGGCACGCGCAAGCTGGCCGGCTCTCTCTAGCCTGTGGAAAACTGGCGCCAGGCACCACTTTTCCACAGGCTAGCTGATTGATAGAATTCGGTCTCGAAGTGCCATCGCCTGGTGCGCGTCTCCGGTGATCACCAGCACCGTATCGTCCCCCGCGAGCGTCCCGATCACCTCGGTCCACGACTCCCGGTCCAGGGCCGACGCCAATGACGAAGCATTCCCTGGCGACGTCCGTAGCACCAGCAGGTTCTGCGCCACCCTCGCATCGGTCAGAAACTCGCCCGCAATCGTCGCCAGGTCCGGCCCGAATGCCTGTGCCTCTCCGCCAAGCTGTCGATACCCCGCACCGGTCTTCGCCAAACCCAATTCGCGTATATCGCGAGAGAGCGTCACTTGCGTCGTCTGCAGTCCGGCCTTACCCAACTCGCGCGCCAACTCGTCTTGCGTATGAACCTGCTGACGTCCGATCACTTTCAAAATCTGCCCCTGCCGGTACGCCTTGTTCATGGCGTCAACGCCGCCAGCCGCTCCGCCGCCGCCGCCAGCGCCGCATGCACCTGTTCCGGCCCCGTACCGCCGGGCACCTGGCGGCTCTTCATGCCTTCTTTCGGATTCATCAACGACGCCATCTCCGGCCGCATTTCCGGGGCGAACGCGGCTAACTCCGAGGGGCTCCAATCGGCCGGTTTCATCCCGTTTTGCAAGCTATACAACACTAACTTGCCGGCTAACTGATGGGCCTGATGAAACGGCGTCCCCGCCCGCGCCAATGCCTCGGCAATGTCTGTCGCCACCGCCCAGCTTACTTCCGCGGCTTCCGCCGGCGCCTCCGGTTTCAATACCACCGTCTTAGTAACTTCCGCCACCATCGCCAGTGATCCATTGCACTGATCCGCCGCAATAAACAAAGGCTCTTTGTCTTCCTGCATGTCCCGGTTATAAGTCATTGGCGTGCCCTTCACCGTGACATACAGGGAAGTCAAGCTGCCAAAGACGCGGCCCGATTTACCGCGAATCAACTCCAGCGAATCCGGGTTCTTTTTCTGCGGCATCAGACTCGATCCGCTGGTCACTCCGTCCCCCAACTCCAGCCACCCGAACTCATCAGACGAATACAGGATCCAATCCTCCGCCAACCGGCTTAAATGGAGCATCAGCGTCGACGTCGCGTACAGATAGTCCAGCGCCCAGTCCCGGTCCCCGCTCACGTCCATACTATTGCGCGTGATCCCGTCAAACCCCAAATCGCGGGCAATCGCTTCCCGGTCAAACGGAAAGCCGGAACCTGCCAGCGCTCCGCTCCCCAAGGGGCACAAATTGACCCGCGCCCGCGTCTGCGCCAGTCGCTCGTCATCCCGCAGAAACATCTCAAAGTAGGCCAGGCAATAATGCGCCCAAAGCACTGGCTGCGCCCGCCGCAGGTGCGTATACCCAGGGACAACGGCGTCAGCGTGCCGGCCCGCCAGCGCCAGCAGTTCCGTCAAAAACGCACGGAGCAACGCCCGCGTTTCATCAATCGTTTCGCGCAGCCATAACCGTGTATCGAGCGACACCTGCTCATTGCGGCTCCGCCCGGTATGGATTTTATCGGCGAGCCCGCCCACCTTGGCTTTTAACCGCCGGATGACCAGCGTGTGAACGTCCTCATCGGTGGCGTCCTGATAAAAAGCGGGATCCTTCGCCTCCAACCGCATCGCGTCGAACGCCACCACCAATTCTTCGCGTTCGCCCGCAGTTAATATCCCCACCCGCTCCAGTGCCCGGGCAAACGCCTGCGAGCCGCGTATATCGCAATCGGCCAGCCGCTTGTCGAAGTGCAAGGAGCCGGAGAACGCTTCAAAAGTGGCGGACGGCCCGGATTGAAACCGTCCGCCCCAAAGCTGGAGTTTGTCGCTGGAAGACATGGGTTATTGAACGAGCATCAGCAGCAGCGCCTTCTGGGCGTGCAATCGATTTTCGGCCTGATCGAAGATGACCGATTGCGCCGACTCCATCACGGAATCGGTTACTTCCTGACCGCGCTTGGCGGGCAGGCAATGCAGAAAAATAGCGTCGGCGGAAGCGCGCGCCATCAGCGCGTCGTCCACCTGATAGGGGGCGAAAATGCGCCGGCGCTCCTCGGCCTCCGCTTCCTGGCCCATGCTCGCCCAGACGTCGGTGTAGATGACGTCGGCGCCTGCGGCCGCTTCCGCCGGATCCGTCGTGATAGTGACCGCGACGCCAGCGTCGCGCGCCGCGTCGACAATTCGAAGATCGGGCTGATAGCCCGCCGGCGCCGCCACCGCCACATTAACGCCAAGCCGCCCGGCCGTGAGCATCAGCGAGTGGGCCATGTTATTGCCATCCCCGATATAGGCGAGTTTGCGGCCCGCCAAATTTCCGAAACGCTCCGCCATCGTCTGCGCATCGGCTAGCGCCTGACACGGATGATAAAGATCGCTCAAGGCATTGATCACGGGCATCCGCGACCACTCCGCCAAGCTATCAATCGTCTGCTGCGAAAAAACCCGCGCGACAATCCCCTGCGTCCAGCGTTCCAAATTGCGGGCAACATCCTTCAACGGCTCCCGGTCGCCGATCATTCCGATACTCGTAACCGCATGGCCGCCCAGTTGCTGGATCGCCAACTCAAACGTCAGCCGCGTCCGTAAGGATGGCTTTTCAAACAACAAGCTAATCGCGCGTCCCCGGAGCGACTCGGCATAATGCGCCGGGAAACGCTTGACCTCACCAGCGAGTTGAAGCAGACGGGTAAGCTCACTAGTAGTCAGATCCAAATCACTGCGCAGATCGGGCGCGGCGATTTTCATTACATGCTGCTCTGCGACCGGCGTGGGCATTGACTGCGAACTCCTGACTTGAATGTTTATTCAACAGTATGAATAATTACACATTCGCAGGAATTCCGTCAATATCCGCGCCGTCGAAGTATAGTAACGCAAAACTACGGCATCACCACCGTGTCGATGACGTGAATAACGCCATTGGTAGCTGCAATGTCAGCCTTTGTAACCTTTGCGCCGTCAACCATCAGCGAACCACCAACGACCTTCAGCGCCAGTGCCTTGCCATTCACGGTCTTGGCTGTCTTCAACTTCATGGCTTGCTTCGCCATCACGTTGCCCGAGACCACATGGTAGGTGAGAATGGCCGCCAACTTCGCCTTGTTTTCGGGCTTCAACAGAGTTTCCACGGTTCCGGCGGGAAGCTTAGCGAAAGCGTCATCGGTGGGGGCGAAAACGGTGAAGGGACCAGCGCCCTTGAGTGTGTCAATGAGGCCGGCGGCGTTAAGGGCGGCGGCGAGAGTTTTGAAAGAACCGGCGGCGACAGCGGTGTCGACAATGTCGTGCTTGGCGCCATCGGCGGCCGGTGCGGCAATGGCGGAGGTTACCGCCAACATACCGGCGAAAAGGGTCAAAAGAGTTTTGCGATTCACGTACGATCTCCTGGTTTATCGGATAAGCGTTGCCGCGCTTCGCGGCCTGCTCCTTTACTCAGATGCGCGCTGCGCGGGAAGGAGTTATATTCTGAGTGTTGCTCTTGACTCGCCGAGGGGAACCGCCGTATTCTTGCTCTAGAATGTCTGGAGAAATGCTCCAGGGCACCCTTGACATGCTGGTTCTCCAGACGCTTGCGCTGGGGCCGATGCATGGGTGGGGGATTACGCAGCGGATTGAACAGATTTCGGAGTCTGTGCTGCGCGTCAATCAGGGGTCGCTGTATCCGGCTTTGTACCGGCTGGAAGAGCAGGGATGGATTCATTCCGCGTGGGGCGCGACGGAAAACAACCGGCAGGCGAAGTTCTATTCGTTAACTGCTCGTGGCAAGAAGCAATTGGCGACGGAGCGGGAAAGCTGGTCACGGCTGCCGGGGGCCGTGGGACGGATTCTGGATGCCGAAGTTTGAAGAAGACATGGAGCGGGAACTGCGGTTTCATTTGGACGAGGCCGCGGCGGAGTTTATGCGGGCGGGGATGGCGCCGCAGGCCGCCTACGCGGCGGCCGAGCGGAGGCTGGGGCGGCGGGAATTGATCAAAGACGAATGCCGGGATACGAGGAGGAACATCATGCTGGAAACGACGCTGCGGGATCTTCGCTACGGGGTCCGGGTTCTATTCAAGAATCCCGGGTTCACGCTGGCGGCTGTGTTGACGCTGGCGGCGGGGATTGGCGCGAATACCGCCATTTTTAGCGTTGTTTATGGCGTGTTGTTGCGGCCATTGCCCTATGCGCAGGGGAGCGATTTGGTGGTGCTGCATCAGAAGACGGCGACGGCGGATGAGTTGCGTTTCTCGGTACCGGAGATTAACGGCTACCGCGAGGGGAACAAGACTCTGACCTCCGTTGTTGAGCACCATTCGATGGTGTTTTTGCTGTTGGGGAAGAACATTGCGGAGCGGGTACAGACGGCGGTGGTCTCCGCTAATTTCTTTTCCGTTTTGGGCGTGGAACCGAAGTATGGGCGGACCTTTGTCGCCGATGATGAAAAGCCGGGATCGGATGCGGTGTTAGTGCTGAGCCACAACTATTGGCTGACCCGGCACGGGGGCGATCCGTCCATTGTCGGGAAGGTTTTTCAGATGAACAGCCGGGCGCATACCGTCATTGGAGTGTTGCCGCCGATTCCGCAGTATCCGCAGGAAAGCGACGTTTACATGCCAACTTCGCAATGTCCGACGCGGTCCTCGGCGCGGTTTCAACAGAACCGCAATGGGCGGATGATGACCGTGTTTGGACGCATGAAGCCCGGTGCAACCTTGGCGGAGGCGCAGGCCGATTTATCGGCCCAGGCGGGGCGAATGGCGCAGGCGTATCCGGAATCTTACCCGCGGGAACGGCAATACGGAATTGTGGCGCGGGGCCTGCGGGACGAGTTGACGGAGAAGGCTGAGCCGCTGCTATTGGTGCTGTTGGCGGTGACGGGATTCGTGCTGCTGATTGCGTGCGCGAATGTGGCGAATCTGTTATTGGCGCGGCTATTGCGGGTGGAGCGGGAACTGGCGGTGCGGACCGCGCTGGGGGCAAGCCGGTGGCGATTGGTGCGCCAGCTTTTGGCGGAGGGGGTTCTGCTTTCATTGGCTGGCGGCGTGTTGGGTGTTGTGATGGCGCCATTGGCGCTGCGGGCCTTGGTTAGCTTCACGGAACGGTTCACGACCCGTGCGGCGGAAGTCTCGATCGATACGCCGGTATTGGTGTTCAGTTTGATCTTGGCGGTGGTGACCGGTTTGCTGTTCAGTCTGGTCCCGGCGCTGGCGGTGAGCCGGTTGCAACAGGGGGCGGGGCGCCAAACGGGATCGCGGAGCAGGGGGCGATTGCGGGCGTCATTGGTGGTGGCGCAGGTAGCCGTGTCCTTTGTACTCCTGGTTGGCGCGGGACTGATGGTGCGGAGTTTTCAGAAGCTGCGGAGCGAGCGGCCGGGGTTCAGGCCGGAGCAGTTGTTAACGATGCGGGTCACGCCAAATTTCTATCGGTATCAGGGCCGGGAGGCGCTGGACGTATTGTGGCAGAGGGTGTTGCACAAAGTTGCGGAAGTGCCGGGTGTTGCGGCGGTGGCGACAACCGCAAACGCGCCATTCGACCCGGCGGGCATTGCGTCCGGACCGAATAACACGGAGTTTCAAATTGAGGGCCGCCCGGTGTCGCCGGGGACGCTGGCTCCAACCGTGGATATAACGGGTGTGAGCGCCGGGTACTTCGCGACGATAGGCCAGCCTTTGTTGGCAGGGCGCGAATTTACCGAGCGGGACGACAATGCGGCTTTAAAGGTAGCGGTAATCAACGATACGCTGGCGCGGCACCGATGGCCGGGGGAGGATCCGGTGGGGCGGCGAATCACGTTTGACGCCGGGAGAACCTGGATTCAGATTGCCGGAGTGGCGGGGGATGTAAAGGAGTACGGACTTGACCGGCCTGCCGGGGACGAGATCTACTTGCCGATCCGGCAAGCCGGGTTTTCCGGAATATTGATCGTGCGGACCGCGGGGGAACCGCTGCGGATGGCGGCGGCGGTACGTCGCGGACTGGCGGAAGTTGACTCGGAATTGGCGGTGGACCGCGTATCGACGATTGCGCGGTTCCAGGAAGAGTCAATGGCGCCGGCTAAGTTGACGGCAATGCTGCTGGGGCTGTTCGCCGGATTAGCGCTGGTGATGAGCATGAGCGGGCTGGCGGCGGTGATGGCGTTGGCGGTCAGCCAGCGGACACAGGAGTTGGGAATCCGGTTGGCGCTGGGGGCGCCGCGCGGATCGGTGTTGCAGTTGGTGACTTGGCAGGGCATGGCGATGACCCTGGCCGGATTGGCCATTGGCGTGGCGGGATCGTTGATGCTCACGCGGTTCCTGGCGCATTTGTTGTATGCCACGAGCGCCACCGATATCGTGACGTTTATTGGCGCGGGAGCTTTGTTCCTGATCGTCGCGGGAGTGGCTTGCGTAGTGCCCGCATGGCGAGTGATGGGAATTGATCCGGTGGCGGCCATCCGGCAGGAGTAGGCGAATCTGGTATTTTGCGTGCAGGGGAGTTCTTCCATGCGCCTGATCTGCTTGCTGTTTCCAGTGATGCTGTGGGGGCAGTTTGAGTACGACCGGACTGTGCCATTGGACGCGCGGCAGGAGCCGTTGGCCGAGCGGCCCGCGGCTCGTATGTGGGGTGGGAGCTTCAACGGCGGGAAGGTCAACTACGTATTGGTGGAGCCGAAACTGCGCGGGCGGATGGCTCGCGCGAGGCATCCCGGAGTGGTGTTTCAACATGGCGGGGGCCAGTCTATGTCGAACTACATTTCTGAAGCGCTGCTGCTGGCGGAATTGGGCGTGACCTCGCTGCTGGTAGATGCCGCGGGGAGTACCTCTCGGGAATCGCTGGTCGATCTGGTAATTGCCGAACGGCGGGCAGTGGATTTATTGGTGCGGCAGGTGGGCGTGGACGTGAAGCGAATTGGGTACGTGGGTCACAGTTATGGCGGTATGGCCGGGGGCGTTCTGGCTGGTGTCGAACCGCGGATTGCGGCGTTCGTCTTGCTTGGCGCCGTACCGTCGCTGGTGCGTCATATACGGGAATCGCCGAATATTTACTGGGCGCCGCTGAAGGCGCAGCCGGACTATGAGCGGGTGCTGAGGGAAATTGCGGAAGTGGACGCCGATAAGTTTTTGCCGCGCACGAAAGCGGCCATGTTTGTGCAATGCGCTCGATTCGACACGCCGGACAACGTCCGGGCGTGCCCGGACGTACACCGCCTGGCGGGCGGGCCGAAAGCGCTCAGGTGGTACGAAGACGACCACACTTTCACTTCCCATGAGGCGATGCGTGATCGGTTTTATTGGCTGTCTGAGCAATTGAAGGTGCGTGGGGCGGATGCCGCTTTGGACCGTTGGGCGAAGCGGAAATGATGGGCCGCGATAGCATTGAGGGATGCGATTTCTCTTGGTGATTGGCGGCCTGTGCGTGATGGGGCAGAGTTGGCCGGACTATGGCGGTGGCGCGGACGCTTCGCAGTATTCCGCCTTGACGCAGATCAACCGTTCGAACGTGTCGATGTTGCAGCGGGCCTGGACCTATCCCACCGGCGATTCCAACCGCTATTTCTTCAACCCCGTGATGGTGGATTCGACCTTATATGTGTTGGCGAAGAAGAACTCCATCGTGGCCTTGGACGCGGCCACCGGGAAAGAAAAGTGGACGTTTGAGCCGGGCGCGGATACGAAGATTATTACCAATCGCGGGATCAATTACTGGGAGAGCGGGGATCGCAAAGAACGGCGGCTGCTGTTCGCTTCGAATCACCGGTTGCGGGCGATTGATGCGCTAACGGGGAAAGCCATTTTGACGTTCGGGAAGGATGGAAGCGTCGACTTGAAAGAGGGCCTCGACCGCGACCCCAAAACCATTGCGCTCGTGCAATCAACTACCCCCGGCCGCGTGTTTGAAGACCTGCTGATTGTGGGGTCGGCGACGAATCAAGGGTATGGGTCGGCGCCGGGGGACTTGCGGGCATTCGATGTGCGCACGGGCCGCCTCGTCTGGACCTTCCACACCGTGCCGCGCCCAGGCGAATTTGGCTATGAGACTTGGCCCAAAGATGCCTGGAAAACTGTCGGCGGCGCGAATGTTTGGGGGGAGATGTCGCTCGACGTCAAGCGTGGGATTCTGTATGCCCCGACAGCGAGCGCGAAGTACAACTTCTATGGCGCCGACCGTGCCGGGACGAACTTGTTTAGCGACTCGCTGCTGGCCCTTGACGCGCGGACGGGTAAGCGCATTTGGCACTTCCAAATGGTCCATCACGATATTTGGGATTACGACGATGCCACGGCGCCGAAGCTCATCACGGTTCAGCATGACGGCAAGACGGTGGACGCCGTAGCGCAGGTCTCTAAGCAGGGGTTTATTTGGGTCTTCAACCGCGTGACCGGAGATCCGCTGTGGCCGATTGAAGAGCGGCCGGTTCCCAAGTCGGATATGCAAAATGAGAAGGTCTGGCCGACGCAGCCATTCCCGACCAGGCCGCCGCCATTCGCACGGCAGAAGTTCACGGTCGATGATTTGAGTCCGCACTTGAGCCCAGCCGACCGGGCGAAGTTCCGCGATGACATTTTGAGCGCTCGCAACGAGGGATTATTTACGCCGCCCGGAACGCGGAACACGATCCAAATGCCGGGCAATAACGGGGGCGCGAATTGGAGCGGGGCGGCCGTGGAGCCTTCGCGCGGGTTCCTGTATGTGGTCTCCAAGGACTTGCCCGCGATGTTGAAACTGGAGCCGGAGGGGACCGCCAAGAGTGGCTTCAATGACTCGGTGGAGCAGCGGGGGCAATCGTTGTATCAGGTCCACTGCTTGAACTGCCATAGGGCGGACCGGCGCGGAAATCCGCCGGCAATGCCTTCGCTTGACGACATTGCGGTGCGGATGCCGCGAGAGCGAATCGTGAATGCAATTCGGCAAGGCGTGGGGGCAATGCCGGGGTATCCGAAGCTGACCGATGGGGAAGTCGACGCGATGATTGCGTATCTTTACAACCCGCCGCGGGCGCGGGCGAATGTCCCGGCGGGTAACAACTGGGCAGATGCGGAGCGGTATTTAAGCGGGTTCGGATTCATGATCGCCAGCGACGGACTGTCGCCGATTAAACCGCCATGGTCGACGCTGACAGCGTATGACTTAAATGAAGGGACGATTCGCTGGCAAATTCCGCTGGGAGAGGTGCCACATCTGGCGGCGAAGGGTATAAAAAACACCGGGTCGCATTATCCGAAAGTGGGGCCGGTGGTGACAGCGGGCGGGATCCTATTCACGGGCACGCGGGACCGCCATGTTCGGGCGCTCGATGTGGACACGGGGAAGGCGTTGTGGGAAGTGGAAGTGGACGCGGCGCTGGAGGGGATGCCGGCGGTTTACTCGGTTGGCGGCCGTCAATTTGTGGTGTTCTGCGCCGCGGCGCAAGTTGGTTTGACGCCGGGAACACAGAGCAGGATTAACGGCGCTTATGTGGCGTTCGCGCTGCCATAGTGGCTCATTTCGGAATCTCGCTGACGCTGTTTGCTGAAGTTCGAGGCGAATTCCGGCGGAAGGACGGGAAAACTCTCGCGCGGTTGACATCCCGTGCCGGTTCGGGCGAAAGTCGGAACATGGACGCCGCGCCACGCCTGGTAGAGATTGCCGACGCCTTCGCGGCCGCGCACCTGGAGGCGATTCTGATTGGTAATGCCGCCGCGGCGCTCCACGGCGCTCCGGTGACCACCCTAGACTTCGACTTCCTCTATCGGGCTTCCGCGGGGAACGAAATAAAGCTCCGGCGGGTCGCCGATCTGCTCGGTGGGCATATCACTCAGCCATTTCCGGCGGTGTCGACAGTTTTCCGGATTCTGCGAGAGGACTCTCAACTGCAAATCGATCTGACCAGTCAAGTCCACGGTGTAAAGTCATTCAACAGCCTGAGGAGCAAGGCGGTCCGGGTTGAGATCGAGGGCCGCACCATTCTGGTCGCCTCGCTGCCTGATATCATCAGGAGTAAGAGGGAAGCCAATCGGCCTCAAGACCTCGCGGTGCTTCATGTCCTCCAAAGAACTCTCGAAGACCAAGAAAACGGCCAAGCCGGCACAGCGTGATCTGGCACTGGAAACCATGCGTGAAGCCAGTGAACAGGAATTAACTCTAATGATCCGGCGGCAACTGGCGTTACCCATGAACAAGCGGACTCACTTCCTTCGCAAGCGACTCCCTAACGGCGGCTCCTGTCTGTAAGGACCTGTGCGGGACGCCAGGAATTTCGGCACGCGAAAAGTAGCTCCCCGAAAACTGCGGAGCCGTGACAATCCAGT
>Ga0163151_10001505_pt1 | contig 38880 bp, 35 predicted proteins | sample OliLakLV19MP5IB2_FD_145596 | JGI IMG/M metagenome (GOLD analysis project Ga0163151, IMG submission 145596) | Freshwater microbial mat bacterial communities from Lake Vanda, McMurdo Dry Valleys, Antarctica - Oligotrophic Lake LV.19.MP5.IB-2 | ecosystem: Environmental > Aquatic > Freshwater >... | reverse complement strand
CGATGTGTTGTATATAGAAGTCCCGATAGCTATCGGGATGCCCATGGTTGTCCCGAATGCTTTCGAGACCACCAACCATCAGCACTTGAGCATCGCACTTTATGATATGCTCGGCAAAAAAGTATCCACTGCGGCGGATGCGGTTACAAATGGCGAGAATATATATAGTATAAATGTAGGAGTTTTACCGAAAGGATTGTATATACTTTCTGTGGGGAGCGAAATGGTTAAGGTTATGATAGAATAGGAGCCAAGTACAAAGACTTTTATTTCATATATAACCACAAGTCTGCTACGATGATAATTATTCGCAGGCGGCGAACAGCATGACGCTTACGCCTGATTGCGTTGCCGTTGCAACGTCACCCTGATCCCGACTTATCGGGATTCAGGGTCTATAATTTTTGTGTGGAGTGTGGTGTTTCCACCCAACCAAGCGAAGTAATCCGCCTCGGGCGGAGAATTATTATAATTTAAGAAATGGTATAAGTATATTACTCCCCACCCTCAAGGTCAGGAGTACCGCCGCCGCCAGGTCTTTGCGGTTTGTTCTGCTGCATCTTTTTCAAGCGTTGCAGTAATACTTTTTTAAAGTCTTCATTTGCTTGATACAGCTTCACAATTTTGCTTGCGGGTATTGCTTTTTTAAATTCAATATTATACTTTTTGAGCAAGTCGACTTGGGCTTGGTGCATTTCTACTTGTTTCGTCAATGCTTTCTCGGCTTCTTCCTCACTTACTTGTCCATCTTTATTAGCATCGGGATCGAGTTTGTATTTTTCTTTAATAGCTTTTCCTTCTGCTTCAAAAGCATTGAACAGCGGCCAAAATTTTTGTGCTTCGTCCGAGCTTAAATCTAAGCGTTCAGTTATAAACGCTATTTTCCATGCTTTCACCTTATCTTCTTTTTTCTCTTTGGATGGCTGCCCTTGAGCAAATGCTGAGAAGCTCAGCATAAAGACCATCACTATTATAATATTCTTCATAATTCTTCGGGATTAATTTCGTTATCAATTATATATTGTTCTATTTGTTGTTGGTTTGGGGCTTTATCAGCTTTTGGAGTATAGTCCTCTTTGCTTTTTTGTATATTATTTTTTGATTTACTACTTGGCTTTTGAATGTCATTATTATTTGCAGTTTGTTGTTCCATATTTGCCAATTCTATCAAATCCTCAGTATCCAAATCTTCATCAAACAAAGCTGCTTGTAATTCTTCATAAGTGATATCTTCTATAATAACAGGTTTGCTTAATTGACCATTATTATTATATACTACAATGTTTTGTTTGTGGTTGGTCATATATCCCAAACCAAATGCTACGGCCACAACTGCTGCATAGCGAAGAAAGGTTTTGAGTATCGGTCTGCGTACCAAAGGACTATATATAGTTGTATTTTTATTTTTGGTAGTACCGACAGTTTGTGCAAGTATATTTTTCTTTGATTTTTCGAAATAATTATCGTCTATTTTAAATGCATTTTCACTCCCTGTTTCTATAGTACTTTGATGTTTTGTAGTTTCATCCAATATATTAAACTTTGCCTGTTCAAAATATCCTTCAGGCAAATCGAATCCTGTTTCATTTGCGGGAATTAGTGGAACTACTTCAAAGTTTTCTTCTTGCACTATTTGTTTATTAATTATATTTTTTAATTCATCAAAATAACTGGCAGGATTTGTAAAAGGATATTCGTGTTTGGGAAGTGAGGTGAAGTCTGATTCTGGAAATGCACCCAATTGTAATTTGATACTCGTGGGCAATTCTTCAAAATATCCATCAGGACTCACAAAGCCCGTTTCTGTTCCCAAAAGTTTTTTGAGTTCTTGATCGGCGTTATCGTTATGGGATGGAAAAGGTTTCATTTAGTGTTCTGACGCTTTTGTGACATAATGGTTTAAGACACTCCGAAATATTTTTCGATTTTTTTCACAGCATGAAAGTAAGAAGCCTTTAAAGCCCCAACACTTGTGCCCAATATCTCGCTCATCTCTTCATATTTCACCTCGTCAAAATATTTCATATTGAATACGAGCCTTTGTTTTGCAGGCAAGGTGAGAATGGCTTGCTGCAATTTCATTTGTATATCATTGCCGTTAAAGTAGGGGTCACTTGCTAAATTTTCGCTTAGACTATATTCTACAGTTTCCCAATCATTATATAAGTTTGCTTTTTTCTTATTCAGGAAATTGATGGCTTCGTTGGTGGAGATTCTATATAGCCAAGTAAATAATTTTGAATCTTCTCTGAAGCCTTCAAGACTGCTCCATACTTTGATAAAAGTATTTTGAACTACATCATCAGCATCATCATGGGCAAGTACAATTTTGCGGACATGCCAATAAATTCTGCGTTGGTACTTGTCTACCAATTGCTCAAAGCAGTGGTTGCGAGTTTTTTCATCACGAAATCCCGCCAATATATCCTTGTCTTCTATGGTACTCATAGTCGTTAATTTAGTTTAGCTTGTTGGGTATGACAAATATAATGCAAAAGGTTTAATGATGAGGGTCAGGATTCGGGATTTGGTTCGCCGGCGGCGAATGGAGCCATTCGGTAGTTGGGATTAGGTGAAGGCTAGGTCGCCATCTGAAACTTGAACGTGTACATTTTCCATCAGGTTGAAAATTGTATTGCCAGCCAATAAATGTTTTTTACTGTTTACTGCAAATAAATAATTGCTAGAGTATTTTTTTAGTGAAGGAAACATTTTGGTATCATGTAATAGAATCTGTTTGCTTTCAAAAAATTGAGCCGTGTGTATAATATATTTTATCACTTCATCATAGCTTTCTGCGGTAGCATAAATTTGTTTTACCTTCAATTCATCACCCCTCACTAGTATGAATACCAGTGCTTTTATCACATTCGATTCATCTCTCAATTCTAAACAAAACTGTTTAAAAGGCTTGCATTGGGTAGAAAAATAAAAACGATTTTCTGTTTCTGTTTCGCTAAGCCATGGAGCAGCGAGCCAATGGTTCCATTTGTTGATATCCTCATTAAATATTGATTGTTGCTTGCAGCTAACTATAAAATTTTCCTGTTCTGTTCCTATTTTATATATTGTATTTTGTTTATATAATAATATTGCGGAATCAATCTGATTATGTTTCTCAGGTTTCAATTTTAAATAATAATTGAACAATATTTTTTTGAAAGATAGCCCAAAACGCTTGTCTATCCATTCGATATTGGGTTTTTCGAGGAAAATTCGTTTGCCTTTTATTGGATTTAATTTTTGAAACACACCTTTGCTATTATATATATGAAAGGTGTTTGGTACATAATCGGCTACTATTAAATTCCCTTCGAAATGTTTATATAATTCTACAATTAAATTACCTGCATAGCCTCGTCCACGGTCTTTGGGTGCTACCCACAAATCATTGGTCCAACCTATAGTTATTTTGGTTTGGTCTTTTATGATACAATCGTGGTAAACTCCTAGGTAGGCAACAATTTCGCCTGCTTTAATTTGCACAAGGAGCATGGGTTTGTCGTCCAACCTACTAGGATTGTTAAGTTGCGAGATTGCTCTGATTTTACTGATCGGAACGTCTCTGAATTTGCCAAACAATTCGCTATGGATAAATTGAGTCAAATCATCTTTATATAATATATTGATTCCTTCTTTTAACATTTATTTGCGTTTAATATTGTTTTTGCCAAAGGGCATTTTAAGTAACCAGTATATATATTGGTAATAAATCATCCATTTTGCATTTGAAAAATTCTCAACAGGAATTCTTTGCAAATGTTTGGGATTTGATTCAATTTTTAGTCCAGCTCCTCCAAAATATAAATCAATATGTTTTTCAGTACCTTTATAAAATTCAGTGCCTATTCCATAATCTGTAAACGGAAATGAAAAGAGGTGATGTTTGGGATTTAAGTTTTGTTTTACCCAGTCCATGCTTTTGAGCGTTTCTGAAATTTGGTCATCCAAAGGCAAATACCTAAGTTCGGGATGGGTATCGGTATGTCCCCCAATATGGAAGCCGTTTGTTTTAAGTTCTTTTAATTCATTTAAATTCAGATAAGGCTGATGTGTTTTCAAATAGTCGGAAAAATCGAATTCGAGTTCTTTGGCTAGTTCGTTTAAATGTTCGGTGTGTTCATGTTTTAGATGGAATAAATACTTGGCCACATATTTCATCCCTTTGTTTTTTTGTTTCTTGAGTTCATGGGCAATGAGAGCAGCCTTTAGCCTGAACATCATATCTTTATTGTTAATAAACGCTGGGTTCACAAATAGCATTGCTTCCAATCCTTTACGCTGCAGTATGGGCATCACAAATTCATGAACACCATGCAGCCCATCATCGAAGCTCAATAAAAAGGTAGGCTTATTAATAGGTATACTATTATATATATGATCCACTAAACTATCCAAAGTGATGGGAGTATAGTGTTTTAAATGGAAATCCACTTCGGTTTCAAACTGCTGAGGTGTTCGAACATGGTACAATCCGCTGAGATGTGGCAATTGTTTATCAGAAACCTCATGGTAGAAAGGCAACAGCAATTTTTGGCCGGTGATTTTTTTGAGGAGCTTTAGCAATGCGTTTGCAAAGTAAACCCAAATTAATCAATTGAAGGTTTGCAAAACCGAACTATTTGGTTTGGTTGGGTTTATCACGCCGCCGCCAGAGGATGGAAATTGTAATTCAATTTTATATAAATTGAATTACAATTTCTTAATCGATTCAGCATTTATAATGCTGAATTTGGGATAAATCTAGAAGCCTCAAACGCGGTTTTTTAATTTTCTTGCAAAAAGTGAGCACCTTGCAAATCGATATGTAAGTAAGATAAGACCTTTTTTGAGGGACTTGCTTGTTTTATAAAGTATTTAAAATCAATTGTTAATATATGAAAGGTGATATAGGTCATACTAAATGGGCTTTTCTAAATCCCAAATCATCCGTAAGAAAAACCTAAAACTTGAAGTTTCTCAACTTTCCGTATCCTGCAATTTTGTCTCAATCAAAAGCGACAACAAAATGATACAAGTAACACTCAATACAAAAACAAAAAACATCGACTCGAAAGAGAACGTTGTTGCCTTTCTTAATAGTGTTACTATTAAAGAAATCGCTTATTGCCATATGAGCCTTATCGAAAAAACACTTTTGAAAGCTTCGTATGCCCGTCAAACATTCAAAAAATAATTAAAAGGAGAGCACAATAATGAAAAGCACAATCACCAATTTGTTAAAAAGAATCAAAAACCTTCGTAAAGGTAATAACCGTTTCACTTTGGGGCAGCCCAATATGCAGTACACTCCTGCCTTGATGCCTGTAGGTATTACAAGGAACATCAATGCTTATGCAAACAAAACATTTTTCTCTTTATTGATTATTAAAGTGTTTTGCACCAACCCCTTCATGTTTTTATAAGATAGATACATATATAATTAATTTGGATTAATGATATTGCCACCGTCTGATTAACGGTGGTTTTTTTTATTTGCGATTTTCCGATTGTTGATTTACGAATTAGGGCATTTATATACTCAGGTCCGATAGCTATCGGACTTGAGTAGATATATGCCAGATTTACAAATTACGAAGAGCATTCGCCCGTATGGTAATCGTAAATCGTAAATAACTTAGTAAATTTGCAGCAATATAAATATTATGCTGCTCACTATCCATCCCAAAACGCCCAATGAGCGTGAATGCAAAAAAGCTGTAGAGCTTTTGCAAAAGGATGGAATTATTATAATCCCTACCGATACCATCTATGCCATAGCTTGTAGGGCAAATAATAAAAATGGAATTGAACGCATTTGCAAACTCATCGGTAAAAAACCTGAAAAGGCGAATTTGTCCTTGTTGTGTTCTGATTTGAGCCACCTTTCCGATTTTTGTCAGCAGATAAACAATCCAGTTTTCAGGATGATGAAAACCTGTTTGCCTGGAGCATTCACTTTTATATTGAATGCCAATAATAATGTCCCGAAAATTTTCAGAAACACCTCCAAAAAAACTATTGGTATCCGTGTGCCCGACTGCAGTATAACCCGCACTTTAATAGAAATGCTCGATGAACCTCTGGTGTCAGCCTCATTGCATAGTACCGATTTGGTGGAAGAATATTTAACAGACCCAGAATTAATTCACGAAGCTTACGAGCAGCAAGTGGATGCCGTGATTGATGGCGGAACAGGTGGGAATATTCCATCGACCGTAGTTGATTGTACGGGCGACGAGCCAGAAATTATCAGGCAGGGAAAAGGAGAATTGCCTTGAGGGATTTATATATATTGTTAGGCAGCAATATGGGCAATAGTGTGGAGCAACTTCATAAAGCTGTAAGTTTGTTGGATGCCCAATTTGGCAATCATCAATTATCATCATTATATAAAACCAAAGCTTGGGGCAATACCCAGCAGCCCGATTTTTACAACCAAGTTATTATATATCATACTTCGCTTAGGCCACAGCAAATATTTAAAATTACGCAAAAGGTAGAAAAAGAAATGGGCCGTGAACGCAAAGAAAAATGGGGCCCAAGAATGATAGATATTGATATATTGTTTTTGGGAAGTGTGATATATTATAGTAATCTGCTTTCTGTTCCGCATCCACAATTGCATAAAAGAAGATTTACATTAGAGCCTTTGTGTGAGTTGGCCCCAGAGTTTATACATCCTGTAAAAAATAAGAAGCTCAAAGAATTGTTGGAGGTTTGTGCTGATGATTTGGAGGTGGAACGGGTTTAGCGGAATTTATTCGTGCGGACTATTCTTCCGCTCTGCATATAAATGTTTCAATTATGTTAAGTCTAGGTTGCCATGCTGAGTTTATCGAAGTTTAACAAACGGTAGCGTCTTCGATAAACTCAAACTGACAAGTTTCTATTTTAATATCATATTAATTCTACCCAACTTTCCAGTATATAAAAACAACTTTTTCCTGTAACTTCTTTTCAACTTATTCCAAAAAGAATTTTCCTGTTTGGCATAGTCGCAGTTCCATTTCTCTTTAAAATAATTAACGGCCACCTGCTCATTAATATTCATTTCTTTTCGCGTAGATGACACATGGTGAAACCCTATGATATTTCCTGATATGCCAGTTTTTATACCCATCTTCATCGCTTTGTATATATAATCCATATCATCTAAAGTGAGCCAGAATTTAGAATCAAATAATCCTATCTTCGCAAATGTTTCTTTTTTAGCCGCAAATACAACACCACCAAAAATTCCGTTGCAAATTCGTCTTTTATTCTTTTGAAGATAATAGTTCCAGTTTTTTTTCCCTTCCCAAAAATCGCTTTCATTGTATTTGTTTTTTAGCATGGGTGGCTCGATAATGAAAGGTGTAAACAATTCTAATTTGCCAGTTTCAATTTCTTTAATTGTTGCGGTATCCCAATGGGGCATCAGTACACAATCATTGTTCAAAATTACTATATAAGTTCCTGTGGCTTTAGCTAGTCCTGTGTTCCAAGCACGGGCGGTACCTGTATTTTCTGTTTCATGTATGATAGTAAATGTATGATTTTTCTCTTCGGCAAATTTTTTCAATTGCAGCAAACCTGCTTTGGTAGCTTCATCGGAGTTATTGTCTATAATAATCCATTCTGATTTTTGCTCACAGTGTATTATGTTTTTTTGAATGCAAGAAATAGTGATTTCTATTTTATTATATACTGGGATGATGATGGAGAGCATTTAATTTATCTTTTTAAAGAGACAAATATAGTACGGTCAGTGCAATTATGTAAAAGAACTCTTACATAATTCGAAAATTGGGTATATGTTTATTTCAATGCATAATACATAATATCTTAGCCTGTATTCTTGTGTTGTCGCTACATTATACCGTTAACGCATTCCTACAAGTGGTATTATATTAGGAGCGAAAATACTGTAATGCTTTATTTGTCGCCTCGTTCGCCACGAGGACCTTACTTTTTACACAAAAAGTAAGCAAAAGTGTTTTAAAATACAAAGATGATTTTTTCCTTCGGGGAAACCCCTCGCAAAAACCGTTGTATAAATATCAGCCTATTTCTGCTACCTCCTTGCGTTTATTCTCGGTAGCTTATGCATAGCGACTGCTTTTTGGATGCTGTTATTTATTCAACTATCACTGCTGTATTTTAAAATATCTTTCAATTGTTTAGTTACGTTATTGTAAGAAGGTTTGTGCTTTGCGATTATTAAAAAGGTCTAATGGGTGGCCAAAAATTATCCTATTATCCTCCCAACAATTATTGTCGTGGACATGATGTAATAGATAGTTCTACTTCACCAAAACCACCTTGCCCGCTTGCACACCACTAGGGCTTTGCAATATATAAGTATATATGCCGCTGTTGCAGTTGGGGCAGTCCCAATTGGCTTTGGTATCGCTGCCTGTTTGCAGGGTTTGTTTGATGGGTGTAGAAACCAAACGGCCTGTGATATCATATATAGTTAAAGTATATAACCCGTTGCCTGTTGCTTTGAAACTAAAAGACACTTCGCCACTTGATGGGTTGGGCCATACAGTAAGTTGTGGCGGGGGTGCGGCAGTATAATATATAGAAGTGTGTTTTGTAGTATCTGTATGGGTGGTTGTATCATTATGTGTTGTTGTATCAGGATGCCAAACGCCTTTTTCCATAACAGTATCAAGAAATTTTACATTATCTGCGTATAAGGTACCTCCGCCTTTAGTAAAGTTTGTATATTGTCTAGAAACAGAATTTAGTCTAATATAACAATAATCAGGTATATTATTATTATAGTATTTAATTGGGAAAATAAAGTCAAATGGCAATACTGTATCTCCTAAATAACGGTAATATTTTGGGTCAGAGCTTTCGTTATTATATGCTACTGTATCTTTCCCTTTTAACATCAATATCACAACATTGAACCCAGCTATTTTAATACCAGAGTTATAGCCAGCAATCATACTAAATGCCTTTGGACGGGAATGTATGATGAAAGTTTGTTCTACAAAGTTGGGAGATTTATCATTAGGTGAAAAAAGATATAAAGTAGCTGTGTCTTTATATGGCTCAAAGGAATGAGGAAGTAAATGTGTAAATATAAATCCTGTATAATCTGTGCAATAGTTTTCCCAGGGTTTGGGGATATAATATTGACAATTCTGCTGTCCTTCCCAGTGCTCAAAGCCACCATTGGGTATAGTGTCTATTTGTCCGTAACATTTATAAAATGCTGTGCTGGTAAATAAAAGTAATATAATATATAATTTCTTCATATTAGTAAATGCATAAAGTTGTATTGCCATAATCAAATCCAAGTAGAGGAAAAATATCGCAATCTCTCCTGTAATAAATTACTACACCAATAGATTTTGTACAATCTATGTTTATTGGAGTATTTAATTTGTAAGTATTGTTTTTTGCCAATGCTGTTAAATTATTATTTAATTGATTTATCATAGTGGGATCATCATAGTTAAATATTATAGGATTGCCTAAAAGTACTCCTCCATTATATACTTCTACTACTAACTGTTTGTACTCTATAGTTAAAGGAGGAGCGGTTTGGTCTGAAAGCTGATAAGGCAATTCGAGTATTTGTGTTGAACTGTGATAAAATGGATTGCAAGATACATAAGCTTGTACTGATGCATTCCAACAATAACCAGGTGATATATAATGTACGATGGGTTGTTGCGGATTGCCATCCAATATATACTCCTGGCTAAAAGAAACGCCGCAAGCATTGGTACCTGTTAAATATAAATGCATTGGGAAGGTAGGTAATGGATTATTGGGGTCTAATGTAATTGAAGGGTCTATAATAGTTGTACTGCTTAAATAATTTAAATCGGTTGGGTTTGTGGCTGTCCATTGAAATATATAACCGTAGGTGCTAAGAAAAGTAAAAGCCTGCGGGCCCAGTTGATAAAAACTTTTATTGCATATTTCAATATTAACGGTGCTTAGTTGTGGTATGGGGCAACAATCGAAAGAGTATATACTTATAACACTAACGCCACATTGGTTGGTTACATATTGGCCACTATTAGGTGAGCCATAAGTTATATCTGGTGAACCATACGATGATCCCCATTCAGCAACATGGCCACTACAATTACAACCATTTCCACTACAATTACTTGGATCCAGAAACTCATTGGGATTGTCAGTAAAACTAGATTTCTGAGCATCTTCAAATCCGCCATTAATTATCATATTTTGTGCGATGCCTTTGCAAATGCCACATAAAAAAAATATAGATAAGTAAATAATTTTCATATATTCAAAATTTATAAGCAAAAGCGATTTGGAAAGATACTTTATTGGCATTGTATTTTATGGTTGATATTTTATTATAGTTATTAATATCAGTAAAGTTAAAAATAATTTTAGAAATTGAATAACCAATATTTATAGTAGCGTAAAAATGATTATTAATTGGAACAAATAAAATATCAGCAATTTGTACTCCTGTGAATTTTTTAAAAGTAGAATCCATTTGATATATTAAAGTATTGTCGGTCAATTGATAATAACCCAAAGTTGTTATGTTGTATAAATTTTTAGCCATGCAAACTTTATATGCTACACCCACCTCATAATTAATTAACCGATTAGCAAAGTAAGGCTTCTTTTGATAATAGCCGATTGAACTATAATATCCATAACCAACACCTGCATACCCACCAATATTTCGTTTTGTGAAACGTATATATTGTAAATCCAAATAATAATTACCACTATAAGTTTTTTTAAAATTCAAAGTAGGCTGAATTAAAATCACATTTTTCATAGAATCATTGGGTCGATTAAATGCACCGCACTTAATAAAACTTAGAAGTAATAATAATATAATATAATATAATATTATATTTTAACATATAAAATTATAAAATTATTGAAATGGCTCATCCATTTTGGCGTTATTGAAACATAATCACATTTTACCTCAAAACCTATGCGGTTCTTTAACAATGTTTTACCAGCACATATTGAATAAATATTGATTGTGTTGTTTGTAAATGTGTTATGCTTGTCTGCTATTAATCTAGAATATTCAGCACCAATATAATATTGATTTTTTATTTTATAATTCCATTTTATAAATAATCCGTGTCGATTAACATGGCCAAGCATATTAGGTGTTTCCATATCAATATCCCTATAGGCTTTAATGCCAGTAATAAATGTATTCTTTTTTAGATTATAAGCAATACCAAGTTTTAAATCGTAAAAACCAACTTTTTTTTGATTATTAGTATTAATGTAATAGCCCCCTTTGTTCTATACCCTAAATTCCCCCCAAAAGAAATATACCCATGTATATCTCTTGCATGCAAAATTGAGCTTGCAAATATGACAATACAGATTAATAAAAAATTTAAGGTTCTCATTTATTATTTCCCTTCCACTTTTTTAATCCTTTCTTCAAGCTGTATCATATACAAAGTCATTTCCTCTATTTTTTTGAGCAAGGCAATATTCATTTCTGCCACATTCATTTTTTGATCTTGCATTTTACTTGCGGGGGGAATTCCTGGTAAATGGTGGTTAGCATTTATATAGTGTCGCAGAGAATCAATATCGTATAGCTGATAAGAACTATCAAACACATAATCGGGCCAATTAATAGCTATATCCAACTCTATTTCTTTAGCACCTATAGTGCCATTAACCGCCAAAGCATAACCAAAATTATTAGAGCTGTTAATGCTCACAAAACCATTATTAGCTATTCGCAGTCCTCTAAAATCGCTCGTATTTGTGGGGTTATACCAAGGTGCAATAACAAAACCCGAGCTGGTATTATAGTAGTTGGTAACTGTTCTTGTGCCTGTTATTTCACCGGTTTCATCATATACATTCTCACTCACATTGGTAGCTTTTGTTTTGCCATCGCTCCAAAATATTCCTTGGTCATCGGTTTGAGGTATCTTACCATAGCTTCCTTGGAATAACCTATTAACATAGAACAGTTGTCTATCATAAGGAGGGGTTTGCCCGCCAATGATTAATATGTTTGAAGGCCTACTATTATTTGTAAAGTGAAAACTTTTAAAGTTATAATCGAAGGGGATACTGACATGCAGAGGACTTGTTGGATCGTTTACGCCAAGCCCTATATATCCATCATCGTTTATGGTAAATATAGGAGTAGTAATTGCTGGAAAGCCTAAGATAGGTGGCGTATAATTTTCAATCCTTAAATAGTTTTGTGTGTAATAGGTTGGTGGTGGATTTTGTATCACATTTAGTAAATTTCTTCTTATCAAGAAATGATTTGTGGTATTGGTATTAGGTGTGGGTATACTAATACTAACAGGACTGAGTGTGGCTGTGGTAACCGAATTGGAAGGAATCCAATATTGGGCTTTGGTGGTAACATGTAATGCGAATGAAACCATTAATAAAAGAATAATTTTTTCATAGTAACATATTTATTTAAGGACAAATGAAAGTATTATAATTCATTAAAACAAATTTATTTTTGTAAAATTTTAAAATTAAAGTCCGTTCCAAAATTTCGGAACGGGCTTTAATTTGTATTTTTTTATTTAGTTACCCAAATCCACCAAACGTATAATAGTACTTTGTCCATTTACCATTATATGAAGTATATATACTGCCTGTGCACTGCCACTGGTGGAGATGATGATCTGGTGCTTACCTTCACTCATTGCTGAATTTGCAAGTGTGCTTACTTTTCGGCCATATATATCATAAAGTTCTATATTTACTTGGCTGTTTTTAGCTAAAGTGAAATTCAGATTTGCTTCATGATTATAGGGGTTTGGGAATACCGAAACTTCATTGGCAATCGTTTGTACTTGGTTAATTGCCGTATTGATATTTATAGTTGTTGTGGCTGAATCGGTACATCCATATTTAGCAATTACATTTAATTTTGCTATATAACTTCCATCATTATTATAAGAATGAACAGGAGACATTAAATTGGAAGAACTGCTGTCGCCAAAATTCCAATTATATATATTATATTGTGTAGAATCGGGTGTGAACTTTATAGCTGTAGGTGTGTTTTTGGTATAACTAAATGTGGCTTTTAGTTTTGGCAATATTTCTATAACTACCGTATCACGGGCAGTGCAGCCATCATTACTATATACTTCAGCCCAATAAGTTCCCGATTTTGTTACTTTAATAGTTTGGGAATTAGCACCGGTACTCCATAAATATCCCGATTGATTTCCCGCATCCAATATATATGCGTTTCCAAAGCAAGTACCTCTGTCATTGCCCAAACTAACGGTAGGCAAAGGAAAATTGAGCAAATCGGCGGTATCGGAATTTGAGCAACCTTTGCTGTCGGTAACTTTTAACCAATAGCTGCCGGGAGTGCTAACGGATATCATAGCAGCAGTGCTAGCATTACTCCATAAATACTGTGAAAAATTTCCACCTGTATTCATATATACTGCTGTACCTGGGCAAACCTCTTGGTCGGAACCAAGATTAACTGTGGGTGCGGGGTTTACTTTCAAAAAACGCATTACAGAAACATCGCAGGTTGTATTTGCATCTTTTACCGTAAAAGATATCATAAATGTTGAATCGGCGTCGGCTAAGTCTGGCATGAAACTGATGCTGCCATTCGTTGTTGAGGTAGGAGTTGTCAAACTATATTTTCCAATAGCTGCTGCTCCATTTATTGATATAATACTGGGTGTAATAAACCAGTTGCTGCCGTATTGAGAATTTGTATATCCTGAAGGTGGCGTTATTTCATAAGTTAAGGTATTGTTTGCACACGCATCATCAGGATTCGCTACAGTTCCACTATTATACTTTCCATCATAAGGTGAACCTTTTGATATACTCACACCACTGGGTTTATTTACACTTGTTATTATAATAGTATCCATTCCATAACAACCTGCAGGTGCAGTAACGGTAACCCTGTAGGTGCCACCAGTTGATACATCAATAGTAGCGGTAGTATCGCCCGTGCTCCAATTTAATTTATATCCATTAAACTTACCTGGATTGAGGGTAACAGTATTTCCAATACAAAGAATTTGGTCAGGGCCGAACTTAACATTGGGAGTGGGATATACATCCACATGCACGGTATCAGAATTAGAAATTCCATATATAGAATCGGTTGCGGTACACCAATAATTTCCAGAAGATTTAGCCACTAAAGTGTCTTCTGTTGCTTTGTATTTGTTCCATACCATATCCCATTTTTTATGTAAGGGATTTCCATATAAAGTGATTTTATCGCAAACAACAGTATCGTTACCTAAATTTATTTGTGGCTTATCTGCAACGGCAAAATTATCAAAATCCATACTATAGTTAGAAGCTGAATGAGGGGATGTGATTATTTTAACGATGAGATTATTACCCGCATATTTACCAAGGTCAAATTGAAAACTACTATAACTAAAAGAACTGGAATTAGCCGTTAGTATTTTATATATAGTTTGGAAACTTGCTCCGCAGTCGGTAGAGATTTTAATAAATACCGTATCAGTTTTGGGCATGTTAGCTGTTGGTCTATAATATATTTTCAAAGCAGAAATATTGGTAAGGGGTCCAATAAGCTCTGATGTGGCAGATCCTTTTTTGCTACTGAGCATACTTGCCCTAAGTGAATTTGAAGCGTTTAAACCATTGGCGTAGCTCCAAACAAAACCATTATTGATATATGATTTTGGGATCCCATTATAGTTTTCAAATACTGCAAGATATCCAGTTTTTATAGGCATATCGGGGCTATAGGTTCTATTTATGATATCATTATACGGTATGCTGTCGTTAGCCACTTTTATAGTTGCCTTTATATCATAGCTGCCTGAATATTTACTCATATCCAGGGTGCTACTGAAACCAACATGCATGGACGAGGCAGGAGCCAAATAACCTGTTTTGATTACCGTATCCAGACTGGCATTGTTGAGGTTGCTCATATCTAAATGGACCTGCATATTGTTGTTAGCGAATTTGAGGGTATCAGTTCCCGAATTATAGATTGCTACTTTTACAGGCTCAGCATTTGAGTAGCACGATTTTACTAAGGGGCTTTCAATATTATATATATATGCATCTATTTTTTTCTGGTCATATATATATACATTATAGTCTTCGGCTTCGCCATAATAAGCTGTATCGCATACGCCGGTTGATGAAGAGAAGTATTCAATTTTTACTCGCATACCTGTAATTCCAGTTTTTACAGAAGCAGGTATGGTTATATTTTTGCGGACTGTATTTCCATATAAACCGCTAGTCGTACTTCCACTGTATATAGATTCAGAGGCTTCGAATTCTCCATTTTGATTATAATCAATCCAGGCAGTTATATCACATGAATAAAATAGGGTGCTGCTAATTTGCGTTACCGCAAATGGAAATGTATCGCCTCTTATTAAAGGAATATATCCTATATTGGCATAATCATGATAACCGGAATTTACATTGGGATTATATTCATCGGGCAAGGTATCTGCACCATTAGAAAATTTACCAAAGCTCACATTGCCAATATTGACGAAAGTAGGATAATATGACGTTGGATTGCAATAACAATTGGTAGCAGGTTTTTGTACCATAAGTAATACCTGCGTCGAATCTGTATACCCACCACAGGTTAACATGCATCGGTAATAGGTAGAATCACCTTGAGAAGATATGAAGTTTTGATTTTGAGCACTTCCTATATTGCTCCAATTATTATAGTCAGCCGATTTTTGCCACTGGTATGTTTGGCCGGCACCAGTTGTAGAGCCTTGTAGCGACAGTGTGAAAATATCGCTCGTGCAAACGGGATTTTTATTTGTAATAACCGAACCTGCAGTGGGTGGCGAAGTACAAGGCACATATTTTATATTGATATTATAATCTTCGCAGTCGCCATAATACAAAGTGCCACAAGCAGTAATGTTTTTATAGTAATAGGAAAATATCACACGCATTTTCACTTGACCAGTATCTGCATTGTTGGGTACGGTAAAGTATATACTGTCTTGTGCAGATGCAGCCATATCGTCGAGTTCACCAATTTTTTCTTTCGTTTCAAAAGTATCATTGCCATTAAAATCTAACCATGCTGCAATATTATTATATCCCAGTGTTGAAGGACCCGCAGTAACTTTTACCCAATATCCATAACCAGTTTTAACTGTGGTTGATTGTGTATTATAATAAGTATAAAAAGGAGAATTGGCGGGTATAGTGCTTGTGTTGTTAATAGAATCAAGCGTTACATTGGAGGTGTACAAGCCCCAACTTAGGCCAGAGCCCACAAAACTTGGTTTGCAGACTTGCGAACTACATACCGAAGTAGTATATAATAAAACTATGGCAACTGCCAAAAATTTTGAAATTAATTTGGTGTTTTTCATACCTGTGATTATTTAAATTCGTAGTCTAATTTTTAAATAACTTTCCAATCCCGAATGCATTTGAGATTGGAAAGTTAAAATACATATTAATTGTTTCCTAAGTCTATCAAACGAATCACGGTTGATTGACCATTAATTGTTATACGCAACATATATACTGCTTGAGCGGAATTGTTGGTAGCAATTTGCATTTGGTGTTTTCCTTCGGCCAATTGCCCATTGGCGAGTGTATTTATTTTGCGACCATATATATCATACAGTTCTATATTCACTACCGCATTTTTAATCAAATTAAAATTAAGGCTTGCTTCGTGATTATATGGATTTGGAAACACGGTTAGTTCATTCACCAAGGCATTCGGCATATTGATAGCCGTATTTACATTAATCGTTTGTGTACTGGAGTCGCTGCAACCATTGGTTCCGGTAACAACTAATTTTACAATATACGCACCAGTTAGTGTATAGGTATGTGCAGGCGATATTTGTGCACTATTCCCGCCATCACCCAAAGTCCAAGTATATTTATTATGTGTCGTATTAGTTGCAGTAAACTGCACTGCCGATTTTCCGTTTGTTATATTATAAGTAAAGCTGGCATCGGGTGTGGGAAGCAAGTTTACATCAATTGAGTCGGCGGCAAAACAACCATTGGCATCAGTAGTTTTGAGCCAATATGTTCCGGCGGTCGATATAGTAATTTTTGCTGTGGAAGCATTGGTACTCCACAGGTATGCATTCGCATTTCCGCCGTCCAATAAAACTTTATCGTTAGGACAAATATTTTTATCAGGGCCAAGATTTGGATTTGTTACTGTATGATTGTTAATAGTAATTGTGTCATTATTAGTGCAGCCTTTGTTATCAGTAACTTTCAACCAATAATCGCCCGGGGCTGATATCCCCAGCATATTACTGGTACTGCCATCACTCCATTTATATTGTGCAAATGAACCGCTGCTCGATAAATATACTTGAGTATTGGGGCAAACAGTTTGGTCGGAACCAAGATTAACACTTGGCAAAGAGTTCACCGATATATAACGCATCACCGAAGTATCGCATGCTGTAATACTATCAATAACCGTAGTCGTTATTATATATAATGAATCCGCATCAGCAGCATTGGCTGCGTAACTCAAACTTCCATTGCCGATGGCACTTGGCGGTGTAACAGTTACATTGCCTGCTGGAGTGTTGCCATTTATAGTAGCAACAACGGCCAGTGGAATATTCCAAGTAATTCCAAATTTCGCATTTGTATGACCAGATGGTGGCGTTATTTCATAAGTAACCGTATTGCCTACGCACACATTGTCAGGTGCAGTAGCTGTGCCCGAATTATACTGTCCATTATAGGGAGAGCCTTTTATAATATATACACCTTTGGGTTGGTTGCTTGCTGTTATTTTTACGGTATCCGCATCATAACAACCTGCAGGGGCTGTTACTGATACTATATAAGTTCCGCTGGTAGATACGGTAAGCGTAGAACTGGTATCTCCTGTATTCCATAAATAGGTGTATGATGCTGGGAAAGTTCCCGGATTTAAAATAGTATTAACACCTGAACATATTTTTTGGTCGGCACCAAGGTTGGCTATTGGTGTGGGGTATACTGTAATCTTGATTGTATCTATAGTCCACACGCCGTATATTGCATCCATTGCCCTGCACCATACCACACTTGTTGAGGTAACTTTCAGTGTGTCTTGTATCCATTTTGCTTTGCTCCACGCAAATTCCCAACTATTATAATTTGGGTTGGCAAATAGTGTTATAGAATTACAAACGGCGGTATCATTGCCAAAGTTAAGGTCAGGCCTGTCGGCAATTGCTAAATTATCAAAATATATAGTATATGATGAAGCCGCATTAGCAGATCTTAATAGTTTTACAATTACATTGTTGCCTGCAGAAGCTCCTAAGTCGTATTGTATGCTATCCCACTTGTTGGCATGGCTATTCTTAGTAATTATGCTATAAACACTTTTGAAGGTTAAGCCACAATCTGTAGAAACTTGTATAAATATCGTATCTTTATTTGGCATAGCTCCAGCGGTTTTGTAAAATAGCTTTAAGGCACTCAAACTCGTTGTGGTTCCTATGAGTTCTGATGTAGCAGTAGCTTTCGCTGAGCTCGACATACTTACTTCCAAGGCATCGGATCCGTTTAGTCCTGTATTGTTACTATAACTAAACCCATTGTTGGTATAGGAAGCAGGTATGGTATATGATAAATTGAAATCTTGCAAATAACCCAAAGGGATTGCTACGGTTGGCGTAACGGTTAGTCTAACTGTATCATTATAAGGAATGCTGTCGCCTGCCATTGAAACAGATACTACAAATTCGTAATCGCCACCAGTTTGGCTCATATCAAGTGTTTGGTTGAACGTAACTGTCATGGATGCACTAGGAGCTAACTTCCCAGAAGTAATTACCGTATCTAAAGTTCCAGTATTCAAATTGCTCATTTCAAGGTGAACATTCAAATTGGTATAAGAAAAATCTAAAGTATCAGTTCCTTGGTTAAATACTGCAACCTTGCCAGGTTCAGTACCTGAAAAACATGATTTAACAGCAGGGCTTACTATGGATTTAATAGCAACGTCTTTTTTTGCCTTGTCGAATATCACCACAGTATAATCTTCAGTTTCGCCAGCAGAATAAGTTCCGCAGGGACTGCCAGAAGAAGCACCGCTATATTCTAAATGCACACGCATGTGGGTGATACCATAAGTTGCTCCAGATGGTATCGTAATATTTGCATGTATCGTATTTCCTTTTGAACCACTTTTTGTATTCCCACCATATATAACTTCCGATGTTTCGTAAACCCCATTTTGGTTATAATCAATCCAGACTTTTATATAACAAACCGCCCAACTGCTGGCATCAATTTGTGTAACAGAAAATGGGTAGGTGCTTCCTCGTATAAGTCCTATTTTACCAATACCTGTATAATCAGAATAAGTGGCTGAGACATTCGTATTATTGGTGGCAGGTAATGTGTCTACCCCATTGCTGAAGTTGCCAAACGTAACATTTGCTATATTGGTTGTTTTACCACTGCTAGGTCTGGAACTACAATAACAATTGTAAAATGGATTTTGTACAACTTCAAATGCTGCGGTGGAATCGGAATTACTACTGCATGTTACCATACAACGGTAGTAAGTACTCGCACTTTGGTATTGATTGGTAGTATCGTATGTAGCCCCTGATACATCGCTCCAGTTAACACTGTCAGAAGATTTCTGCCATTGGTAACTCTGCCCCGCCCCATTACTATTTCCTTGTAATGACAATATAAATGGAATACCCGTGCAAGGTGCAGTATTATTAGTGATAACAATACCTGGAGTAGGTGGGGTAGTACAAGCTACATATTGTATATTTATGACATAATCTTCAGCCTCGCCATAACTATAACTTCCGCACGGAGTGAGATTTTGCTGGTTATAAGCAAAAATCACACGCATCCTAGTTGCACCCGTATCGGCATTGTTAGGCACACTAAAATATATACTATCTTGTCCATTTGGCATATTGGCTTTCTCACCCAATTTTTCTTTGCTTTCAAATGTGTCATTGCCGTTAAAATCTATCCAGACAGCCATATTTTTTGAATAACCTGAATTACCTGGCGTAATTTTAACCCAATAGCCAAAACCAGTCTTTATGGTGGTGGACATGGTATTATATAAGGTATAATAGGGAGATGATGATGGGGCTGTGGTTGTATTGTCAATAGAATCAAGTGCTACATTTTCTATGTACAAATTGTAAGGAAGTCCTTGATTAGAGATAGAGGGTTTACAGTAGGATTGCCCTTTGCTAGAGATTGAACTAAGGGTTACTAACAAAAGAACCAAATAACAGGATTTAATAATTGAGTGGTAGATATTTTTCATTGTATAAATTATGTGCTAATAAGTACCCAATATTCGGGTATTTATTTCACAATACAATGTACACCAGAAAAAAAAATATGGCAGCTTATCTTCTTAGCTCAAAGTTCTGTCCCAGATACACTTTACGCACCATTTCGTCGGCTGCAAGTTCTTCGGCGGTGCCCGCTTTCATAATGGCCCCTTCAAATAGGAGGTAAGCTCGGTCAGTAATATTGAGCGTTTCGTGCACATTGTGGTCGGTAATGAGCACCCCAATATTTTTCTCTGCCAGCTTTTTTATAATCATTTGTATATCCTCCACTGCTATTGGGTCCACCCCGGCAAAAGGTTCATCGAGCAAAATAAAATGTGGGTTAACGGCTAAAGCTCTTGCTATTTCAGTCCTCCTTCTCTCACCGCCCGACAGCACATTGCCCATACTTTTACGAACCTTGTGCAGGTTGAATTCATCTATAAGTTGTTCTAGTCTATCTTTCTGCTCGGCTTTGGGAAGATTACTCATTTCCATAACCGCTTTTATATTGTCTTCTACACTCAGTTTACGAAATACGGATGCTTCTTGTGGCAGATAACCGATGCCTCGTTTTGCCCTTTTGTACATAGGCAGTCGGGTAATGTCTTTGTCGTCAAGAAATATTTTTCCGCTGTCAGGTTGTATCAACCCCACTATCATATAAAAACTGGTGGTTTTGCCTGCACCATTTGGGCCAAGCAATCCCACTATCTCTCCTTGTGCCACTTGTATGCTGGCATTATTAACTACAAGGCGTTTCTTGTAGCGTTTCATGAGGTGTTCTGAGCGGAGAATCATATTTCATTTACGTCATTCTGAGCATTGCTTCAATGCGAAGAATCTGTCGGAATCGGAGACGCTACTGGCAGATTCTTCATGGGAAGGCCCATAGCTATCGGCCCACTCAGAATGACGTTTAATTATCTCGCAAAGTTGCACATAAAAACCCGAGAATTCCAATATTAAATTTAATCCAATAACTTTGCCCACTGTGAAAAAAATAATAGGGTATCTCAAAAATTATTTTACCAAGGAAGTAAACAGGACTTATTTGGTTATTATAATTGGCCTAAATGCATTGTTTATATATTTGAATTATGAATACCGTTTCCCCAAGGCATGGGTCAACGATTCAGATAGTTTTACAGAGTCGTATTTTAAATACTTTGTATTCTATTTTGCCAGTATATTATATCCATTTATTATTTTATATTTATTCGATCGAGACCCCAAACTACACAGTAAAAAACTATGGACTATTATACTCATTGGCTGTGCAATTTTTTCGCTGCGTTCTTCATTTACCTATCACAATGTTTTAATTTCAAAATGGCTAAAAGACAATCAGGAACTTAAATCATTAGCATATAATTGTGCTGATAATTTGGTGATGTGTTTGCTCACTATTGTTCCTGTCTTTATGCTATGGATTTTTTGGCACCGAAAGCAAATGCCGTTCTATGGATTCTCTACCAAAAACTTTGAAGCCAAACCTTATTGGGTGCTGTTATTACTGATGGTTCCATTGATTGTATGGGCATCGTTCCAAACAGATTTTTTGGCACAATATCCAAAAGTATATGCTATATTTCATTATCATAGTTTAACTGCCGAAAATTGGAAGCCAATTGCATTATTTGAATTATGTTATGGTATAGATTTTATTTCTATCGAATCTTTTTTTCGTGGATTTATGATGTTACTTTTAGGAAGAATTTGTGGTTATAAATGTATTATACCCATTGCTTGTTTTTATGTCGGAATTCACTTTTGGAAACCGATGGCCGAAACAGCAAGTTCCTTTTTCGGCGGATTAATATTAGGCGTTCTTGCTTTGGAAACAAAATCAATATATGGAGGTATTATGGTGCATCTGGGGATAGCTTGGTTGATGGAAGTGGGAGCGATTTTAATGGTTAATGGTTAATGGTTCCCGGTGCGGCGGGGTTAATGAGCTGTTGCATCACAAATTAATGCTTACTGGTTTATTTATCATTAATTCCTTAATGGCATCAATTAACCCATAATATAGTATGCTGTCTTGAACTCTTGCCTCTGGATGAGAGTATGAAATAAAATAATTATTAGGTCCAAATCTAAAATACCAAATACCTTTAGTAGTAACTTTCCAACCTTTTTTTTTTCTTCAAGTCTATATAATAATCAAAATGATTAGAGACAACTGAACCACAAGCAATAATTATATTTGGAATGGTATTCTCATCGTTCACGTATATGTCAATTTGTCTTTGAAGAAACTTAACATCTTCTTTAAAAATTGCAGCTAAAATAAAGTGTCCGTTAGAATTTGGCTTTTCTTATTTGAATTATGAAAGAGGTCTATTATAACATTATATTTTCCACACCATCCACCACCTCATATAATTCCAAATTCTTCTCGGCCAAATAACCTTGCGTTACCATGTGCTGCATCATCGTTAATAATGGGTCATAAAATCTATCCACATTTATTATATATATTGGTTTATCGTGTTGGCCTAATTGTTTCCAAGTGAGGATTTCAAAAAATTCATCAAGGGTTCCAATACCTCCTGGCAATATCGCAAAAGCATCTGCAAGTTCGAACATTTTTATTTTCCGTTCGTGCATATTGTTAACCACAATCAAATCATCCAATGCATGGTGCCCAACTTCGCGTTCAATTAAAAATCCTGGACAAACTCCTGTCACATGTCCACCCGCAGCAATACAAGCATCGGCAGTAATTCCCATCAGTCCAATATTGCCCCCACCATATATCATATTGATTTTATTTTGGCCCAGTAAAGTTCCAAGCTGGTGAGCAGTTTCACTATATATAGTTTTAGTGCCAGAGGATGAGCCGCAGTATACAGCGAGAGATTTTATTTTCATGGTATCAGGTATCAAGTTGCTTGCCCGCCGAGGCAGGAACTAGCGGGATTAAAAAAGTATATTATATATTGTTGAAAATTAATTAGAGAATTTATCAGAATAAGGATGCAATATACTTGATACTTGCCGCCGCGGCGGGCAAGCTACTTGATACTATTTGCCACTTCTACTGGAGGTCGTACATAATATCCCGTTCCATTATAGGGTCTTTTTCGTGGGTGTTCTTTGCAGGTTTCGGAGCAAGCACCTTCTAGTTTTTCACCGCAGTCTTCGCAAATGGGCAAGTGTTCATTGCATTCAACATTGGCACAGTTCACCATGCGTAGGGTAGGGATATTGCATATATGACAATTGGAAATAATAGTTGGATTAACTTCGTTTACTGGTACTGTAATACGTCCATCAAAAACATAACAAACGCCGTCAAAATCTTTTCCGCCTGTTTCTTTGGCATACTTTATTATACCTCCGTGTAGTTGATATACATCTTCAAAGCCATGCTCCAATAACAACGCAGAAGCTTTCTCGCATTTAATACCGCCCGTGCAGTAAGTAATTATTTTTTTACCTTTTAGTGCTTCCAGTTGTTTTACTTTCTCAGGAAACTCACGAAAATTTTCCATGTCGAATGTGATGGCATTTTTAAATCGGCCAACGCCATGCTCATAATTCGAGCGGACATCCACCACCACTACATCGTCTTGTTCTTTCATTTCAAGGAAAGTTTTGCCATCGATATGTACGCCCGTTTTTTGGCGGGGGTTGATAATACTGGGGTCACGAAGACCACTATGTACTATTTCCGATTTGTAACGCACATGCAGGCGGTTGAACGCATGGTCCTCACTTTCGTCAATTTTAAATTCAATTCCTTCAAATCTTTTATCTGCTCTAAGGTCGTCCATATACTGCTGGCATTGCTCGGGCGAACCACTAATAGAACCGTTCAAACCTTCGTGGGCCACAATGATGCGACCACGCACACCAAGGGTTTTGCAATATTTCAAATGCTCTAAAGCAAATGTTTCAGCATCCTCAATGGGTGTATAAAAATAATATAAAAGTATATGATAAGGAGCCATGTTCTTTTTCGGTTTGCAAAATTAACGCTTAATCTCAACTTAATCAATAGAAGCTTATAAAAGCTTACGATTACTATTTTGGTAGAAGATTTATGTTTTTATAAGGCCCTCTCTACAGGACTTTTATTAATCGCATCAGGCATTTTTTACCAAAAGGTCGTCGCTCTGGGACTAATAAACAAATGTAAACTTATTTTAGGACGAGCTATTCAAACCCAATAGGGGTGGCCTTTTGGTAAAAAGAAAGCATCACTGCAAAGCCTAGTCCTGTAGCGACGACCTTTTACTTCAAAATTAAATTGTTAAATAAAAAATTAGAATCACTATAAATTGTTAGATTTGCAAATTAACTCGTTCAGAATGAATAATCGTTTTTTAATACCCCTGCTTTGTTGTTTGTGGCTTTTGGTAAATCAAAAGTTGCATGCACAGGTAAAGGAATATAGCAAGAACGACCGATTGCTAGAGGAGAATGTGCAAGGCAAGGTAAAATATATTAGCAGAAATGTATATGCTGCCAAGGGTACTATAGCTCAAGTTCAAAAGGTTGCCAATATCATGAAGTTTGAACTTGAATTCGATTCTGCAAAAAATATAATACTAGATGGCCGTTATAGTATGGAAGATAATTCCTCGCATAAGGCTATATACACTTATGATAAGTGGGATCACGAAATAGAAGTGCGTGAATATTTTAATCCTGAGTCATACTTAGACAGCAAGTTTGTAAATGTGTATAATAATGCCGGACATAAAATCACTGCAACTGCCTATCGTGCCAATGGTAGCACATTATATATCGATACATTTATTTATGATAACAAAGGATTTTTAGTTGAAAGTTATATAATAAATCCTTATGAAAGATTTAATTGGAAAAACACCTATATCAATTATGCTAAAGGTACAATTGCAGAATCAAGAGCCTATAATTATGTAGAAAACTATAAAAAGTATGAATTAAACTTCATAAAAAATAACCAATACAGTTCTACAGGGAAAGAGATTCAGCACAAGTGGGTATTGGGAGATGGGCGAATATATGAAATAGTTCAATATAAGTATGATAGTAAAGATACACTTGTTGAAAAAATAGTTTATAGCATGGATTCTATCTTGTCTAGGAGGGAAGCGATAAGTTATGATAAGAAGAAAAAAATTAAAGAGACCGTAGTAATCTCTTACGATGAAAAAGGAGTGCCAGCAACCGAGTATCAGCAGCACGATTGGCATGGCAAACTTTTAAAAGATACCAGTTCTCAGCATTACATATCTTATTCGTATCACAAATATGGAAATGTGAAAGAGGTAGTTGAAATAAAACCTAATGATGATATCAATAGCAAAACTACTTACCAATATACTTACGATAAAAAAGGAAATTGGCTTAGCAAAACTACCTTTGTAAATAGCGAAGCAAAAGAGTTTGTAGAACGAACAATTATATATTATGAATAAATCACTCCCACCCGCCTTTATAGAACATTTGCGTCACCAGCCTGGTGCAGATATAGATTCATTGACTGAAGCCATTGCCGATATTCCGCCTGTAAGTATTCGTTTAAATCCAAATAAACCCTCGTCATCTTATATAGAAAACAGGGAGCAAATTCCATGGGCATCTCAGGGATTTTATTTGCCCGAACGCCCTTCATTTACTCTTGATCCTGTTTATCATGCAGGTGCTTATTATGTGCAAGAAGCAGGGAGTATGTTTGTGGGTACTATTATACAAGAATTGCTTAAAACCAATAAAATTAAAAATGCTCTAGACCTTTGTGCAGCACCGGGTGGGAAAACTACGGATTTGGCTTCGGTTTTGGATAAAGATACATTTATTTTAGCCAACGAAACCAATAAAACACGGGTCAGTATATTATATGAAAATATCGTGAAATGGGGAAATGATAATATATATATATCGCAAAATGACCCTAAGAGTTTTTCCAATATCAAAGGCTTTTTCGATTTGGTAGTAGCTGATGTTCCATGCAGTGGTTCGGGTATGTTTCGTAAAGACCCACAAAGTATCGAGCACTGGAGTGTAGATAGTGTAGTACATTGTAGTTTAAGGCAGCAGCGAATTGTTGAAGATGTGTGGCCATCAATTAAAGCAGGTGGTTTTATGATATATTCAACTTGTAGCTATAGTGTTGAAGAAAATGAAGAAATTGTAGAATATATATGTAATACTTTGGGAGCAGAAGTGGTGAATATCCCTTTGCCCTATTCACATATTTATCAAACAAAATATGGTTATCGTTTTTACCCCAACAAATTAGATTCGGAAGGATTTTTTATTTCTGTATTACAAAAAACTGAAGAATTGGTGGGTGATAGCAAAGTTCCCTATTATAATACCAAACTCGGCTTGCCCATGATTACCAAGCACGACAGAGCGGTATTAGATAAATATATAGTTTTGGATAAGGAAAATTTGTTTGATATGAAAAGGGATATATATTATAAAAAGCATCCTGCCGAATTGCAGTTTGTCGGTAACTATTTGAATATATATAAACGCGGTGTAAAGCTTGGAAAAGTGATACGAAATGAATTAATCGCTGATCATGAATTGTGTATGATGCATAGTCATAATATACAATTTAATAAAATAGATATTGATAAAGAAACAGCTTTAAACTTTCTACGAAAAAGCCCTGTAATGCTTGATGATGCAATGGGGTGGGCAATGTTATGCTATGAAAATTTGCCTTTAGGTTTGATAAAAAATTTGGAAAATAGAAGTAATAATTATTATCCTACTGAGTGGAGAATTAGGAATTTATAATGCTATAATATATTGTAGTTGCTTTATTGTAACTGCAATATATTACAACTTCTCCCCAAAAGACAAATCTCCAGCATCGCCCAAGCCAGGAATTATGTAAAAATCCTCATTCAAACTATCATCAACCGCAGCTAACCAAAGCGTAGCATCAGGTAAATGTTTTTGTACATGGGCAATTCCTTCAGGACTTGCAATTACACAGGCCAAATGTACATGTGTAGGCATCCCATGTTCCATCAAAGAATTACATCCTTCTACCAATGATTTTCCAGAAGCCAACATCGGATCACATATAATTAAAGTTTTTCCTGTAAGTGAAGGACAAGCAACATAATCCAAATCAATATCGAAGGAATGGTCTGCTTTATGTTTGCCCCTCATGGCTCCAATAAAGGCAGCCTCTGCATTTTCAAAAACGTTTAAGAACCCATTCATAAAAGGCATTCCAGCTCGCAGAATGGTGGCTACTACCAAATCGCCAGTAGGTAAAAATACTGTTGTATCAGCAAGCGGTGTTATAATATGTTTTTCCTGATAATGAAATTTTTTGGATATTTCATAGGCCATCAACATCCCAATTCTTTCTATATTATTTCTAAAACGCATGCGGTCATTTTGAATACTTTTGTCACGCAGTTCGGCCAGGTATAGGTTTGCGATGGAGTTTTCTTTGTTGAGGATATGCATATAATTGTTAATGATTAATGGTTCCCGCCGCGGCGGGGTTAATGGTCTTCTGATGCCTCGGAACGGCAATTTATAGAATGGTTAACGAAAAACAACAATGCAAATATAGTTAGAATTCGTCATTCTGAGTCTCGCCTAGAATAGCCTTAAAAAAATAGAACAGATTTTAGGCGAGACGAAGTATCTGTTTAAAGCGAAGACACAATTGTAATGTAGTCAATACTTCTGCTAGATTGACTTCAACGTGCCGAAAATTTCGGGATAAAATTTCTTTGCCCTCGCGACGCCATGCTCCAAATTATGAAACAGAACTATATAATATTTCCGCAGCTTCCTTTTCTATAGCACTCATGCCTCCATTCACATTCGTGATACTGGTGAATCCATTCTTCTCCATGAGGGACGCAGCAATCAACGAACGATATCCGCCTGCACAATTTATTAAGTATGAATCAGTTTTGTTCAGTTTATGTAGGTTTGAAAGAAGTTCGTTTAAGGGTATATTAAGAGAATTTGGTATTTTAGAAGTATTATATTCATTCACAGTCCTCACATCCAGTACTATATTTTTTTCATTTGACAATTCAGGTAATAGTTTTTTTGCTTCTATACATTTCAACCCACAAAGTTCCTTTCCAATTTCAGTCAAATGTATAATATCATCATCATAATATCCTATAATGTTTTCATAACCTATTCTTCCCAATCTTGTTATAGCTTCCTTGTCTGTATTTTTTTCGCAAACTATTATTATAGGTTGATTGATATCTATCAAAGTGCCTACCCACACTGCGTAAGAGCCATTTAGCCCAATATGTATAGAGCCTTTAATATGTAGATTGGTATACTCAGTTTCCGTTCTCACGTCCAGGATAGTAATATCTTTTTTTAGTTGCTCATTTATATCGTTGGTTGATAATTTTCGATGTGCTTTTTTTGTCACTTTTTCAAGTGGTTCATATCCATATTTATTAATCGCTGCATCTTTAAAAAAATAGGGTGGAGGAGCAGGTTGATCTGCTGTAACGGCTTCAATAAAATCTTTTCGGTCCATTGGTTGTAATGCATAATTCAACTGCTTTTGCATACCGATAGTTGATTGTAATTCTTGGCCTAAGCTACGTCCACAAGCCGAGCCAGGCCCATGACCAGGGTATACTATAACATCATCAGGCAAATTTTTTATTTTGTTATTGAGCGAATCATATAATTGTGATGCTAGTTCTGCAGCAGATAAATTACCGCTCAATAAATCAGGCCTCCCCACATCACCTACAAACAGTGTATCGCCACTAAAAAGTGCATACGGTTTTTCATTTTCATCCATGAGCAAACAACATATAGATTCTATAGTATGACCAGGAGTATGTAGTATTTTTATTTGACATTCACCAAGAAACAAAGTATCTCCATCTCCAGCTATATCGGCTTCATAGCTGGGTTTAGCTCCTGGACCAAAAATAATTTTTGCTCCCGTTTTTTTTGCCAAGTCTATATGTCCCGAAACAAAATCAGCATGAAAATGTGTTTCAAATATATATTTTAATTTTGCCCCCCTGTTGTGCAACAAATTTATATATTCATCCACATCACGCATGGGATCTATGATAGCTGCTTGGCCATTATTTTCTATATAGTAGGCAGCTTGTGCCAGGCAATTGGTATAAAGTTGTTGTATATACATGGCTGTATTAATTATTATTTATATAATCAAATTTTGCATTCCAGATTTCCTTTAGTTGTGATGATTTGAGTTTAAGTTCTTCTGTTTTTTTTCCTTCAAATAAATCATTAATTGTTTGATGAAATAAACTAAGCCACCGCTCAAAATGCATACCTTTTAAAGGAACCACGTGATTAAGTGCCAGATGTGGTGGGAACGGACGACCATTATACTCACCGGTCTTAAGTAGTATAAATTCCCAAAAGTCATACATCTTTGGCAAGTGCTTTTCCCAATTTACGTGTGCTACATCTGTAAAAATTGTTCCCAACAATTTGTCCTCTTTAATTTTATTATAAAATTGATCAACTATTTTTGTAATATCTGTCCTGTTTGCAATATCCAGCTTCATATATTATATATACTAATGGCATTTAAAATATTCGAACGGTTGCTGGCAGCTTTTGCAATACCATAGGGCTTTGCAGGGTGTGGAGCCAAATTGACTTGTTAGCTGCGTATCATTATTATTGCAATGCGGACAAGTGATCTTATTTTTCGAATTGGTAAATAATTTTATATCATGGTGCGAACTTTGTTCAGGAGGAGCAATTCCATGTTGCTTCATTTTTTCTTTGGTAGCATTGCTTAGCCAATCTGTTGTCCAAGGAGGTAATAAGGATATTTTTATTTCTACATCCTCTATTTCTGCTTCGCTCATCTTATTATATATATCTTCCTTAAACACTGGCATAGCAGGGCATCCAGAGTAACTCGGTGTGATTGTAACAATCACCTTTTCATCATCTGTTATTTCTATATTTCTTACCAATCCTAATTCGACAATATTGATAACAGGTATATCAGGATCAGGAATTTCAAATAGTAAATCCCATACCTTTTTCTCTGTAATATGTATTTTATGGTCTACCATTTTGCTTCTGGGTGTGCGTGGTGTAAATATTGCATTTCAGTAAGTAAATGACCAAGATGTTCGGTATGTATAGCATTGTGGCCTCCTACTATATTATTATTATATTCAGGAATAAGCATATTGGCTTCATTCAAAATTTCAGTTATCTCATACTCCCATTTGGTATATATATCATCCAAACTTGTACTTATTCCTGTAGAAATAAGTTCTGTATCAGTTTCGTTCATCAAGAACATATCACTGGTATATCTCCAAAGTTCATCCAATGCAAACTGTGCCCTACCAATACTTTCCTCAGTTCCATTTCCAAAACGAATCACCCATTCACTACTGTGCCGTACATGGTATTTTACTTCTTTCAATGCCTTTGCCGACAGGCCCGCTATCATTTCATCATTACTACTCGACAAAGCCTCATATAAATGTTTTGCAAAAGTTGAATACAAAAATTGTTTCATCATTGTATACGCAAAATCTCCATTGGGCTGCTCCACCAATAAATTATTATAATACGCTCTTTCGTTTCTACCAAAAGCCAAATCATCGGTAGTATATTTATTGTCATATAATGATGCTGCATATTCAAACATACTTTCCGCTTGCCCAAATAAATCGAGTGATATATTGGTCATGGCCAAATCCTCTTCCAATATAGGGCCGCGACTGCACCATGCAGCCAAACGTTGTGCTAAAATCAAATTATTATCTGCCAATCGCAAGCAGAAATTATATAATGCATCTCTGGTATTCATAATTATATATTATAGGTGGGTGGAGCCTTGTGGCATTTTATAAAAATTAGGAGTTCGGTATATTTTATCAATTGCAGGGTCAAAAAATTCCGCATCATCTTGTGGGTTCGTAGCCGCGATTAAATCGGTGGGAACTACCCAAATGCTGCGGCCTTCGTTGCGTCGGGTATATATGTCCCTTGCATTTTGCAGAGCCATATTCTTATCGGCTGCATGCACACTTCCTTGATGTTCGTGTGGACCACCATTTTTTGTTTGCATAAATACTTCCCATTGGGGAAATTGATTATTATTTTCCATAATATAATATATTTTTTATAGTGATACGATTGCTATTTTTTTATTCATTTTTTCATCAAAAGCTAAAGCTGCTTCACGCACCCAATTACCTTCCTTATGATATTTGATATGATGATTCAGACGCTGATGATTACAGGGTCCATTGCCTTTTACCACATCCCAAAAGTCATCCCAACTGATGGGGCCAAAATCCCAATTCATGGTGTCTTTATTATACTTTAATAAAGGATCGGGAATCGTTAATCCTAAATGATAAGCTTGCTCCACAGTTCTATTAATAAATCGTTGACGAAGATGGTCATTTGTTTCCACTTTTATTTTCCATTTCATCGATTCTGTGGTATGTGCCGATTCAGAATCTGCTGGGCCAAACATCATAAGTGCTGGCCACCACCAACGATTCATTGCATCTTGTGCCATGTTATGTTGGGCAGCAGTTCCATTCATCATCTTTCCCATAATTTCATATCCTTGTCTTTGATGAAAACCTTCCTCTTTGCATATACGAATCATAGCTCGTGAATAAGGACCATAAGAACATTTTGCCAGCATCGTTTGATTCACAATTGCAGCTCCATCTACTAGCCAGCCGATGGCACCCATATCAGCCCAGTTGAGCGTGGGATAATTAAATACGCTCGAGTACTTGGCTTTTCCTGTTTGCAGTTGGTTAATCATTTCCGCACGATCATCACCCAAAGTTTCCGCAGCAGAATAAAGATATAATCCATGTCCGCCTTCATCTTGTATTTTGGCTAATAATATTTTTTTCGCACGTAAAGTTGGTGCACGCAATACCCAATTTGCTTCGGGTTGCATACCTATCACTTCCGAGTGTGCATGCTGCGAAATCTGTCTGTGCAGCGTCTGGCGATAGGCCTCGGGCATCCAATCCAATGGTTCAATTTTTTCTTCAGCATCAATTCTTTTTTGGAATTTTACTAATTTTTGGTCTTCGGATATCATAAATTATTTTATATATTATAATAGTTTTATTAATTAACGCCAAGTTGCTTTAAGTATCGGATATGTGACCAAAATGCTCCAATAAATGTTGGATTTTCTATATATTTCACATTAAATTGTTTGCAGGTTTCTCTCACAAATTTGTTGATAGCGGGATAATGTACATGACTTATTTTTGGAAATAAATGATGCTCTACTTGAAAATTGAGACCTCCCACAAACCAACTTACCAGTTTACTTTTTGTGGCAAAATCAGCAGTAGTTTCTACCTGATGTATGGCCCATTCTTTTTGTATTTTTCCATCTTGTTTCCTTGCAAACGAAGTACCCTCAACCACGTGTGCCAGTTGGAATACAATGTTCAATATATAACTCAATACAAAGTGCATGGAAAGGAAACATAATAGCCCAGGTACAATGCCAAGCGAGTATATCGGTATGATAATAAACAGTACTGGATTTATAAGTTTAGTGATCCAAAATATGATATGTTCTTGGGTGCTCATTTTAGGGAAACTATAGTCTAATATTTTTCCTGTAAAATAGGTTTTGAAATCACCATAATATAGCCAACCGATAGATGAAAGTGGGTATAAAAATATCCAATAGATATATTGAAAACGATGCATGGGTTTATGCTCTTGCTGCTCACAAAAACGGAACAAAGGATGTTTGTCAATATCATCATCCATTCCAACTACATTGGTATAAGTATGGTGCAACACATTATGTTTTGTTCTCCAAAAATGAGCTTCGGCTCCAATTAGATTTGCAGAATAAGCCATCAAAGAATTTAAAATTTTATTCTTTGAATAGCCGCCATGAGAGCCATCGTGCATCACATTAAACCCAATCAATGCCGAGGAAATTCCGAGTAGAATCGCTGCCAAAACATTATATATCGGATTGAGGTGTAGCGAAATCATCAATATATATAATCCGATATGGGCTGGAAATAAAATAAGGGATTTTGTATATAATTTCCAATTCCCTGTTCTCTTTATATTTCGATCTTTGAAATATTTGTTTACTTTCTCGTTCAGGTTATCCATAAACGGAGTAGTGCTATTGTTAAACGTTACTTTTTGTTTCATTTTCTATTATTCAGTTATTCATTTGTTATTTTCTTATTCTTGTCAGTCTGCGTTTATCGAAGACCGCCTTCGATAAACTCAGACTGACAGTTCCTATAAGGTTCCTCTGCGGGCTTGTTCGGCCTCTATACTTTCGAACAAAGCTTGAAAATTTCCTTTGCCAAATGATTTTGCTCCTTTGCGTTGTATAATTTCGAAGAATAAGGTTGGGCGGTCTTCTACAGGCTTTGTAAATATTTGCAATAAGTATCCTTCTTCATCTCTGTCCACCATAATTCCCCATTTTTTCAGTTGTTCCAAATCTTCTTCTATAATACCTACTCTATCCCTTACCGTATCATAATAACTTCCTGGAACATATAGAAATTCTACACCTCGTTTACGCATTTCCGAAATGGTAAATATAATATTATCCGTTGCAACTGCTATATGTTGGCAACCTGGACCTTTGTAAAAATCTAGGTATTCTTCTACTTGCGATTTCTTTTTTCCAATTGCGGGCTCATTAATTGGAAATTTGATATAACCATTTCCATTGCTCATTACTTTGCTCATCAAAGCCGTGTACTCCGTTGATATATCTTTATCATCGAAGGTTACAAGGTTTGCAAATCCCATTACATTTCCATAAAAATCGGCCCAAGTATTCATCGAACCTAATTCCACATTTCCTACCATGTGATCTATATATTTCAAACTAGTAGCAATAGGATGATATTCGGTTTCTAATTTTTCATATCCAGGTAAAAACAACCCGTTATAATTTTTGCGTTCAATAAATATATGAACAGTATCTCCATAAGTATGTATGCCACTTCTGCAAATAGTTCCATTTGCACTTATAATCGTTTCTGGTTGTATATAGGGTTTTGCACCACGCGATACTGTTTGATGAAATGCATCATAAGCATCGTCCACCCAAAGTGCAATTACCTTCACGCCATCACCATGTTTTGCTAGGTGCTTGGCGATCTCACTCTCGCCCTCAAAAGGAGTAGTAAGCACCAAACGAATTTTTCCTTGTTGTAGTACATAAGAAGTTCTGTCGCGAACGCCAGTTTCTAATCCTGCATAAGCCAAATCCTGAAACCCAAAAGCAGTTTTATAATAGTGAGCCGCCTGTTTTGCATTGCCTACATATAATTCTACATAGTCTGTTCCATTGATGGGCAAAAAATCCTGAGCTTTATCGAATACTTTTTTATTTTCAGAATATTGATAATTTTCTACTGTAGTTAAATCTAAAGTCTCCATTTTGATTATTATATATATTTAGTCAATTAGTAATTCTTTTTCGGGAGTTTTTTCAAGCCATGAATGATAATAGTCGGGCACCTCAATCTTGGATGCTTCGGTTGTTACTTTTACGGGCTTGAAAGGGTCAATCATTACCGCCAATTCCTGTGTTTCTTTCTTGCCAATACTACGTTCTATGGCTCCTGGATGCGGCCCATGAGGCAATCCTGCAGGGTGTAGCGTAATCTGTCCCTTTTGTATATTATTTCGGCTCATAAAATCACCATCTACATAATATAATAATTCATCGCTATCTATATTACTATGATGATATGGTGCTGGAATTGCATTGGGGTGATAGTCATATAAACGTGGAACAAAAGAACAAATCATAAAATTATTTGCTTGAAACTGTTGGTGGATAGGTGGTGGCATATGTATACGACCTGTGATGGGCTCAAAATTAAAAATAGAAATGGCATAGGGATAACTGCAGCCATCATATCCCACCAAATCGAAAGGATGGGTACCATATATATAAGGATATATTAATCCACGCTTTTTAATATTAATTTTAAAATCTCCTTTTTCATCATGCGTTTCCATGTCTGCTGGAAATTTAAAATCACGTTCGCAGAAAGGAGAATTTTCTAAGAACTGTCCGTACTGATTACGATATCTGGCAGGCGTTTCAATAGGACTGAACGATTCAATAAATAATAATTTATTATCTTCAGTATCAAAATCAATTTGATATACAGTTCCTCGTGGTATTATTATATAGTCGCCGTACTCAAATGGAATTTTACCATACATTGTTTTTAGGGTGCCAGAACCACGGTGTACAAAAATTATTTCGTCTGCATCGGCATTTTTAAAAAAATAATCATTAAAACTTTTGCGTGGCGATGCCAAACCTATATGCAAATCATCATTCACAAAAAGTACTTTACGACTTTGGATATAATCATCTTCTGCTGCAACTTCAAATCCCAAATAGCTGCGGGCTTGCAAATTATCTTCTATATCAATTACCGGTTTGATGCTATAAGGTTGTCCGTGTTCCTTCACCATTGTGGGCGGGTACAAATGATATAGTAAAGAAGAAATTCCTGCGAATCCTTCCGTCCCAAATAATTCCTCGTGATACAAGCTGCCATTGGGCTGACGGAATACAATATGACGTTTGTGTGGTATTAATCCTACTTGACGATAAAGTGGCATAATATGGTGTTTAAAATGATGCTGTAAAATTATTTCAAAACACCCCAATCACTTTATGACTGTTGTCAGTTTTTAATATGATTTTGATACGTTCGATTTTACACCTGCACAGGAATCATCAATCCATTGATGGCACTTTCCCATTTGCTTAGTTCTTGATTCATTTCATTTTTGAACCCTTCAAGTTCTTTAATAATATTGGATTTCATGTTTTTATAATAGTTCACACCTTCTAGCAAATTGGATTGAAATGTTTTGAGGTATCGAATCTTATTATTATTAAGTGAGTTCATATTTTTATCAATTTCTTTTTTTAAATATTCTACATACATACCCAATTCGTTTACAAACATATTTGGTCGCTTCACACTATTGAGAATATTAACTCTTCCGTAAATATGATCTACCATTTGTTTCAGTGTAAACACACCAGAAAAATAAGCTAGATTTGGCCCAGGACATATAACGACAGCGGTTAAATGATGCTTGGGAACTATATTGTTTTTTAAAAACGCCGAAGAGCTTAGTCCAGTGCAAAGACAATCTTTTTCAGTTATTTCATTATATACCTTTTTAAATTCATCAGCCGAAAGATCTTGTTCCTTCAATTGTTTGAGCTTAAGATTCTGATATTGTCGAGATGCGGTGCATATAGGCTTCTCCGTAAATTCGGTATTTGAAGATAGAAACTTACGATAGCAAGGACTACCTGGTTTTCCTTTTGCAATTCTTTGTAATCTTTGCTTTTCTGATGATGTTTTTCTAAAATTATTGAAGGGTATTCCCAAGGGTGAAGAATTACTTAAATAATAATCATCTTGTTTTGCATTGGCCAATTGTTGCAAAGTTTCTTCGTCTACATTAGTAGCTTCAGGAACCAGCAAAAATGGGCTTCCCCAACCTGTTCCATTAATATCGTAATACTCCATTAATAATTTATTTTCGAAACTGGTACCGATACCTCCTTGTACTGTTATTTTCAAATCAGGTATTGTAGGGTAACTATTTTTTTGATTTAAAACCAATGATTGGTTACAAATAGTATATAATTCTTGAGCAAGTTCTTCTCTATTTAATTTGAATTCTTCTAGTATAGGCCCCAATAGCAGTCCTTCGGTGGCAAAAGCATGCCCACCGCAGTTTAAGCCCGATTCAATTCTATATTCAGAAATCCACAAACCTTTTTTTGCTAGTATTTTTCCTTGTGTTACCGCACTTCTATAATCACTTACTTTTAATATAATTTTCTTTTTTACTTCTCCTTTTTTGTTGGGATAAAAATCAGCAAACGATTCAATATAGCTATATAGTCTTGGATTATATCCTGCTGAGAAAACTACTGACGATTCAAGCCCACTTAATGCAAACCCACGCAGTGCTGACAAGGCATCGGAGTATTCATTGGGCAGCGGGGAACCGTCTTTACCATAATTGGTTTTGTTTAATTTGGACATAATATTAACGTCGATTGCTCCTGCACAAATTGATGAACGTAATTCTTGTTGCAATATTTCTTTTGCCGCCTTATGATTTGTTTGAAGCATGATATGATATTTTATCCTCTCACTTGAATTGTCAGGCAGTAAATCAAAATATTTCATGATATCAGAACCAATTATAAAGGGTTGTTGTCTCAGTATTTCTGTACTTTGAATAACCAATTCGTTTACCAAATTTAGATAAGATGTGATTCTTCGGGCTCGGTAATCTTCTTCTTTTTCGGAAATAGCGATATAGGGCAATTGATAGCATTCACAATAATGCTTACGCATATCTTCTACTAGTTGATCCTCTCCAATGGAGATAACAGAAGAAATACCAAAATGAGCCACTTTTATTGGCGTGTCAATGGTGAAGCCAAGTCCCATAACGGGTATATGAAATGAATGAGCAATCGAATTTTTCATTTTGCAATATTAAATATTATACAAATTACAATGTCCTAATTGGAGTGCAAAGTACGTTTCATTGTATTGGTAAAAATATGACAGTTGTCATGTTTTATTGTAAAGTGACCTTTTCCTTCATTAAAGATAGAATGATATTGAAGTGTTTTTATGATTTTATTTATTTAATTTGGAAATGTATGACTGTAATCATATAATCATAATTATAGATACCTATATTTTTGTACCCGTATAATAAAAACATATATATTATTATGAAAAGACAATTTCAACTATTTATTGCTATCGGTGCACTTGTAATAAGTGTGTCGTGCAACTCAGGTAATGGAGAAAATGCATCAAATGCTACTTCAAACACCGAAGCTACACCACAAACAGGACAATCGGGAGTAAAGGACGAGACTTCAGTAAAGAATGTTGTAGGTATTGCTATTGGTAGCAAGGATCATACTACCTTGGTTACCGCAGTTAAGGCTGCCGAATTGGTAGACGTATTAAGTAATGCAGGGCCATTCACGGTTTTTGCACCTACCAATGCTGCTTTTGATAAACTTCCCGCAGGCACTGTAGAAGGATTATTGAAAACTGACAAAAAAGAAACATTACAGGATATATTACAATACCATGTATCGGTTGGGGTGTATAAAGAAGATGCTTTGCAAGATGGTCAGGTAATAGGACAAGTTAACGGTGGCAATATTACTATCTCGAAAAAGGATGGGAAAACAATGATAAACGGAACGGCAACTATCATAGCAAGTGTACCAGCTAGTAATGGCATAATACATGTTATTGACGCAGTATTGCTTCCCCCAGCAGCGAAATAGTTTTTTGTATATTTTTTGAATTATTAAATTAAGAAGGTATGGGCAGAAATGTTCGTACCTTTTTTTAGTAGTACGAAGGATTAAGGAGTAAGTGGCTGACGCATGATTTTTAGGATGGAGGAACAAGTAGTGAGGAATATGGGGCTGACGCCTGATTGAATTTGGTCGGTGTGTGCAGGTATGGTATATTTGCAATATAAGTAATAAGGAAAACAAAACTACGAACTTTAAATACTTTATCTTTTGTGAAAACAAAGCTCATGAATAATAAACTAAGAATATATT